>Ga0123342_1001472_pt1 | contig 39657 bp, 17 predicted proteins | sample Turbeawhitnodule_FD_89960 | JGI IMG/M metagenome (GOLD analysis project Ga0123342, IMG submission 89960) | Root nodule microbial communities of legume samples collected from Mexico - Turtle bean Mexico white nodule | ecosystem: Host-associated > Plants > Roots > Nodule | place: Mexico: Nepantla...
CATCATTTCAACACTTCTTACTTTCTTCAATCAAAAATATAATTATTGCTCTGTGTGTCTATGCAAATGACATAAAATAATTGATAATGAAATATTATTTCATAATTATGAACATTAAGTACCCAACACCTTCAACACATTACACTCCCCTGTTGTAATCATACCTATCTGTATACTTCATCTTGGTGAAGATGTTTCTTTGTGATTGTGAGAGTCAAATTTGAATTTCTCAATTGGGGAGAGTGAGGGATTGTGGGTTTGGGAGAGTTACCAATAGTTATTCTAGTTTCACATGAAATATACATGTGTAAAAATTATACTTTCTTATGAAAAATAAAATGTAAAAAATATTTCATATATTAAGTTTTTTTTCGTAACAGAATATTTTGTAGAAAAATGATTTTTTTTTAGTAACGTCTCGTCTTTTTTATCACATCATTTTGTAGATAATAGAATCGCATCAATTTTAACTTTAACATTTTTTTTACTCCAATAAGAGGAAATGTTGCTCATTATTGAACCCTCAAAGTAAAAAATTTAATAGATGGATAATTGACTCAAGTTTTAGAATGCTTAGTTTGAATTTAGGAATGAAAATGAGAGAGTAAAAATGAAAGAATAAAAATGATAAAGAAAATAGAATATAGTCTTTTATATTAAAAAAATAAAATGAAAAAAAGCATATAAAGAATTTATGAGTAATAATTTCAATTATATGATAAAAAAATATAAGTTATTATATTTAAAAAATAATCCATGTTTCCTTGAGCTAGAAATGAAATTTAATTACATTTTAAAAACTAATTTTAGAATTAAAATAAAAAATTATTAAAAATGTTAAAAAATTATATTTTATAGTAATTGTCAACACACAGTTTTCTCCGAGTATTTATATATATTTTTTTAATATTAAAATAATAATAATAATAATAATCTATCACATTTTTTTTCTCACTTCCGTTTTTAACCCTCAGCCTACCTTCACTGCTTTCCTTCTTAAATCCCACTCTTACCCAGTGCACCTCCTTAGCCCACCTTTATCTTCTCCTGCTCAGACCCCCTCTCTTACTTCATGTACCACTATTAGCCCACTTTCACCTTTTTCTGTTCACACCTAATCTTTTACTTCACGTACCTCCTAGTTCACTTCATATCCCGGGGACTTTCAGTTTTCTTGGCTCAGCCATTCATTATCCCCATCGGTGTAACCACCATGCCAAAGTCACTCAAATAGCCTCAAAATCCTACTCCAGTCACCTTCAGCCACTTAACTAGGTGTGTCACCCACACCTGCACCACGCCACCAACGTCGCATTGCAACCAGCCCTAAAACAGCCTCGGCACACACCAGGCTATTCTCCCCGCACCACCACTCCCTACACCTAGAGTCACTCAACCACCAACACCCCAGTCGTCGTCCGCTACCTACAACTATCATTTCCACACCATTCAGCAACCCCAAAACAGCCACGCACCACCAGCGCCACTCAATACAACCCTAGGTCTTAATGTGTAGGTGGTGTGGTCACCTGTTTCGAAATCTCATTGCAAGATTTTTTGTTTGTGAGTAAAGTATACCGAGTGAAATTAAATGTGAAAGGGTGGATTTTGATAATTTTGTATAGTATATGTTGAATTTGATTGGGATAAGTTATTAAATGTGTTTTGATTGAGATTGAAAGTGTTTTAATGGTAGTATGAATGAGTTCAATTGTATTATGATATAATTGAAATGTAAAGAAATTGTAAGTACTAGTTGTTTGATTCTAAATAATGTTGACTTAAAAATGTTGAATATATATAGATGGTATTACAAATTGAAAATTAGTTTTATCTGAATTAAACGTTAAATGGGTTTGCAAACGAAAATGGGGTGTTGGTTCATTTTTGCTCAAATGAGAAGGAATTTCGTTCAAACGAGACCTATTTTCGTCAAAGCAAGAGGAAATCTCACTTAAACAAAATATGGGTGAATTTTGGGGTGTTCTCGAATTGATTTTCACTTAAGCAAGTTCATTATTGCTTAACCTATATGATTTTCGGTCAAGTTAGCCTAAAAAAATTTGAAAACTAAATTTTTTATTTTTGCTTTTTAAATGTTGGTTTATTTCTATTCTATGGTTTTTAATTATAATTTATGTAAAATTTTATTTTATATAATTGAAAAATCCTTTAATTAGATTTTTATTGATTCTTGGATGAATTTTGTTGCGTGTTTTGAAATTCTAAGTTTTGGTATAATTTAATAGTGTGATTTTGGATATTGTGAAATGTGGATTATGAATCTTAATTAAGATATAGTATTTTCAAGAAAGAAAATAACGTGTTGAGATTGTTTAGGATGTGCATTAACTACTGATTCATATGGAAAGAGGTATATATCATAACTCCTCAGAATCACATCGATGAAAATTATCAGGTGTTGAGAGAATCGAATGAGGTTCATATGATTTGCGATTTGAAGTATAAAATGATATTTTATATCATATGAGTTAACCTTGTCATCCTAGGTTATATGATATTGATATTATTTTATGTGCATAATTATGTGGATTTCACATAGGTAGTATGACAAATGCAAATCTCTACGTTGAAGTCAACGCATGAGTTTTCAGAAAGTCAAGTCAATGTTTGAGTATATGGGTCAGTAGAAGTCTGACATGAGAAATGTGAATGATGAAGTATGTGACATATTTGATCATTTTGTAAAAATGTATGAGAATTTATGACTTTATATTTTGTTTTCTTCATCTATGATAATTGTGTATTTACACGAGAGCAAATTGGGTTACACGTGATAGAGCTCATTATTAGGCCGTTGGAAAGTGAGATGTTTTTATTTTGAATGTTTTGTTTTTAAATATTTGTGTATATATTAAAATCCTTATGAAGAAGGATATATTTTGGGATAGAATATGAGATAGTTGTATATGTTTATATGTTAATTACATATTGTATGCATGTTATATTATTAGATGTGACTACAAAAAATAGGGATGTTACATTATGGTATCATAAGGATTATGGGGTTGTTTGTTTGTGCTTTAGATTGATTTGTTAAGAAATTATATAATTGTTTTAAATTTTTTGAGTTTAATCTTTAGTTTTTTTTTTTTTTTTTGTATCTTATAACCTAGACCTCCTACCCTTCACAATCTTCCTCTGAGATGAATCAGATTGTCAAAGTCATAGAGATGGTGAATAATGTCATTCAACAACAAAATATGACAATGACTCAGAATCATCCGACAATAATGCATCATTAAGAGACTGCTAGATCTACTACAGCCACTTCCTATGTTAGTCAGTGTCAGAAGCAAATGAGACTCATTGAGTTCATGAGACACAACCACCTAAGTTCAATGAAAAGATCACTCTTAATCAAGTAGATCAATGGACCATGAAGTTAGAAAATATCTTTAGGACAACCTTCAGCCCTAAAGATAAAAAATGGTATTTAACATATAAAAATCTAAATAAAAGAAATTGGTATCTGACTATGGAAATACATTTTATCAGCAAATCATACTTAAATTATAACATGTACATTTTGCCATATTTTTATTAGAAAGTTGTAATTTATTGTCAAATCACAAAACGAAACAGATTTTTATTCAAAAAAGATAAATGGAATATTCTTAAAAACGCCACATGAATACAATTATGAAGGTTGAGGTGGAACCATTAAATTCCAGCACAACTGTTTGCAAGCAATAATTTCTACAGGAAACCAATTGAATCCTTAAGTAGAAATCAATGAATTAACAAATGAATTAGTTACATATAACATAAATGAGTCTATTTATTAACGTAGAAATAGAGTTATAGTCAACACTGGCGGCCAAAAAAGTTTTTTGGCCTTAGCTGCATGCCATGTGACCCGCACTTGAAAGCTTCCATTATGTCAAACCATTTTGTTTTTTCCTTTGTTGGGTAAAGAAGAATGATGATTGGTTGGTGCTGCTTCATCGTCACCGGGAAAGAACAAAGGGCTTATGTCAGATGGAGTAGAGGTACTGCCAAAACCTGATGACCAGAATAGCAAAGGCATTCCTTCTGAAATGAAAAATAAATGTATTTATTAAGTAAAAAACGCCCTTCTCCTTTTAAATAGTAATTAATAAAAGGCAAAGAGAAAATTAACAAAACTTAATTATATTTCTTGATAATACCTTCCTCAGCAATTAGGCAGTTATCTTGATCAGGAGCACCATTGTTAGTAGCTTGTGTCCATGTTTTCTCGAAGTCATGCTTTATCAGCTCAATCTGCACCAGACCCCTCAAACTTTTACATGCAAGATCATTCAATTAAGTAGGTTTCTTATGGTATAATACAAGAATCATTATATTTTATATAGAAAAGAGATTGTGAAGCAGTAAATTCACTCCAAACAGTTTCTCAAAGTGTGGAACCAACAATTGTGAACAAATCAACATTTTCAAATTTGGAAATTCTATTATTCTCTTATGCAGTCAACCTGTGAGACCCAAAAGACAAAAAGAAGAAAGTATATAATGAAGAAAAAGAAGGTAAATAAGGGAGAGAGAAACAAAAATTATATAGCCTTTTAAGTGAGATAATTGATGAAATAATAAGATATGCAGATGAGTACCCTCTGATCGGAGTTGGGAGTATTACTCTCTGATTGATAATTTTGTCCATCAGATATCATTTCAGCAACACCAGTCTTATCATGCTTTGCTTTCTTAGCCTGCTTAATAATTTCTTCCCGTTTCCTTTTACAAATATTGCCCAGTTTCTACACTTGCAGAACAAAAGATTCAGATGAAATTTTGCACACAACTCATATAGGTATATAAACCATGCATACAAATATTATCTTCCTTAATACCTCTTGCAAAGATGATGGATTGGTTTCATGCTCATTCAACAGATCCTCAACAGTGTGTATCCCGTTATTAGAAAGCTGCTCAAAAGCTTTCCCTTTTTTTGATATATGTTTCAAATGCCATACTTCATCATTGGGGGATGGATTCTGTCTCTTGTTCACTGGAATGACCAAATCACATGTCAGTCGAACGAAAAATACCTTAAATGACTATTGTTTACATAATAAAATAGAAGTTAATAAAAAAAATAAACTAATAAAATGTATATATATATATATATATATATATATAACTACTTATTTAATCCTTACAAAAAATATTCTATTTTAATCTATTGAAAATATATCTAGTCTTTGTTCATATATTTTTAACTTTTTAATCCTTTATGTATGGATGAAAAGTAATTAGAATATACACAACAGACTTTTCTCTAAAGATTATTTAAAAAAAAAATATGTTTTCTGTATATTTTTATCTGAATTTTGTAAAGTTCAAAATATTCATATAGAAAATAGTTTACAAAGTATAAAATAAAACAGTAATATGAGAAAATATATATGTAGATATAAAAATATGAATTTGAATGCGAACAATAGGAATCACTATCACTAATGAATATTTAAACCCTAATGAATAACTAACTAAAATCTAGAATGATTAAACTTAACATCTGATACCATTCCAGCATGATTTGCAGAAAAAGTAAAAAACGAAAGAAGTGACACAGTGGTGAATACTTACAGTCACTCCTGTAGTTCTTGACAGTAAAAGGTTTACTTATACCTTCCCTGATGTTTACTGCGTTATTCAAATTTGATTTCACAACGACTCCTAACCTGAAACGTCGTGTTCTTATCCAACTTGAGTTATCAGTGAATGATAATTCATTGAGGAAACCTTCTCCATTTTCAAGTGCAATAACAGTATCTCCTTTCAGTAACTGCCCTCTATTGTCCCTTTGACGTAAGATTTTGGAGTTGAATTCTTTGCTCCAATTTTCACTGTCATCTGAATTAAAGTCACCATCAAGGACGCAAATCTCTACCTTGATCGAAGACAGTGGATCATCTTCATCAGAAACTATAGACCCAGATTCAGTATCCCAAAGAACAACCTTAAGAGGATTGTTGTGTCCGTCTTTGATCTTGGAGAAAGTATAAATTGTATCAGGCAATTCATTCCTAAAAACCAGCTTCAAGCATCTGCGGGCTCGAGATACTTCAGTTTGAATACTAATTTAAAAGCCGTATCAGCATTACTCAGATAACTCTCAGCAACAACAATCATAATTAAGGAACACAAATAATTGTTTCATTTGATAAAACAATATCAAGACAAAAGAGAAACGAACCTTGAAACTAGTCGGCGTTCCAACTCCTCTCGTACCTAGTTGAGGAAAAACAACATGAATCAATAGCAGTTGTCGTTAACAACATAACACACTCTTACAAAGAAAAAGTGACAAGATTGTTACCAGATTTGCAACTGTATCTGCCAAGTACGGACTCAGGTCATTCCAAATGAGACGCGCATACCTAAAACCTCTAATGAGGCTGCACATGCAATAAAGTAACTAAGAACAAGAATAAAACATTATGCAAAGGAATTTTTAATTAATGTTGTAGAATTCTTTAAAAGAATTCACATTAGTTGAGATAATATTACCGGCGGGTTTCCGATAGTTGTGAATCTTGACGTTCACGTCTCCGCTCTTCATCACCCTCCTCTTGATGGGATTGTCTGTTGGATTCCATCAGTTTCAAGAAAAAAAGTGAAGAATCTCGATCAAATCAGCAACTCGATCGATAAAAATAATCTTTTCTGAATCTCCTAATTGGTGGCGGGATATTTCTATAGATGATAGGGTTTCGAAAACTCGGCAGAAGAAAGAAGGTTCGAGGAAATTTTAAGAATTTAGCTATGGTCCCTGCAACGATATTTCCTAGAAGAAGAAGTGGCTTCTTTATGCTTGTTACGCCTCTCACTCTCTTCTCTCCCCAATTGCTAACACGAACGCGTTTAACAACAATTTACAATTACAAATTATTCAATTTAAAAAAAAAAAATTGCAATATTTGAATGAAGTTTATCTCTAAAATTTAGTAGTTTTGGCGCAGTATAATTCAACTCATTGTGATGACTGCATGAAGGAAAACGACTAGCTACAAAAACTGGTATAATCTAAAAAAAAAAGTGTGCAGTGTCACCATTACACGCGTAATAAGGAAGGTACGTAGTCGTTCGACGCGGGCAGTGAGAGTAAATGAGCAATTTTCCACAAAAGCGTGTGCAAAACAAGGATTTGTATTTTACAGTATTTCTTACGGTCGAATGTGTTGATATTACTGAGTGACTGCGATACTTTAGTTGTGCAATGCATTCAGTATACAAACGAAGGATATAATTAAATATTTAACGAAGAAAACTTTCCACAGCTGAAACCTGAGAAAATTGCTGAGGAACTTCGTCATTTTGGATATTCTCCAGATGCTGTAAAACAGTTTCAAAGCATTCAAAACTAACATGCAACATTTGGATGTCACACATAACAAACTACTACGACTTTTCCCTCACATTCCCATTCGTGGTAATATTTATGAAATCAGATTTGTATTATTCATTAACAACCATTGAAGATATAGTGCTTGGAATTTCTTGGAGGTGCTTGTTTGACAACTCTATAAAATCCAATTCCTTACATTTAACTACTTTAAGTAAACGACAAACAAAAAAATATTACTAATCTCATACTGCAAAAAGGATCTGTTATTCAAAATTTGAATGTGAATGAGAATGAGCAGCGTTCAAAACTCATTCAGCAATATACATATGTTTTCATGCACACTGTACCCTATATGAATTTGTGCTCATTTGGCTTTTGGACAAACAATGACAAAATGGACAAATACATAATAAAAATTACAAAAGCTCACCTTAAAACTATTACCAAACTTAAGCATGTGACCTAAAAGAATTTTATAATTCGCAATACTCATTGCGGCGCTGGAAGAATATAGAATAGTGAAAATCAATGCCAGAAACGAATGCTTAGAAAGTAAACTAATCAATTTCAACTTGTATATAGCATTTGTTAATTAAACAAATTTAGCTTTCAATTTTGTATATTTTATTGCAAAGGTTTCATGAACCTGGAATCAGAACGGTGAAAAACTGTCATACTCGTACATCAATTAAAGGCACAACATAGGTCACAGATATGTTCTGGTGAGGAGCCCAGGCCCATGATAAAATTCTGGTCAACTACCACTTACAAAGAAATTTATGAGCTGGTATATCATGGGTTCGTCGTTATAAAAAGGGTCAAATATTATGGAAATTCATGATTGAAAACATTCTATACATATTTTTTTTCTTCTATTTTTCTTTATGATATTATATTACACATTATATTTAATTTTTTTCTCTAAGCATGTGCTTATGTAATTTTCTCATACAGTATATTTTTTTTCTCTTTTCTACGATCTTCCACCTAATTTTTTCTTTTATTTTTTCTCCCTGGATTGAAATTTATCATTAAAGACAGACTGACAGTTGACCAAAAGGGAAAAAAGAACGACAGTCCAAGTAATTTCTTTTATCAATTTGAAAGAGAAATGAAGAAAAAAAAGAAAAAGAAAGATATGCAGATACGCTGTTGAAAAGACTTTGGAGTGATTCACGGTGACATGAAGTGGTGAGAAAGAAGTGAAAAACCTTGAAGTTTCGTTATTGTTTTTACTTACGAGAAAGTATGCGAAGAAGAACAAAGATTTGATTTGTTGAAAAATTTAGAAGCTGAAGAGTATAGGGTGTGTAATAGAATTATAGTATGGTAACTGACCTGGGCAGAAGCTATTTTGAACATGGGGAGATTCTTCGTGGTCTTGTCTACCCAACGAAGAGAAGAAGAAGAACAAAAAAACCAACAGGGACCTGGGTTTTTTAAGGTAGCAGTAAAATATGAATTTTCTTTTTTTTTTGTTTCCCAAGATTTGAGATCTGGTATAATGATATTCTGAGGAGCTTGACTTGCTCGGTCAACTTCAGTTGTTTTTTTAATTTTAAAATTCTAATATACGTGGATATATATATTAGAATATATATATAATTTTTAAAATATTTGAACAGATGGAAACTACTAGCAACCGTTAGGGCTTAAGTGTTAATGGGAATATTATTATATTTGAACAACCAACAAAAACAGCAATATAACTAAAACATTTTGTGATGCCATTTTTACACAACAAACAACAAATTGGTTTGTAAATTAATAGTTGATTAACCAAGTACAGAAATTGACTTTGGAAAACACAATTGAAGAAGCAATGAATTCAATTCAATTCTGAGCGCATTTTAGCCATATGCAGTCTGAAGACACATTTGAAAGCATTTCTGACTTTCTTCCAAACAGTCTTGGTTGACATGTACCCAGCAGTGTTGAGCAAAAAGGAGTGGTTGTATTGGCTATATGATGCTCCATCGTCACCACCTCCAAAGGATAAAAGGTTTGGTTGCTCCCATTGGTCGGCAAGCATCCACAAGGGATCATCTACAAATGATGGAAAGATACCTGTCCATGTTTCTGATTGGCCTGCACATTCATCGGATAAGCTTTTAAGAGCCAATAATCACCACTTACCAATCTCATACTAAACCAAAATTTCAAGCCTAGGACGGAACATTTCCCTACAAATTTTGTATATTTGAGGGAAATAGAAAAGAAAAAAATAAACGCTTTGAGTTGCTAAAAATAACTCCTCCTCGTACTCTCCCATCATACATGTTATAGTTTTAAAGGCACAAAAGAAACAAATGTTCTTCATGCACAAAAGTGGTCGTGCAGAAAACAGACAGTACCTGGCAGTTGCAGACCTTGATATGGAGCACTCGATGATGTCACTTGTGTATCTGTTAACATAGTCACTATGTCACGTGTTGGTGTCTCAATTAGCTCCATCTTCTGTGGATTTGAGTATGCTTCTAGCTTAATATTTTCCACGAACCTCTGCCAGTTACAATGTATATCTTGATCAGTTCCAATTAAGAAGTACTATACTATTATATATGAATCATTAAATTTAAGAACTGTATGAGGCAGTAAACTTCACTCCAGAAAGATGTATAAGCCAAGGAATCAACATTTAGAATCGGAAGAAAAATTACAAACCTTCTCTTCCCACTTCAGAGATTCCAGAGAACGATGTTGCTCATTAAAAATCACCTCCACGAGCTCATAGATGCAGTTAAAGACAAGGGAAACAGATATATCTTTTTCCCCAGCACGACACCGATACGAGTAGCGCTCATTATCATCTAGTTCACAATCTTTAGCATGTTCAATGATTTTGTCCCATGTATTTTTAGTCTTGCCGAATTTCTACTTTCCACATGTGAAAATCAGAAAGGTCACATATTCATGTCAGGACTAATCACTTTTATAAATAAAGCTATGTGCTTGAAGGATTATTCATGAGTTATAGAAAACTATATATAGCTAACTTAGAAGACTATTTGTTAATTTGTAGCAACTATTCATTTAGAAATAAGGAAAATGAATCCTAGTTGAAACTAACAGATTGATTCAAAACTCAGATTCCACTTTTCACGTACATCATCAAGAAAGAACCAAAGTACAGAATCATTGTTCCACACGTAAGAATGTTTAAAAAGTTATATTTACCTCCCGTAATGAACCCATTGTGTTCGACCGCAAGAGATCCTTCACAGTTTTTATTCCATTCTGGGAAAGCTGCTTGCGAAGCTCACCCGTTCTTCCAATGTGCTTCAGACGCCATACATCATCGTTCAAGGATGGAACCTCGTGTTTAATGGTCGCTGAAATAATAAAAATATATCGAAAACTAAAACATTTAAAACATGATTTACCCAAAAAACAATGAAAATGAGTTGTGTCATGGTTAAGGACTTACACTTTCCACGTTTATCCTTGACCCTGAAGGGTTCGCTTATAGCTTCTCTGATTCTTGCTCCAGAGGAATTAGATCCTACGATTCTAACTCCCAACCGAAACGTTCTGGTTCTTGTGGAGGCAGAATTATCAGTAACCGTAACCATCCTATTATTGATAAAACCAACACCTTTTTCAATTTTAGTATCCGTTTTTCCTTTAAGTAATGGTCCCTTCCCCTCTCTTGGTTTCACAATTTTTCGATCAAATTCCTCAGCAGTCCAGTCCTCGTTTTCAAAATCACCATCCAGCAAATAGATCTGAGCCTTCAAGGTCGAAAGCTCCTCTTTGTCAACGCGTTGCTGCGATGCAGCATAACGCAGCTCAATTTCAAGTGAACCACCTCCCTCAGCTGTGAGATAGCCCATGGTGAAAATTACTTGAGGCAATCCATTGACAAAGCACAATTGCAAATCTCTGCCTCCAGAACTTCCACCCTGATGGTTATGGCAGCATCGGCAACTAAATTGGAAACACAAAATTAACCGTAAGTTTCAATTGAAATAACAGAGTGATGGTGGTGAAAGAAAGAGTGTATAACAAGAGAAACAAACCACGGGGGCCAGTGACGCTGGAGAATAGGTGGAATATACTCCTCGAACTAGTTAGGGAACAGAACAACAACAGAGTTAACAACACAAATTACACAATTTTACAATTTCTAATATACTTGAGTCGATGACGAATAGAAGCTTATTGTATGCTTACCAATTTGCGAAGCTCAGGAGCAGTAACGGTACTGCACAATAACCACAAAAGAAAGAGGAAAAGGTTAGAAGAAGGTGCTTGAAAAGTTAACAGACATGGAAACAATAACACTCACAGAGTGGCCTCACGGCGTCCCCTCTTAGCAAAAGTTTGAAGATTGGTGTCATCACTATTCTGAAGATCCTCCTCGGCATAGGTTCTTTTTGATGTCATTGTAGTCACTCCACAAGCTTGAAACACTCACTACCAACCAAACGAATCTTTTGTTCACAACCAACAAGAACAAACCAGCACCTCTCTTAACTGTAACTATAGCTATAAACCATGAATACAAACTTAACTTTTGTTAGGTTGTTGACTGGGGAGAGTGGTATATATACACATTAAACTCAAACCGCGTCGTCGGCTTTGGCATTCTAGAGAAAATACACAGAAAAATACTTGTAACTTCACCAAGTCGTGTTCAACTTTTCTTCTCCTAAACTTGTTGATAGGTGCACAAAAAATTTTATTATTTCCATATAAAGGTTTATATCACACATATCAACAAATTCAGCTACTCTTGTAAACTTTTTTCTAAAAAAAAGGAAGTATGTTGTTAAATCAATCATACATTACATATATTTTTTATGTTTTTATTATGGAGATGGACATAGAGAACTATTGAAATCTTCGTCCTCTTTTTAACTTTAAGCAAGTTGTTAGAGTTTTACTGGGATCATTCTCGCCTTTGTGCTACTCATTTAGCTCTCAATCTCGAGCAAATGCCAATTGGGGAGGTACATGCAGAAGACATTCCAACGCTCAAGTCAGTAAAGAAGGTGTTCGACATACATTGTTCCTTGGAATGTGTGTTATTTATATTAGTTTAATGGACTTATCTTATTCGGTTTGATTAGTGGAATAAATCACACTTATGGTTGCATCACCTATTCTTAATGGTAATTTAGTTTCACTTACCTTGATTTGAGCGTTAATGATTATATGTGTCGGTCGGTCAGACCGTTCGTAAGTGTTTCGGTCAGAGAGACTGAGTCATGCCAGAGGGTACAATTTAAATACAAAAAATATGTAATATGCTTGGTTATAGGTGATGTGATTAATAGCTTAGTTTTTCATTTTAGGAATTGAAAGTTAATTCTCAAGAATACCAAGCATTAAAAGGCTTACAACAATTAATTATGGGTTATTCATGTGTTCCAAACAACAGAATATGCTTCGAAAGGTATGTTTGTAATTGATATTTATAGTTATCCTTATGTATTAACTACTTTAATGTGATAAGGCTTCATTCGTAATTAATTAAACTATTAATTATATAAGTATACGACAATAATTATGATAACCAACAATGTAATACATAAAGATACCAAACCATTAAATTATCTCATTAACTCAATTTACAGCATATTTGTTCATCAAATATAAATTATTTGCCTACAGGAACAGTGAATTTTGAGTAAAATTGGCGTATGCAACTAAGGTGTTTGCAAAATTGATTCATTAATTTTTTTTTATTGGAATCAGTTACTGTATTTTATGGAAATTAAAATTTTATTGAATTTTTACTTTATTTTTCTATCCAACACTTTGAATCAACAGTTACATGATTAGAAGTTTAATTTTGTTTCGGTGATTTGTTGAAATTGGCTGGAACTGGAAACAATTCAATGGAGAATTGGTGCAGATTTCCCAAGCGAGGCTGAACAGTTTTTTTTTTTTTCTTTCAAAAATCAAATATTCAACACTTTAGATTTTGCGTGCTCCTTTAGATTTAGCGAGAACTGAATTGAAACGTGACTAAAAAACACGCGCCTACAATTGTTGTTATACGGACCCACAAGAAATTCAATTGGAATTTTCAGTATTGGTGGGGTCCACTTTCTTTTAATTCAATCTAATTGTTTAATCGGTGAATGAAAATTCATGAGATAGATTTTAAGTATTTTTTATAAGTTGTAAATCCTTTACTTTAGTTAAATATATAAGTGAATGTTATATTTATCCTTAGGTATAATATTTATTGGATAATATCATTTAGTTATCAGTAAATTTAATATTATTAATGAAACGAGGATTGCTATATATATGTGGATGAGAATACTATTATTGAAATAAAAAAAATCTGATAAAACAATTTTTTTTTTAAATATTAACTTACTATGACAATTATTACATTATTAAAAATAAATTATTTTACTTATTATGATGCTTCTTGTGTTATTTATCATAATATGTGGGTCTTTTAAATATTTGTCATAAAAAAACGGTATATTTATGTTGCTATTAGAGTTATCATAAAAAAATATTTTTGAATCATCATAAAAGTTCTTATTTACACTACTGCATATTGAATAAAAATGAGTTGAATAAATAGTATAAAAAAATTATATTAGTGGTAGGCGAATTCCCTTTTTCAATCCTATGTCTAGCCAAAACATAGAATATAATAATATTAAGGATAATTAATTTCTTTTCGAGACTAAATATAAAACAAATATATAATATATATATATATATATATTTTATTTTTTTATTTTTATTTTTATTTTTTTTATTTTACTTTTTATTGCGGATAAAAAAAATGTTTTTATAATACCAGGTTAAATGTTTGAACTAGAGAATTAGACAATCTCTGAATTACACATGTTATCATGATTGACAAAAGAGCAAGGTAATGTATATGATCAAATGATTAAAGTAATTTTTTAATTGAGCGTTTTCTTTTTATGGCCGTGATAGTACGGAAAAGCAATTATTTGAAAAACATTTTCCGCTGGTTAAAGAAGTGAAGGTGTAATTGTTTCCTTCAAGTGATATTTCCTTTTTATTATGGAAGAATAACTTATTTAGTTCTGTTTTTTATTATTATAAATTATTTATTGAATAAAAATTAAGTCTAAATATTAAAAATAATTAATTATTGTATTAATTAAATTATATATTGTTGTAGAAATTTAAAAAAATATTAATATTTAAAATAGTTGTTAAATTTATAAACTAATTTTTAAATAAATATTTAATTAATTAATTGGATGTAATTACTTATCAAAATCTTATCTATTAATTTTAGAATATAAATTAATTAGTAACTAAAATATTGATAATTAATTAAATATTAAGTTAAAGATTAATTTATAAATAGAAACTATTTTAGATAATAATATTTTTTCTAATTATTATTTAATTTAATTAATATAACGATTAATTATTTTTATTTTTAAAATTATTTTTTATTTTATTTTTATTTTTTTTGACAAATTATGTGTCTAATAGATATTTTTATTACCTCACAACCTTTCATAATTGTATGTGCATATATAAAGTATTTTTTAAAGTGTATAAAAGTTAAATCGAAAATAAAACAAAATCATACATTGCATGGTTCCGGGTAAGTAGTCTTCAACATATAAAGATTACCTTCAGAGGGCATAAAAAATATATTATTTGATCATTTGATTTTGTATTGAATTCGGAATTCCTTAATTTAAAAATACAATTCAATAAAAAATGTTTTACTTTTAATTATATTGGGTAAGATATTTTTCTATAGTTAAACTAGATATATAATATGTTAGATTTAAACTAGTTAAGTTACGTTAGATAATATGTTTAACTTGTATTTAAAGTAGTTGTATTAGGTAATATAGTAGTTTAATATATGCAGTAACATCTTATAATTCTAGTTAAGTCCTTAAAAAAATCTTAAAATTCTAATATAAAAATTGATGTAAAAAATATTAGGGAGAGTTATTGAGTTACGCTGTTAGACTGAAATTGTTAATATAAAAAAATGTTACAAAATAAAATAGTTTAATTAAAATAATACATTTTCTTTCTTCTGTAATTACTGGTTTTTAGTTTAATTTAATATAAACAATTTAGTTGCCATCAATTAGCTATACTATTATTTTATGTAAATTGATTATATTATTTACTTTAGATTTTATTTTAATTCGTTACATTATTTTACTTTAATTGCTTAGTGTGTGTATATATATATATATATATATATATATATATGCCATATTCGGGTTTTCAGGTTTAGAGTTCAACACGCGTTATTTTACTTGAAATTTAACCTATTTACTTTGTCAAACATCCCTAAAGTATTTAGTCTTTCTTGTCATTTTTTCCTCTCATATAACTTTTTTTCAATAAAAAAATTGTTGGACTTTCTTGTACAAATAATTTTTCTGAATAGAATTTGTGAAGTGACATATTTAATGAACGTTTTTGTTTTTGTACGTCAAATGATTTTTTGATACCTCAGCAATCACTTGGTTGCAACTTGTTTTTAAGGATAATATAATAATTAAGAAATAAACCTTTTTAGTTATGATAAAATAGAAAAGAGATGATAAAATATTAAATATGAATTGGGTCTATAAATTTGTTAAGAGTATTTATATCTTGAACCGAATAAATTTTGAATTGATCATGAATCAGTAAGTAAAAACTTGATATTACAGAGTACAACCACAGATTTGAACTGAACTGGATGTAGAGGAGAAACCCATCTTACACATCTCTTTAGTTCTATAGACATTAAAGAAGCTAAACTTGCAGAAAAACAAATACATTGAGGAACTATTATCCTAGAGTTTGTAGGCACATTTTACCTAGTAATAAGAAAAACAGAATCTAATAGTTACATGGTAAAACATGGTATGATAGCTGAGCATTCCTTTTGGCAGCTGCATGCCTTTTCACTGATATCACCCATTTCAGAACGAAACCAATCTTACACCACGCTGCTTTGGGTTTGCCACTACTTGATATGTCCACAGAAGAATTTATGAAAGTAGAATAACTGTTAAATTCTTCTCCATCACAAGAACCAAATAAAATGTTATTTTTGGGCTCCCATGTTGCATAATGAGGACAACCATCTATGAATTGAATGTCTGAGCTTTCATTCTCTATTGAATATCCACCTTCAAGGAATGGGAAACACGATCCGTTAAAGTGACAACTATCCCCTTCAGTGTACATTTCAGAGGAAAATTCTTCTAACACATGACTATTATGCGGCATTTCTCCTGTGTCTGGCAGTGGATCGGCATAAACTTGGCTGTCATGCATTCCTTCATTAGTATATGAAGTAGAGATAGATGGTTGACTATAACCTGGGTATGTTACTGGTTGGTCTGCACAAAGACATGGTTAAAAGATTATATAAAAGCAGACAAAGAGCTATATAACAAAGAGTCATGTGCATGAGAAATAGGCAAGTTTTGAAGGTAGTGTATGACAGATTTATCAAGTTTTAGCGTTGTATTTTCATATGATATTTAGGTGGAAATTAATCAATATGACATGAATGCATGATATCACGTGTTAGTATATATGTATAAGTGCTAGACAAAATAATCCTATGGCATAACCCGTCCTCCAATAAACCTTGCTTAGTGATTGACCCCTTGTAAGTTCAAAGTATTCATGAGTGATACAGAGTAAGACACAATGAAATAGCCAAAAATTATGCCATTGCATGTACCTTGTGCAGTTGAGATATCCATGTGTTGCAGACCTTGATCTGTAGTGCCAGACTGTCTTTCTTTCTCTAGACATGCAGCTAGAGTTAAGCAGTTCAATTTAGTTTCATCAATCATTTTCAAATTGTTGACATTTTTGTAAGCTTGCTGCTTCACTATTTCCACCAAATGCTGCCAAGGAAGAAGGAGCATGATTACTTTTGACCCAAAGATATCGTATGATATATAAACAATGACAAGACAGGAATCACTATTTTAAAGAAACCAAAGATGTTTTCTTTAAGATCTATTCAAAAGCCAGTTAGGAACAGTTCATGAATTCATACCTTTTCTTGGGGAGTGAAAGTATCTGGTGAATAATAATTTTGCCAATTAAATGTCACTCCCACGAGGATGTAGATGGAATTGAATAGCAGGCCTATTTGATGTTCTTCTGAGTGATAGCTGTAGAGCTTGTAATCATCTATCACACAGGTTTTGGCATGTTCAGTGATTGCTAACCATGACTTCTTTCGAATGCCTCCAAGCATCTACCACGCCAGAAAACAATTCAATGAACATAGTCGTGTTAAGCATGGATTTCATTATATATTTATACGAAGGGCACAATAAGTAAAGAATGTCCACCAAGAACACATAAGAGAAAAATTAAAAGAAGCTAAGTTTTACTTTATATACTGATGATTCGTTGGTTATGTACAGCCGCAAGAGATCCTTCACGTTGTGAATTCCATGCAAAGAAAATTGTTTGTGGATTGCTCCTTCTTTAGCAATTTTCTTCAAGCGCCATAATTCATCATCCAAGGATGGAGGGCAGTGTTTCTTGTAGCCTTAAAAAAGAGAAAATTACATGTCAGTTTTGAGTTATACTAAAAGACAAATTATATTGAGAAACAGAATCCAAGAGCAATCCAAGTCTAATGGAAACAATAATGATGTCCTTAGTTGGAAATAGACAATGAGAAATAGAAATGAACTCATAAGACTCACACTCTCCTCTGTTATCTTTCACAATAACAGGCTCACTTCTACCCTCCTGAATCTTTTCTCCATTGGAATTTGGTGGCACACCTTTAACTCCAATCCTGAAACTTCTGCTTCTTTGCCATCTCGAGTTGTCAGATATGGCAATTTTAGGGATACAAGCAACTCCATTTTCTAGAGTAATAAACCTCTCTCCAATTAAAAGTGGCTCTCTACCTTCTCTTTCGCGTGAGATATTGGAATTGAACTCGTCTTCTGTCCACTCCTCACTACCATCAGATCCGAACTCACCATTCAGAATACAGATCTCTACCTTTAGTGAGGAAAGGGGACCTTCCTTTACTACAGACTTAGTTCTAAGATCAAATAGAGCAATTTGAAGGAGTGATTCGTCTTCTGCTATTATATTAGACCGAGTATAAATTGTTTTAGGTAACTTATTAAGAAAACACAACTTTAAGGGTTTGGCTCCGGATATGCCAGCCTGATTAACCATTTTTCTGCAACAAATTCGCAAAACAAGAATAGTAAACAGCTAGAATTGATCAAATAAATGGAGGAGAGTAAACATAGGAAGAAGAGGATAGGAATTTTGGCTATAATTTCGCAAATAACATTGTTCTATTAAGCATCATTAACCACACTCAAACCATAGGAAATGAATACAACAGTTATTTATTCTTAACACAGAATCTGAACATGATGAACTAACCTTGGAGGTAGACGAGCCTGGACCTGGAATTTTTTTTCCACCACCTCTCTAACCTGTTTGAGGAAGACAAATAAATCAACCAGATTTTCGCTTCAAAACAGATTAGATTAATGATCAGGGACTCTTCAAATTTGGAAACATTGCATGAAAGCAAAAGAGCAACAGAGACAAAATAAGTGTTGAATTCTGAAGACACAAATAATCTGGTCGCTAATCACTAATGATGTCCTTTCCTTTCCTTTCCGAATCAAATAGTAAAGCACAACTAGGAAACAATGTGAGAATCACAAATATGAGCACTGAGCAATTGCAGAAACCTGGGGAACATTGAGGATGGGTTTGGAATACTAAGTACGTTAGAACCGGTGCTTGGTTGTGAAGTGTAGCTACTTTGAAAAGCCAAAAACTAGCTGAAATAAACAAAAAAACAAATTCTTTCTCAACACCACACCACCAAGATAAAAGACTCAATCATTCCTTACCACTCTTCGCACAAAAGTTTCCAAATAGGATGAGTGGTCACTCAGCCACAGTGCGTTGATTACATTTCTCAGGCCACTGCATAATGAACAGAAAATCAAACTTAGACCTCACAGCCCAAAATGGCCAAAAAACGCCAAAGTATACCAATAACAAACAAGTACCCGACTGACTCTTGTTTTGTATCACCATAGCTCCGTTTATGGTCCTGAATTGGAACTTTGCCACTGCGTTGCCTCTTAAGAGATTTCCCTGTTGATACCATCCAAAATGTTACAAGCAAACGAACAACTCAAAGGTCTCAGAAGCCTCTCAATGATATAATAGCTCAACCAAGAGGTAGTTAAGAACTCGTATAATTAATTCAAACCAAACATGCCTTTATATACAATGCAGGAAGGAAGGAGGAAGGATCCTTCTGTGAACTACAGTACTCTAAAAGGACACGTTAATCCCAAAAGGTCAATACCACATTTCCTCCAAAAATTCCCAGAAATTGCAAAAAAAAATACTATAAAAACAAAACAGTTGAATACATACCATATAATATAATTATCTTCTAAGTTTGTTAATTAAGACATACAGATTGTTCTTAACCCAAAAAAATATTAATATTTTCAACATTTTGTTCCTTCATCTTATTAATATTATTACAACTTGTTGAGTTTAACAATGTCATGCACTCTTAACGTAAAACGATTTTATACTGTAATTTAGTTACAGCTCATACTACTAATAAATTTCTTCACTTTCGATAAACTTACCGAACATGAGTTTTAATTGACTGATAGTGCGAAACTAAATCCTAAATCATTATTCATACATTCTAAGAGTGACTTCTATTGATACAATGTATCTTCCAGGATCCCAGAAAAATCCAAGAAAAGGTGTTATAACTACTGACACAAGTGAGGATGAAGTTGAAAAGCTGAAAAATTAACTAAAAGACAAAGATTTGTTATGTTTGGGGGTTATTTTAGATGGGTCCAACCAAAAAATGGACATCAAAATAACAAAACAAAAAATAATGAAAAAGACTTTATTTTCCCTCCTATCACCAGACACGCTTGTAAGAGAAGTCTTTACGTACGCGTTTACAAACCATCACATAAACTGATTTTTTATTAATATTTGATTAACTAATTAAATGAAATTTGATTTATATAATAGGTACCAATTATTAGATTTCTTCCGATAGTTAAATAGTTTCACATTATTTAAGAGTCAAGATAAATAACATTTTACATATAGTTTCCTCCTTTAACTTATCCACGAGACGTAATAGAATTTTGAGTTCTAAAACAGACAATATTTAGTCTATGTGATCGAACTGAATGATTTCTAGTGATACTAGGTTCCAAAGACTAACACTTGTTTCTTTAGTCTTCAATTGAGATTTGTTCTCATGCATCTAATAGTCACATATCAATTAGAAGACAAAGTGAATGACATTTTATATATATTTTTCTCCATTAACAATGTGTCGTCTTTTAAAAATAATATCGTAAGAAAAATTCAAAATAAATTTTTAGTGATTAACTCTTTGTTATGTTATTATAACTAACTTATATTGAAATAAATTGAATGAAAATAACCAAATTTAATATTTTGTTGTGAAATGAAAAGGTTACATGCACACTTCTCTTATAATTAAGAAAAAAAGAAGAGTAAAAGTTGGAAGTGAATGATTAAGGCAAGTGATGAAATACTAAATTATAGAAACACAGGCACATTTCAATTGAAATTTACCTTTGATACCAGTCAGTAATGAACACGTAGAGAAAATTTAATTTTTATTTTAAAGGTTGTTTAGTTGAAATTGTCAACATTGTAGTAAGAGTATTAGAAAACATAACCTCGTCTCCGACCCACCTTATGCAGAAAGCAAGGCCAAAACTGTTTCCAAGAAAATACTATGCTCCACACAGGACCTTTCCTATAGGAGACATTTTTTTATACATAATTTATTTTCCTATAATAATATAATATGCAATAATAGAAAAAAAAATAGAGTGTATCAATTATTACAATGAATATATAAGCATTAAAATTTTAAAAAAATTATATGTAATATTAATGTGAATTATACACCAATTTTATAGATAATAAATTTATATTCATATAAATATAAATATATTATAAATCAAATATAAAAAATATTTAAAATACATATTTATTAATAGTTATGTTTGTTAGATAATAATTGGGGACAATTTCGATCGTAAGTGTGATTTTGAGAGTCAGGAATAAGATAATATTTAAAGAAGGGGTGATGGATGGTTCTTAAGTGTTTGCTCTTATTCAATTAAAATTGGTCGTGGGTCGCCTCTAAAGTACTGTTAGCTTATTTTTCTTATTCTGGATGTTGGCTTTGATCTTTGTTTTGTGCTCAAGAGATGAGTTATAGTTCGGTATAAGATTTGAACCATTTCTAAAGTGGTTCTTATTTATTTAATACTGATAAAAAAAATTAACTCTAAACATATATAATATGATTAGTTTTTTATTTTAATTTTTAAATTTAAATTAGAGAAAAGAATGATCTAAATAATTTAAAAGAAATATAGTTTTAATTGATTTGTTATTATTTGAATCAATTTTGTGATTATTTTTTTGGAGTGGAAGAGAAAATTGGAGTGAACTGAATTAAACTATAAATTAATTACAAATAACTGAATTAAACTATTGAATTATAAAACTAAACTAAGCTAAATACTTTATAAGTACAGTTAATAATTTCATTATAAAAAATTGAACTAAATTAGTAAAAGTTCAAAAGTTTAATAATAGTTTTGCGCTAAAAGAAGTAGTCGTCAATCCCATTTATTATAGTTTTTAGATTTTCGTGTAAAGATTGAATTACCTGTTCTTTTAATAGTTGAGGTAGAATTTTGAAATCTACTCTCAAATATAATCACAATGCTGGATAGTAAGTATTTTTTTTAGAGAATGGTCAATAATAGTTAAACTAAAAAGATAAAACTAAAGAAAAATCTCAAAACATCATAATATATATGAGTACAAAGGAAATCCCCCCAAGTATTATCACATGGTGTGCACTTCAAATGAAAATTGTGAAACAGCTTACAATTATGCTAACTTTTTGTTTTCTTTTAGCTATCAAAACAGTTTGCAAACTATGAACTATTTTCAAGAAACAGTTTTCTGACATATAAAAACTTTGAATAAAAGGTATGGCAGTGAAACTGATTATTAGGTGATTAAAGTCTTCTAAGCATAATCATCTAATTTGACAAGAATACACAGACACCCAAATGAAGTTTTGGTGGTGATTGAAGACGTGAAAGATAAATCAAAGTCACATGGAAGATGATAACCATGTGGCTAAATTTGGTTTGCAATCAACGATGGACTATGCCAATTCTCAATTAAAAAATGCTGAGCTTATTAAATGCGACAGTGTCTCATGTTTACGAAGTCAAAATTAAATCATGTGAACACAAAAAGGTTATCTTTGGACGCTACGCGAATAGACCATAGATGTGACGGAGTAACAAAAAAACTAGCTCTTACCACAATTCCATGTCCTTCTGCAATGCTGATTCAACAACATCTGGATCTAGTAATTCGGAGAAATCACTTGTTTGAATATTTTTTTTATAAATATTTATAGGACAGAAAGTGTAAAATATTTTTTTAAAATTAAAAAAAAATGTAATTAACTTTTTTTTTCGCAAACTAACTTGTGGTTTCTGGTATTGGAAGGAGAAACTAAGAACTTCTGCGGAAAGGAAAAACGAGTAAGACGCTTGATTGAATTGGTGCAGTGTTTGTCAAATTTGAACTCTTTTTGTTCAGTGAATGAGGACTGATTGGGATAATTAAGGAGAATGGATCAAGTTTTCAAATTAAGCGGCCCGGTTGAAATGTTGTGTGGTGATGTAGAGAATTAAAGAAGAAAAAAGAAATAAAAAAACAGTTTTATATGCCTCAAAGGCTATTCAATAACTACTGAGAGGGGTGAAAAACATCCATTTATCTTATCATTATTACGATTGATATATAGATAAATGAGGGACGTAAAACACCTTTCTATCTAATAAGTGTTATAGTTAAACGAGGATAGAGTTGTTGTTATGGTGGGAAGAGGAAGCGATAAAATGAATTTTTTTTAAATGAATTAAAAGATATTTTAGAGGTGTCTCATATACAAGAATCTTTAACCTAACCATTAAAATGATAAAATGAGTGATATTAGTATAACATGTAATTGTGATTGTGTACGATATTGCAAAATTGGTACAATGTCATTCATAAAATCGTTGTTATGACTATTTTATCAAGTGATTTTGGTATGAAGCTCACATTTAGATATTTCAACAAAAAATTATAGACTATGTATATAATTAACAACATTATATGAGATTATTTACTCATACTTAAAGATTGATGTGCTTTGTACTTATAGTTAATCTACTTGAAAGATAGTCTTAATATTGAAATCATAGTAGAAGCATGACAAAAAAGTTTGTGATTACCAATATTATTTTTCCAACAAATCAAGGAGTTTTGATTGATTAACCGATAAATTTTAATTAAAAATTTATCTGAATTAATTTTAAGATGTACAAAAAAAAAAAAAAATAGAAATTAATTATAAAGATAATAAATAATTAGTTATTATATTAATTAAATTAGATACTAATTTAGATTCTAAAAATAATATCTAATCTAGTAATTAATTATTTTTTTATCTTTATAATTAGTTTTTATTTATTTATTTTATTCTATTGATGGTAAGTGAGTTATCCTTTAAGACACGGTCAAGCTAATGTAACAACTAAAAAAATTAAGTAATTAGAGAAAACAAGATAAATTAAGGAGCAGAAACCTTAGTTAAAGAAATCAAATTACAACTTTAAAAAATACTAATTATAAATACAGGAGAAAAAATTCATAAAAACTAAACTTTGTCATAATTTTTTCCTCTTCTTAAAAGGTGTCTTAAATAATTAAAGAATGAATGATATTTAAATTGTAATTAATCTTAACTCCTAACTGATGTGAGACTATTGAACGTACTAGAACAAACTCCTCCGGTTGAGGGCTAAGGAAACAAGATTCGTCTTTGAAACTTTGTTTCAATCAACACAAACGATATCAATGTTTCGACTTCAAGTCCATTGAGATAACATTGTTAAGATCAATCACCACATCATATGTATTAAAATTGTCCACTTTAAAACTTGAAAAACAGATGAACCACAATATAAAAATAAATAAAATAAAATCTTGATGGATCTAATAAAAAAAATCATTTTGTTTAGAAGTCCAAGACACACTATCTTAGTTAATGGTGTGTTTAGTTTTTGAGAGAATGCTGACAAAAAAAAAAAGGTTTTTGAGAGAGAAAAAAATTCTTCCTTTCTACTAAACATGGTGTGTTTAGTTTTATCCTACCCTTTGACCAAATACAAAAAAAAAACTCTTCCTTTCTACTAAACATGGTGCCAATATATGGAGGATATGGTACAGTATACTTTCCTTTCTTTCACTTTTACTGAATATGCAAATTATGCAGCAGATGGAAGCCACATATTCTGTAAGATCTAGAATGGTTGAGACAATATTGTCGCTTATATAGATAAAAAAAAAAATACGCTCACAATTTTTTAGTGTTAAAAAAAACAAGATTAAGATTTGATATTACCTTCACCAATATAGGTCACTATATTGTAAAAATTATATTAATTGTTAATAAAAAAAATAAGTTGAAGAAGAAAAGGTCAATTTTCAGAATTAAAAGAAATAAACTAGTTGAGATGACATTTAAATAAATACTGTTTAGAAACTTAAATTAAAATTTTATAATTTTTGAAATGTTTAAAACAAACATGATTATATATAAAGAGACTAGAGGTTAAACTGAATTACACCACCAATATACAATGTCTTATTGTACCTTCTGTGAAGCAAAACCCTGGGAGTTAAATTATAGGAGTTTTCGTGAAGACATTAGTATCAAAAAATAAAACAGTGAAAAATACAATAAGTCATATTTGTGTAGGGGGTTATAAGATAAGTTCTATAATTAGTGGAGGGAAGGTTAAATTAAGATGAAAATTTAGTGGCGGCGCGTATTACGGTTAAGTAGGTTGAAAAGGAAAATAAAACATGCATGGCATTGGCATGGCGACAAAATCATGGTTTTCTGTTCCTTTCCACACTCATTCCAGGCTAGGAACCTGGTCCTGTTTCATACTTAATTCTCCTATATATGTAACTTAATTCCCCTATATATATATAACACATTCCCAGAGGTTCTTCAATTTCAATTTTCTCTCTTTCTCTCTCTCTTCCGATCTTAGGGGAGGGAGAGATTGAGAGAAAAAAAGGTAATTGAAGAGCAAAACCATTTTCTTTTTCTGGAAAGAAAACACAGAGAGGGTGATTGATCAGAAAGGAGAAGAAAGAGATGGATGGGTTCCAGAGCCATTACGCTTCATGCTCTTATTCACACGACGAGGTGAATAGGAAGAACACGAAGGACAACAAAATGATGGGTTCGTATTCCTATGAATCACCTCGTAGTGGCGGCGGGAATATGGCGGTGAGCAAGTCAAAGAGCTCGTGGTGGTGGAATGAGGCCGAAAGGAAGAGAAAGCGAAGAGTGACTAAATACAAGCTTTACGCGACGGAAGCCAAAATCAAGCATTCTTTCAAGAAAGGGTTTCGCTGGTTCAAGATCAAATGCATCAAGATCGTGAGAAATCTCTAGTTGGTCAAATTGCAGATCTGCAATCAGATGAATTGTTGACAGATACTATATGTAATGTCTGCATTGTTAAGAGAACTATGTGGTTGTTTTTAACTTTTGTTACAGCAGATTTCATAATTATAATTTTGTATATAATAATTAAATATCTCATGGGTAACTACTTTTTTTTTTTTTTGAAAGAGATGAACCCTAGACCTCAACCCATACAGATGGTAACTGATTAATTACAGTAAATTATAAAGACAAGCATTTCTGTTGTTTAGTTGAAAACTTGCTTCATTTTATGATAGGTTAATTTAACGAATTAAGTTATAGAGTTACGCATTTATGATAATCAGGCTAAATAATTTAACCACCAGTCAATTTCTTTTTTATTATCATTATACTTTTATCAATATTAATATAATTAATAATATAAAAATTATTAACATTATTCATATATTTAATATTATTAAATATTATAAATAATGTTAATATTATAAATAATATTAGTTTTATTAATAGTATTTATATTATTATGTTATTATTATTAATATTATTAATATCTTTAATACTATTAATATTACTAATTTTATTATTATTCATATTATTAATATAATATTAATTATATTATTATATTAATATTATTAATTTTATAATATTAATAATGTATATTTATTAGTTATGATTATTATTTATTTACTAATTTTATTTATAATTTTATAATTATTCATATTATAATAATGTTTTTAATATTATGTATATAATTATTATCATAATAATTGATCAGTAATAAAGAATCAGCGAATAAAATTTGGTAGGTAATAAGATTTATGGTAATAGTTGGTAGGTAATATTGAATTTACCTACAAATTCATATTTATATGTAATATCCGTATGTAATGTTGTCTATAGGTAATGTTGTCCGTAGGTAATATCCATAGATAATGTTGAATTTACCTATGAATTTAAATCCGTAAGTAAAAATTCGTAAATAATACTATTTTTTTTTAGTGAAATTTTTCAACTAACTTTTTTAAAGAGTCTTAAGTTGTATTCTTTGTAAGAAGTTGGTGAAGCAACGAGAGTAAACTATTATCAATTAGAACCTAAAAATATATATAACAATATCGAATGAGGTTCAACCTCTAGATTAGATGCACAATGCTTTTAGAAAAATAAAAAAAAATATTCTAGCTGTGTCTGAACATTATCACTCCAATAATATTTTCTATAATCTAAAAAACCGATAAAGTAACTTGAATCGATGAAAAACTTTCAAAAAAAACTTAATCATTACAAACTGTCCAACAATAAAAAAAAAAATAGGATGCTATACTGGAATGAGTCATCAAATTAAGTTGTAATGACAACCTACATCAAACGTTTTTATAAGTGATTGACAAAGTTTCTTCATGGTTGGAGTTGAACCTGATTTGTTGTTGAAGAACAGGCAATGCAAGCCTTACTTGCATAGAATATAACAATACATATTCTTATAGACTTAAATATGAATAATTCAATAACTTCCAAATTATTAAATACGTGATCAATCAATCTAAAAAACAGTATCTTATAAAAAGGTCTTCAACAACCTGTTATAAATTGACAAAAGGCTTTTCACTAACAAATTTGGACAAACACCAAGGTGCAAGTTTAAACACATCGAATTCTGGTTGTAATTATTGTACATTGTACGTAATTATATGATAATGATGTGATAGAATTAGGGATCCCTACCTTAGTTTGTAATTTGGAAAGAGAAAGTCTTTATAGACTTATATATATATATATATATATATATATATATATATATATATAAATATATATATATATATATATATATATATATATATATTTGTACATCCGACATCATCGACGGGGAAAACATTGTATGTCAACTCAACAAATCTCTTTGTGGTCTCAAAGAGGCATCCCAGACATGGTTTTCAACATTTTTTTCATGTAAATCAACGATCCAAGACGAACGCTAAAGTCAATTGCCACGATGTTAAATATTCTGGCTGATAAAGAACATGGCATATTCTATTGTATCCTCAATTCAATTGTAGATAGTACCTTCTCTGTCAATAGCAAATTATTTGGGTTGCTCCGCCATCCAAGTTGCTGGCAACAAAGTCGATCTTTGTTTCTCATTATCAAATCCAAGATAAACTACTTTTTATTCACAAGACAAAATAATTCATCATTTACTGCTTTTTTGATTTATTTGGATGATATTCTTTTGACAAAATGATTTGACTTAAAGATTGTCTATTACAACAATTTCGCATTAAAGATCTCGTTCCAAAACTGCTATTTACATGTCACAAAGAAAATATGCGATTTGATGTTTTGCAGGATACGGACTCACTCACAGGTGCTTGTCCAAACAAAATTTCAATGGAGCAATACCTAAAACTCACACTAGACGATGGAGAGTCATTAAAGATCAATAAAATACAGACGACTTGTGGGACGACTGATATACCTCACGGTTAGTCGGCCTGACAAAGTATTTTCGGTTCGGACCCTAAGTCAATATATACAACTCCACGAAAACCTCATTGGGATGTCGCAATTCGAGTTCTAAAGCACATCAAAGGATCACCGAGACAAGGATTGTTATTGTCATCCGAGAACAATCTGACATTGACAGCTTATTGTGACTCAAATTGAGGAGGTTGTGACACAACTCGGAGATCAATATCTGGGTATTGCATTTTTCTTGTTGTTCTTCTATTATATCATAGAAGTAAAAAAAATAGACAAATGTATCAAGATCATTGGTAGAATCATGATACCGCGCGATGACCAATAGAGATAGTTTGATTGCGAGATTTGTTGTAGGACTTAAAGGTGTCATTCTGTATTTCATGAACCCACAAAACACACACATTGAGATAAACTGTTACATTGTGGTGCAAGAAAAAATTTAAGTTGAGATATTTTTAGGAATACACTTAGCAATAAATTTGAGAACACAATCAAGTTGGGTTCATGATATTCTCATACGAAACGAGTATTAAAAAAAAAAAAATTATCAAATTATACTTAATTATTGTGTACGTAATACCATATTGTACGCAATTATATCAATTATATGCAACAATTAATTTAATAATGATAGAATTTCATAATCTAAATAACTAAGTTATAATTTGGAGAGAGAAAATCTCATACAAACATACCAATAATGAACCGACTTCTCAAACTACATGATGCTTTCCACTGTTTGTCAGAGTTTTTAAAACAGAGATTTTCTAAATTGTTAGGAAAGAATGACTAATGAACAAGAATGAAAAGTTGTTAATGAAAGGAGAAAAATTGAAAAATAAATAAATTATAATTTATTTAAAAAATTGACTAAATTAAATAGATATAACTTTTTTTTAGTGATTCCTCAAATTGGAACACACTGCACTGATTTTATTTATTTATTTTCTTTTAACTCACAATTTTTGTTAGCAATTTTGATCCTTTAATTTTTACTTATCCAATTTTTTTAATTTTTATTTCAATTATTCATAGTTTTTTTTTAAATATGAGACAATAAAATTGAGGAAAAAGAATTGACGGGTGTAAAGTTTCTATTATAAGATAAAAAAAAACCGGACTTATTATCAAATACCGTTTGAAAGCCATTTAATTGAAGATAGTTAAGTATTCAAAAGGACTAAAATTATGTAAACAACTAAAATTAGAAAAAAAAAAAAGAACTGAAATTGAAATTTTTATAAAATATAAAAGTCAAAATTACCCATTGACTAGTTTTTCTATTTATTTAGCACGTAAATGAGTTGTTTTCGTTTATTTACTAATTAGTTGATAATATGAAAAAATGTTATTGTTGTCTCGTATGTTGAACTCCTAAATTAGGTAAAAAGTATGTATAAAGGTTGAGACACTCCTTAAATGTCTTGTTTTATTTTATTAATTCATTGCTGATAAAAATAAAATAAAATAAAAAACGAAAGTTTGATAGTCGAAAATTTAGATGGTTTGACGGCCTATCAGTAAAAGATAATATCCATGTCAGACTGGGAATTAGGGGTATTAATTCCTAATAGAGACCTTAAAGAACGGTTAATGATCATTGAGCCTAGCTTAGGCATTCAAAGAGGATGAAGCCCACAAAAATAGTATAAATGGGTGGGAACTTTTATGGTAAAAGGTAATGTCATTTTTATAACTCTAAACGCGTCAGAGTGTCTTCACATATACCCTTTTTGGACATCAAGAGGAACAAGCGAGATAAGATCATATCGAGAAATTTAGTAGGAGATCTTTAGTCTCGTGTAATTTGTAAGAACATTTGTAATAATAAATAGAATTTCAATTTATCTGAATAATTATTATTGTTGAAGAATATTTAGAATAATAAAATATAGATATTAACAAATAAATTAAAATATATTTATCTCATATAAATATAGAAAAATTATGTTATGATCAAGTGTACAATCTGAAAATAAACTTGAAAATAATTTAATAAATCATTAAATTAAGATTATAACTTAAAATAAGATAAAAAAAATAATGTGAACCTTAATCTTTTTAAAAAATTATTACAAAATCAATAAAATAATTAATTTTTAAAATAAGTTACAAACTCAAAAAAATAATTAGTTATAAATAGTCTTGATAAAATAAAATTGATAGAAGGTATTAGAAGAGAGTCTAACTGAAAAAATATTCTCATGTAGATCCAAGACTCAAGACCGTACACATTTTATTCTTATTTTGCACATCAGATTAATGAGACTTTATCAAATGCAAGTTAAGATCATATTCCTAAATGGTGCATTAACATATAAGTATATTTAGAACAACTCCTTTAGTTTGAGATACAACTTATTATCAACATGTTTTCAAATTGATCGAATAAAGTCGAGAAGCACTAAACACATATACACATGTATATGGTTAAACACATGTTTGAACAAGTACTAAAGGCAAGTGAATAAGAATTGAAATAAGACCACCAATTAAGTTTTAAAAATAATAGACACTACAAAAAGATCGTGAATATTTCATAATTATACATTTTTGTAAAACAATACACACCTTTATATGAAAGTATATAAAAATTTATGTTTGTATATTTTAATAAATAAATAAACACCTGTTTGTATGTTATGATATGATTATACTTACATTTTTTAAGAAATAAAGATAAATCTCTCACATCGAATAAACTTAGATATTTTATATATTTTATAAACAATTTTCATGTCAAAGCATGATAAAAAAAAATTAATTAAATTTTAAGTACCTCATAGATTTTGGTATTTTTAATTGAGTTTCTATTAAAAAAGTTATCTTATATTGATCACTTAAAACACTTTTTATTTATTTTTGTCTAAGTACTTTGTTGTTTGATTTTTGTTGTCAATAGAATAACATGACTATTACTTGTTGGAGATCTCACATCGACTAGAGATGAAGACAATTCATTGTATATAAGTGGGTGCAAACCTCAACCTCATGAGTAGTCGGTTTTATGAGGTTGAGTTAGGCGTCCACTTCGTCTGATGGTATCAGAATCATTTAAAGTCTATCCTAACAAGTGTTTGTTGGACCTATCGTACCACTCAGGTCATTATCAAATCACTCATAATATGTTATTCCACGCACGAACTATATATACCAATAGTGCAAACCGATAAAAAACAAATAAAGACATTATACAACTTAACTCTGATAAATATAAATTCGAATCTAATCTAAGATTTTCGAAATCATTAAGGTGTAATAAGAATAGATTAACACAGCACACCATAGAGTCCTTCCATGCTGATACTATTTATTGCAATGACTTTAAAGAAATTATTAAAAAAAAAATAGTTTATCAGGTTATGTTTATAAAACTAGATGAAAGTTAAATGGGTTATCTTTAATAAAAAAAAAAGTCATTAAAATAGAAGCATTTGATAAAGTTATTAAAATATTTGATAATTTTGAAAATAATAAAAGAGATAAGTTTATATGGGTTTCATGCAGATATATTTTTATGTTTTTTAGTTAATTTTTAACACTTGTCTATTTTTTTTTGTTTTATATCAAATATTCTATTTGCTGATAAAAAAATCAAATATTCTATTTCAAATCAAAATAAATAGTGTAAGTCTTTTAATAATTAAAATAAAATATTACATTTCCACACATTTGAATGGAGAAGTAATAAAAGGATTCTTTTGACAACATTTTAAAAATTAGGATACCATATTTTTTTATTAAATTATCAAATAAAATAAGATATCAATGAATTTATATTATAATTTGGATTATTAATGTTGAAAACATTTTTAATGAAAGTGAGAAAGTGTAATATGTAACAAGTAAGGAATTCTAGTATGACTGTGCCATAAAAATGAAAAATAAAAAATAAAAGTTAGAAGCGAACAAGTTTGAACAAGATTTTTTTTTATTTGAATAAATAAATATTTAATATCAAGTTTCATTGGTGAGAATAGAATTTTATGAAACAACCATAGTCGAATAAAAATAAAAATTTCACTAAAAAATACCTATTTAGATTTTGAAAAAAAAAAAAACTATTCAATTATTATTCACTTGGATAAAAAGCGAGGCAAAACCCTTTTTATCCTTCCATTATTTGTTTTGTTTTTAATTTGACCGATCCGCGAAGACACCCCTGTCTTTGGCTCTCTCCACAATAGCAGATTTTTCTTTTTCTCCTACTTTTCTCGTGTTTCACTCTCACACTCACTCTCATTCTCCACACCCAATTCTCAGATCTTCTTTCGTTTCCACACTTGAATTTGTTTCTCGGTGGAATATTGAGGCATCCCAGCTAAGGGTTGTGCTGTGTATGTGTTGCCCCTTTTCACAAATTACTGCATTAATAACGAAAAGTATATGCATTGGATAATGGGTCTCTGAAAATAACTCAACAAGTTGTTATTTTCAAGGCAATTGTGTTTTCTGATTCTCCTGCAACAGGAAGCTCTTTAATTTTCAAAATGGGCCACTGAAACCAGGTAAGATTTCGATTAGCTGTTTTCTGTAGCTAGTTTCATTCAAAATGTTAATTGATTTTGGGATTAGAGATTTGGGTTCTAGAGTTGAGAGAACCTAATTGTGGAAAGATGTTAACTTTCATATCCGTAACACTATGTGGGTTGATGTTGTATTTTTCCTGAGATAGGAGAACCAGAAATGGAGATGGAGAAGAGGCGTTCCAAGGGAAGCTTCCTTAGCTTGTTTGATTGGAACTCCAAATCTCGAAAGAAGCTGGTTTGGAGCGATCCTGGTATTATTAATGTTCATTTTTGTTGTCATTGTTTGCATTCCATGTACACTTACTGGTTGAACAGTGAATATTTTTCTTCAATGCTCTTGTCGCTCTCTCTTGTGTGCCTATTCTAAATGCTTCTGTTACAATAATGTAGATATTTCAAAACAAGGGAAGGAAAATGTGGAGAACTTACAGAAGTCGCAGCTCACCAGGGTGTGAATTTGTTCCCTTTTTTGTACTCTGCTTGTTATTTGTTTTTATTTTTACTCTTAGTATTTTTTTTTTTGGGATAAATTTCTCTATCCATACTTGTAGGAGAAGAAAATAAGTAGGAAAAATACATTAGGCATTTTGTCATAAGTTTTATATATTAGTTTGTTTTTTACTCATGCAAGTACTTATGAAAAAATAATTTAAACTGGACTACTATGTATTTTGATATTAATTGTTTTTTTTTTGCAATTATTTCAGATAAAGGTGGATGAAATTGGAGCAAGTCCGAGTAACAGTCAAAGTTGTGATTTTGAGAGCACCCTTTCAATTTGTAGTGATGAAGGATGTGGGAGTAAAGCTCCTGGGTTAGTAGCGAGACTCATGGGTTTGGATTCATTGCCAGCTTCGGCAGTCACGGAGCCCTCCTGCACCTCATTTTACGGCTCTACATCTCATGGAGTCTCTCACTGTAATGAGGGTGCTGTTCATTCAGTGAATGAGTTTTTCCCTGCAGACTACATAAATACACTGCTTAAGCTGGAGAAGTCTCAATTGGGTTCCATGGATTCAAGGGCTAGAAAAGTGGAAAACCTTCCAATAAAGAGATTTCAAACTGAAATGTTGCCTCCAAGGTCAGCTAAACCCATTCCAGTTACTCATAATAAACTGCTGTCTCCTATCAAGAGTCCTGGTATTCTGCCATCAAAAAGTGCTGCCCATGTAATGGAGGCAGCTGCTAAGATAATTGAGGCAAGCCCTCAGCGGTATTTGAGGAATAGAACAGCTTCTACTAGGCCTTCATCTGTTCCCTTGAGAATTCTCAATTTGAAAGAGAGATTGGAAGCTGCACAATATACATCCGTGTCTGGAAAGCCTGTGAATATGAGCAAAACCTATCCTGCAAATGGCAAGCTTAGTGAGAGGAGTAGTAATTTGTCTAAATGCACTTCAGCATTCAAGGGTTTAAGAGGTTCAGAAAAAAATAGCTCTTGCCATTTAGAGAGTAAAGGAAAACCAGTTTCACTTGCAATCCAAGCCAGAAACAACGCTCATAGTAGAGATACATTGATTTCAAATGGTGATATGAAATGCATGAGACAGAAAGAGAAGAATGAGATGAAGTCAAATCAGCACTTGAGGAGCCAGAAACCAAGTACACAAAAAGCCATGCAGCAGAGACCTTGCTCAAGTCGGAATGACAATGTGCTAGGACAGAATAATCAAAAGCAGAATAGCATGACTGCCAAGTGTAAATCAACTTCAAAAATAGATTCCAATAAGCCAACAACACGAGCTCCATCTTCAGAAACTTTTGGAATAATGAAGACAACAAACAAGGGTGCTAAAACTGCCAAAATTCAGCCAAAAAGGTCAAGCACCAGGGCAACTGACATCGAAAAAGAGTTTCCAAGATCCAAAGCAGTAAGTACTTCCCGAAAGACAAAGTATATCAGCAGTGATGTTCATGAGGCTAGAGGTCCTGATAACGCAGTAAATAATTTTGGAAGTAAGTCCATTAAATGCAATTTTACTACTGATGGAAGTTTTGATCAGGATGCATTTAACATGAAAGAAAGCAAGGATGTTATTTCATTTACATTTACATCTCCCTTGAGAAGAAGTATGCCTGAGTTGTCTTCCGCTACTGAGCAAGTCATCGGAACCAGAAATAGAATTGATGTAAACTCTCTTGGGCACAGTGATAGTTTTTATCCCAAAAAATTGTCATTATCTCCACAAGGGAAACATATGATAGACAGTGATGCTTTAAGTGTCCTGTTGGACAAAAAGCTACAAGAATTGACATCTAGAATTAACTTACCCCAATGTACCTTGGCTGCAGAGGGTAGTTCTTCTGGTTTGGGATCTAGTGTGCAAGACAAAGTTCCCAGTGCGGCAAGTACCATGCCTAAGGAACAAGACAGAAGCCTTTTCCCTGACCTGTTTAGTGATAAACTGGACAGCATTCTTGACTCTCGATCAAGTGATGATCCAGTGCTTAGCATGAATCAACAACTGCAGGTATCTCATCCCGTTATGTTTTCAGCTTTGTCTATTATGATTTTCAGTTCAAGTATTAATTATTGATACCACATCTTGCTTGCTTCCTGCCATCAATTAGTGAAGAGAATATGTTGAGGTTGGGAAGAAGAATGTTTGGAATGCATATTACAATTTTCTGGTGATTTGTTTGGGATGGTTCTCACATAATTTATAGAATCTGATTTTACAGATTAGGTTATATGCAATTTTCAGTAATCTTTAGACTGAGAAGAATCTCTTTGATTATCTTAGTATTCAATCACTTGTGCAGACTTCAGAAGCAAATCAAGATCCTAGCTGTAGCAGCAATAGTGAAAGTGGAAATGATTCAGTTTGTTGGGGTTCTACTTCTGTTGCCGGTTTCGAAACTCTTGTCAGCGAAAGTTACTTGGATAGTGAAGACAGCGCTTATGGTAATGTTTTAATCTTTGTCTTTTCAATGCTGATGAACAAAATTTGTTAGGAACTAAAAAAATAGAAATAAAAACAAAATCTCACAATCCATGTTCCTTTTACTTATTTGGTAAGAAATTGCACGATGCTTTCAAAGAATTTTGAGGCATTGTTGGTTTTTGTGGAGAAGGAATTAGCTCTAGAACATCCTTTGCAGATGGTGTGAAGTTATTCTTCAAAACTGGATTATTTTGCATACTTTTTGACTCTTCTATTATTTATTCAAAATAAAATGTCAAATATATTTTTTCTGCATATGTATATTAACAACTTATATATTTTTCATTCATCAATATTGGGTTATAGAAGTTACAATTTCTTGCATTCCCTCGGAATAAAGGGACTTATCTGTAAAGTTGTAAAGCCCATCGGTTTCTTCCCTTTCTTCTTTCAGCCAGCACTATTTATTCTTCAATGCAAGATGAAGAAGTCTCTAGTTTTTCCCAGATAAGCGAATCTGTATCACTTGAAAGTGAGGTGAAAGGACCAGAGAAAAGCCCTTCCACATCAGGGGACGGAAATATGACTGTCAAACAAATGAGTGGAATATCTAATTCGGTTGATTTTAAAAGGTCAAGTAACACAGAACTTGAATATGTACAGGATATTCTTGGCAATGCAGAGTTTATGGCAGAAGAATTTGCCATGGGTCAAACTAGTACTGTAATTATGCCAAATTTATTTGATCAGTTGGAGAATCAGAATAGTATAACAGAAAACTATGGAGAAGAGTACTGTAAACTTGAAAGGAAGGCTATATTTGACTTTGTCAGCGAGTTCCTGGAGTTAAGATGCAAGCAAGCTTTCATAGGAACGTGCAAAGTGTGGCCTGGATGGATGATGTCTGTTCAGAGGAAAAGCTGGATGGCAGAGGAGCTGTACAAGGAGATGCTGAGTTTTAGAAGCATGGAAGAGGTAATGGTGGATGAGCTTGTCACAAAGGACATGAGCTCTGGATGTGGGAAATGGCTTGACTTTGATGTTGAAGCATTTGAAGAGGGTTTAGAGGTTGAGGGGGACATACTAGCTTATTTGATCAATGAATTAGTTTCAGATTTGTTACCTGTTTAACCCCTTGATGATTTCTGTGTGCTATACATATTATGAGTATGAACAAAAAGAATATCATTCAATCAAATCCCCTTCAGTGTTTTTCCATTTAACTACAGTAATATTTTTAGGACTTTTTATACCAGTAGGATTCCTGTTGAATGGTGAGTGTAGTCATTGATTGGATTAGAAAATTTATATGTTAAAGTTAATGAAGTTCCCTCCCTTGTCGCTGTCCGAGCCTCTCAATAGTAAAAATTTGTGTGAATATATGATGATATTGATGAATGAATTGTAAACCTTAAGATAGTGTAGTACTAGTTGGGATCATATGATGTATTCTGTTGTTATTTGTCAACTTCTTTCATTTACTTAGGAATTGAATTGGTCTTGTTTCTAACCACTTGATACTGTGGCCGTAGTCTGAAGCTTGTGGCTGTATTCTCCCCTGTAGATGAAAATATCTGAATTAGTTGGGCAACATCAAATCAACCACTGGTTTATTTTGTGAATGGTGTGAACAAACTACTTCTCTTTATAACCTATACATGCTAGCTTGTCACTGCCAAAGCAAGAAAAAGACAAATCCAAGCAAGGACTAACCAACCAACATATCATGTTTCCAAATGGGCCATGGCTCACTTCCCTCAAACATTATTAAGCATATAAGGGGTAAGGATTTCATTTTGATCGAAAATGACATCATTGGAGAACTTGGCACATGGCTTCTCTCTGCTGAAAGAGAGCTGGTCTTGTACACTTTCATTGTGTGATGTTATATCATGTTATGTTAACAACCCTCCTATGCCTTTTCTACGTTATTTCTTTCTTTCAACTTTCACCATTTCCCTTTCCTCCTTGTATATCCTAATCACATCGTTCTTACTTGCACTGTCATATCGCGCTTTCAATTCATGTTAATTAAAGTGAATCAGTATGGGTGAATCAAGTGCTACATTACTCAACTAATCTAATTTGTTACAGTTCAAAACAATTTAGATACAATTTTTATAGATCAAATACAAATAATTGGATTGAAGTCCAAATCTATATTCTCTAAAAAATATTTAGATATTTATAGAAATTGATATCGATTTAAAAAAATGAAAATATAAAATAATTTGAAATAAATAATAAAACATATATTTAGTGTACATCAAGCTTTATTTTAAATTCTAAATTTTAAACCCTAAATTTAAATTTAATATTTAATCGCATTATTTACATTTGTTCAACAAAGGTATAGAGTAGTTTTTTTTTTCAATTATTTAGATTTAAATTAAATATTTAAAGATTTATGAGGCTCGTACACTTCTCCTTAAATGGCGTATCCGTGTCGGACACACGTATCCGTGTCAACACTCGTAGGATACTTATCGGTGAAGTGTTTAATTCACAAAAATATTTGTTGGATTTTTTAAAATCCTAGCACGGTTCTAACACAATTTTAAAAGGTATAAATACAATAACTTTATAAAAACTCAAATTTATTGTATAATTTTTTATTATGATTATAAAAATAAGAACAAATTCTTTTGAACCAGTCATAAAAAATATTTTCCTGCTCCCAAAAGAATCCGGACCATACTTTTGCATATAAATATTTAATTTTAATTTATATAATTCAAAATTGTAGATCCGTTGTGGGGCATTCTTTGTGGTGTTGAGGGCGATGGTACCCTTCTGCTATGGTACCCTTCTTCCTGGATGGATGAGAGAAGGAATCTCTGGTTCGAGATCTCAAACCGTGTCCAGCCGGCATCTTTGGTTTACAGGGCTTTCTTTCTCTCTCACTACTCTGTGTTACCTAGGGTTTATTTCCACTCCTTTTTATAGTGTATGTTCTTCCTACGAATTTCTTCATAGGCTCTACCGGCTTTCGTTATACCCATTTGCCTCAAATATTTGCACCTATAAAAATAAATTAATTATACTTAATTAACCAATATACTACTTCTGTACTTTTTTACGTTTTTATCCAAACAAATTTATTATTTTTATGTTCAAATTCTAACATTATATTAGTTAATTGACTAGATTTAAAAAAAATAAAGATAGTTCTAAATTTAAAAAATAAATATACTACGTATTTTTTAAAATAAGTCGCACAAAATTAATTTCAAATTTTAAATATAGTAATTTGACTTGTAAAATTTAAGAAACATATAGTAAAACATTGTTTTTACTTTTTAACAATTATAATTATTGAATTTAAAAAAGGCGACCCATTTTACAGGCTGTTATGGCCAAGTCTACTTTTCTTACTCTATTTATAATCTCAAATATTTGAATATTTTCCTTTTATTAATTAAGAATATAAAAAGAAAAAACCTCAAGTATGCCTTGTGTATTTAAACGAGACAATTTAAATGCATAAGCTTGATTTAAACAAAAATTACCATACTTAAAAAAATGATTGCTTTTCCTCTTTCTTTTTTTCATGAGTTAACTTTTGTTTATTATATTAATATTTAACGAACATTTTCCAATTATAAAGTAAAAAAGAAGTAACTTTTAAGTACCAACCAAGTAATTTTAAAATTCGAACTATTTCAATTCACAATAAAATTCATTCCATTCAATGGGTTTTTGGCCTGGACAGCCAAAAATTGAAGTTAGATTTTAAAGTTTATGAGTATCGGCATAGAATGAAACAACGTTGTGACCACCATGGTGAAAATTTAAAGCGAGACAATGCCACGCCAACTCTTCCAGTTC
>Ga0123342_1001473_pt1 | contig 39652 bp, 13 predicted proteins | sample Turbeawhitnodule_FD_89960 | JGI IMG/M metagenome (GOLD analysis project Ga0123342, IMG submission 89960) | Root nodule microbial communities of legume samples collected from Mexico - Turtle bean Mexico white nodule | ecosystem: Host-associated > Plants > Roots > Nodule | place: Mexico: Nepantla...
CAAGCCTAATTACAAATGAATCTAAAAACCTATTACAATCTTCAAAGCACTCAAGCCATTTTCTTCATCAAACACACATCAAGCCTTGGTAGGGAAGAAGCTTCCTCCAGCTTCAACACTATTGTGATAGCCAAAGCGCTTTATACATTGTTGGCAATCCCGTCTTTCATGAAAGAATAAAGCATTTAGAGATTGATTATCACATTGTTCGTGAAAAAATATTTATTGGACTCATGCATCTTCTACCAGTCTCTTCCTCACAAGAGTTAGCAGATATTCTTACTAAAGCCCTTCCACCATGACTGTTTCACTCCAATTTATCCAAGTTGGAGCTTCTTGACATCTTCCAACCTCTTGCATGTGAGGGGCTAAAAGAAATCTCTATAACAGCCCAAACAAAATAATTTCAGTCCAATCTATTATGCATTATTTTCTGAGTTTTTACTATATTTTTTTAGAAAGGGAATGAGGTGTGCCTACGAGTTGTATTTTTTCTGTTATTCTATTTTGTCCTTTTCTTTACACAAACAATGGGTATATATTCTGAGCATTGTTTGCAAAATAATACAACAAAATAATTTCAATCCAATCTATTATACAGTGTTTTCTGAGTTTTTACTAAATCTTTCTAGAAAGGGAATGAGGTGTACCTATGAGTTGTATTTTTTTTTTCTATTCTCTTTTGTCCTTTTCTTTACATAAACCATGTGTATATATTCTGAGCATTGTTTGTAGAATAATAATACACAAAATAATTTCAATCCAATCTATTATGCAGTGTTTTATGAGTTTTTACTAGATCTTTCTAGAAAGGGAATGAGGTGTACCTATGAGTTGTATTTTTTCTATTATTCTCTTTTGTCCTTTTCTTTACACAAACAATGTGTATATATTCTGAGCATTGTTTACAGAATAATACAACAAAATAATTTCAATCAAATATATTATGCAATTTTTATGAGTTTTTACTGATGGGAAAAACGCACGCGGAAACAACACGCACAATCACGAATCAACTGCAAAAAAATAAACAACACAAGATTTAACGTGGTTCGGTCGCCAACTGCAACCTACATCCACACGAGCAACTATTAGGTTTTCATTCTATCCTGTTGCACATCAATTACAAGTACAATGATCTCTTTAAATAGAGATAATAAAGGAACACAATGATTAAGCCCACCCACTAAACATGGTTCCTAGTCAGCCTAACCCAATTGGTCATGATTTCATACCCAACATTTACTAGATCTTTCTAGAAAGGGAATGATGTGTACCTATGAGCTGTATTTTTTCTGGTATTCTCTTTTATCCTTTTCTCTACACAAACTATGTGTATATATTTTGAGCATTGTTTGCATAATAATACAACAAACTTTTCCATCATCTTTTACTTTGTGTCTTTTTTTTTCCTTGTTTTCTCACGTAACATTTAAACTTTCATTAAAATTAATTTGTGTACGAGTCAAAAATTACATTTTGAAAAAGTTGATAGAAATATATATATAAATATATATAGATTAATTTTAATTAAAAAAATAATTTTATTTTCTTTCTAAAAATATTATGGATAAGTTTATTCAAATATTCCCAAGCGGCCGACAATAGGATTTTAAATGAAGTAATTGGCCAAAGTATATATGAATTGCTTCTGAATTCTAAATAACCAAAATAATCCAAAAGAAATTTAAAGTTGTGGTTACAAGCTTGCCTAAAAAATATTACAACATAAATAATGAAAGAAATAGAAGTTCGGTAGTGTAACAGTGACACTTGATGAAACCTAAGAAGAGTCATGAACTGGACTTGCACTGCCATTACTTGGATGTAATTGTGTAGTGTTTTGAGTGGTGAGTTGGAGATTTTCATGCTTGACTAATTGACTGAAGTTGCCCTTTTGCTTAAACAGCTGAGTATGGTGGTGTCTGCAATAAAGACGATGTTCATGGGCAACATAATTTGATGGACTGATCACACAACCTCCATGGGTGCATCTGAAACAAGACTTGTGGTAAGATTTCCCATCAACAGCCACCTGAAGAAATAACTCTGTCATCAGTCAAAGGCATGATCTAATTTGGTTTAAGGTACTTCACACTAAGTTTTTCATTATGCTGTTTATGGTCACTCTTTTCTGGGGTATATCTTGGGATACCAAGAGCCCAGACCTATGAATGTGTGTGCATTTGACTTTCAAAAAATTATAACATTTTTTATTTATCTTCTCTAATTTTATATATTTTATTTGAATCCACTGTCTCCTATTTTTGTGTGTTTCAATTGCAAAGCATGCATTCTATTTATTTGATGTTTTAAAATTGTAACATTTATATTTTTATATGTATGATGATGATTATTATTAAATTTTATCTGTAAATAAATCACCTCCACTAAGTCAGGATCGTAGATCCACCACAAGATACCATGGTTCTATTTTCATTATAGTTGATTATACCAGGGTTAAAAAATATCATATAATGGTTCTGTTTTAATTGATATTTATGTTTCTACTGCTACTTCCATATTTAATAATATTAAGGTAATAATTTTGTAAAACTAGGATAATCATCTTCCAGAGTGAATTTGGTTTTAAAGTAAGCACTAAGAAGGTATCTACTGCTAATTTAATTTAAAGCCTGTCATGATATTAATCTATTAAAGTTTAAGTAGACAGATTCTTAATTGTTCATTTCTTCTAAAGACACTTATTTTAGAGAAATGTTTATTTATGGGACGATCTGAATATCGCTAACTATATCATATACCTTTTCAATAGGGTACACTGTTTTCTTGCAAACAACACACTTTTCCTGAGTTCCAGAAAACAACCTTGAAATCTTGTTGTTGGTTTGGACCTGTGGAATTCCCAGAGACAATACAGAGGGAATTATTTTTTTTTTGACAAGTAGAGAATGCATTTATCTACAATCCTAAATAAGAATCCTAAGGATAGAAATGTTTTTTTTGGGTGTGTATTAATAATGTGTAAAAACCTGATCAGCAGATCTTTCAACTCTAGCAATTCTTGGAATACCTACAAACATAAATATAACAGTCAGATGAAAGGAGAAAACAATAACTTATTTAAAAGAAATAGCTGCATATATAGCATTAATTCACCTTCAAAACTTTTTTCCAAGCTGCCAGTCATCTTAAACAGTTGATCAAAATGGGGCTTACAGTATAGGACACCCTCAAAGGAACAATAATTACCTAGCTGCAGGGATGCAGAATAAAAACAAGATAAATGTGTTTCCTCTTTCTGTCTCTAATTAATGTTTAATAAATAAGAAAATATTGTTGAGAAAACAATAAATAATTTTTTATTTCAAAAGTGATATTTTTGAACAAATAATATGGAATAGAAAGTTGTCACATGGTTCTAAAAATTCATCCACAGATCAAGTCAGTGTCTGATGAGAGAGGCTTATAGATTCAAAGTTGAAAAAAGAAAAACTAAAATAGAAATGTGAATTAAGTAATGTGCATCAAAATCTCAGACATGGAAAAGAAAATAGGTGTTAGATAAATGGTATGTTTTCAGAATCCAAATGCGAATTCTTAAATTACTATTAGTAGATAAATATAAATAAAGCATCTGAGATTACCACCAGGAGTGCTGTTCATGAAAGATACAGAAAGTTTATCAGATAAAGGAAAAATGTAACCTCACAAAGTAATCGTATTCTACCAGTCAACCACGTGAATTTGCTTAAATTTCTTGAAATTCCTTTTGTGAAAATTAGGATTTTCCTTCCTCGTGTCTAAAGATGGAAATGACATCTGGAGAAGAGTGATAAACACTCTGAAAGAAATGAAGTAGACATAGGAACCAATTCATCAGAACTCGTGTCAACAAGAATATCCTTTTATTCTACACTTACGATATGGATTCGCCACATTCTCCTTGTTAAAGCAAATAATGTATTATGTATCTCTATCTCTTATTCACGCTAGACCTTTCTCTCTAAGATCCAATACATATAATCAATTCTGGTTTATTTCCAATCCTCAATTCTATGATTACAATGTTACTTTTTCCTATATCTGATTCAACTCTCATTGTATGATTATTACTGGAAACACAACAACTTTTTTCTCGCAGGTACTCTTTAGCAACATGTCCTCCTAAAAGTCTCCACTTTCCATGCATTAAATCATAAAAATCATCAACAATCCAAAAGAAGAAAAGAAAAGAATCATTCTACCAATGTAAGAGTGAAAGCTCAAATGAAGCTTTGATCAAATTCAAAGCAAAGAAAATTTAAAAACACGATCCTATGTTCGGTCTCACCTTGAGGGTGCCCTTGCAGTGGTGACATCTAAAGCAAGATTTGTGGTACAACTTGTTGTCAGCAGTTAGCTGTTCCACCCAATACACTTTCTTTTCACAAGCTGTGCACTTCTGTGTAGTGCCTGCAAATGATGCCATCTCAAATGGTGATTTAGAATCCGAGTTGGAGAATTGAATAGAGGGTGGAATACTTTCTTTTTTCCTTGTAGTTTTTTCAAAATTCTGCAATGGAAAATTTACAAACGGGTGGTGATCATGTTCAATTGTCCATTGGTCTATATTTAAGAGTTGAACAAAAGACAAATAAAAACAAAGTTAGCTGTATTTCATAATGGCCAGTTTGATGATTTGATTTGGGGCAAGCTGATTACGGCTTTGGGCCACCAATGGCACTGACGGAGCCTCTGCTAAAATGACCATTCTACCATCGACCAAGACAGATAACCATGTACATGTCTCAATCATTCACTCTTATGTCATGTTTTATGTTCACATTTTCATCTGGTGCAAGAGAGCTTATGTACTTTTCCCACTAATTTCTGCATCTCAAATATATATACACCTTCAAAACTTACCAACCATCCATAAAACTTTTATTTTCAAAATCACATTGGACCGATTAAAGAATTTAAAAATTAGTAAAGTTGATTTTTGATGGATTTAAATCGGTTCAGCTACAAGTTATCTAATAATATATTATTTTAATTTTTACTTAAAAATATAAATACCAATTTAAAATATTTAGTATGATCAAATATTTTATTTTAATTTTTAGACATATTTTAAATATTAATAAGCTATAAATTTATATTTTATTTTCATAAAAATATAATATCACACTTTTTAATATTACTGTGAGGTCATGGGCCGATCAAGATGAGGCTGAGGGAAGCATAAGCCGATCATGCTAAAGGTAAGAATGACGTGTCGAAGGCCTGTTTAGCCTCATTGGCTCATGTTTAAGGCTGACGGACTGTGAAGTCATGGGCTGATACGGAGAGGCTGTGAGGTCATGGGCCGATCACTGAGGGGCTATGAGGTCATGAGACGATTACTGAGGGGTTGTGAGGTCATGGGACAATCACTGAAGGGCTGTGAGGTCATGGGCCGATCTAAGAAATTCATGACTATACTCGCAAAATCTTCATAAAAAATAAAGTGCGAAATTAGCGAAGGTGGAGGGTTACAAGAATTTATGAAGGAATTAAGCTATGAAAGAAAACAGTTACAAAGAAGGATAAGACAAGTTTTCTATAAGAAATAAGGGAGACAAACAGGAAAGGGAATCAACAATTGAAAACTATTGTTTTCAAATACCTTTAATGCTGTAGCTAAGAGTCATCTATCTTGACTAGAACAATTACTTTACATGTTATTTAATTATTATAGTATTTTTATTAATATTTGTTATCTTGACTAGAACAATTACTTTACATGTTATTTAATTATTATAATATTTTTATTAATATTTGTTCCGATTGAACTAGTACTTTGTTCAATTTATCTAATTTTAAAAACATTACATAAAAAAAATCATATCAAATCGCAAATGATTTTCTTTACATCTTACTTAAATTAAACACTGAAAATAGCAGTGAAATATTTCAATAAGGGAATTGTTAAAAAATTATGTTGAGCAGTGACCATATCTTGTTAATTAAAAAAAAAACTAATTTGTAAAAAATTGTCCTGCCGAAATATCTGACTTTCACTTTTATTATTATTATTATTATTATTATTATTATTATTATTATTATTATTATTATTATTAAGTCAAAAAGGTGTGGTTGATGAACAAACAAATTAAGAATTGAAAGCAAAAATTAGTGATCCGTCATTTTAATTGACCAGTGTAATCAAACATCATAGGAGGCGCCTCCTCTTTTTTCTTTTTAAGAATTGTAAGCAAAAATTAGTGATTTTCATCATTAGGGTATTTTGAAGTTGAATAACTTTATTTATAGTTGTTTACAGAAGTTCTTTTAAAAAATAAAATAATTAACTTTAAACTTTATTTGAGACCCTGGTACCATCATGATCTAGATATGTTTGATTTTGAATCACTTATGAATTTATTTGAGAGGCTGGTGCTATCATTATCAAGATAAGAGAATAGTAGACAAAATCCATAGAATGCAAATAATCAGCAGCTTCAACTTCAACGAATACTTCAAAAGTTAATAAAAGTAAAATTGAGATAAACATCCTAAAATTTTGAAGGTTCCAAAATGTTTAAATATATGATACATAATCTCATGTACAGAACAAACACTGAGAATATTCTTTTTTTGCTAATGGAAGACTAAATTATTGCAAGCATATATTCTCGTACTTCTTCAAACTCATTGTTGTGACTTTAATGATGTTGACAATTCCTGTAAAGTGTACTAAATACGAAGCTAAGGCATTTTGCATTAACGTCTACAGAAATAGTACCACTTGAAGAAAAATAGAAGTGATTGTGTTTTGATATTATTAATGAATGAAAATGCATTATATTTAACTTATTTAAATTTTTTAATGAAAAAATAAAAAATTAAATGCTATTAAACTATTAAAAATGAGTTTTTAATGGTATTTTTCATCTTTGATATTATGATAAACTTTAAAAATCTTACTATTGAACTAGAGAATGATAGCTCAGAATTTGGGAGTGCAGTTCAGCCTCCGAACTTACCTTAAGCCTCCTATTATTTTATTAATTAACAGTGTAAAATTTTTATATTTATATAGTACATGGAATTTAATTATAAAACACTATTAAATATGTATTTCATGTGACGTCAAATTAGTTTTTCTTTCTAGTTCAATCTTTAAAATTTTTAAAAATATATAATAAAAAAATATTAAAATAGATTATTTTCAATTTTATTTATGTTACAGATAATTTTTTTAATGTGAAGTATGATGTTAAAATATTTTATGTTTATCTATTTAATAATATTATAATTATATGTTGAAATTTCTTTTTATATAAAAAAAAAATACTAGTAAAAACATATTTAAATAATTTTTTTATTATAAATACTCAAAATTTAAAGTTTGAACTAAAGATAAATCAATATCATATTGTAATATATAGACGAAAAAATTATTTAATTCATCATTGAAAAAACAGCATATTATTAATTTTTGAAACCACATAAAACAAATAAAAACTTTCAAACACGTACTGTGTTAGCTGAGAACTTCATCCAATATTTTTATTTCATTTTTAAAGTTCCAACATAGTTTAGATTTCTTTTTTTCGTTGATGTCGATAACTACAGAGAGGAGAGAAGAAGAAAAAAACAATAAGCCAAGAAAAGTTACATTGCAATACACATTTCTCTCTAAGAAAAAGAAAAAAGATCGAATTTTAAAAAAGTAAATTCAAAAGGAAAAAACATAGAGCACAATTGGACTAGCTGATCAATTTTTTTTTATTATAATTGGTTAAATCAGTAATAATCTACATTAAATATTTGTTTATATTAAGTTTAAAATACACCTAGAGAAAGATTCTTAGTGAATTATTTTTTGTTAAAACGTAGTCTTTGGTTCAATGGGATATATAAGCTGTAATAAATTTCTTGTATTCAATTACTACTTATAAAACACTCATACGCCCATTTTTTTTGTATTTTTCTTGTATTCAATTTCTTGTATTTTGACTGAAGAAATAAACTTTTTGCTTACTATTTATTGTCATGAATCAACCCATAGTTTCATAATAAAAATATCATATTTTGGTAATTTAAAAATCTTTTTACATTAGAATTTTTCATAATCCAATTTAACAAGCAGAGAAAAATATACAGAAATAAATCAGCACTTCAAAGAGGGAATGTTACATGATTATTTTACAGATAACTTGTTTTATTAGAAAATAGATTTAAAATTTAGGATTTAAAGTTTAAGTTTGTATGAAACAATTTTAAAATCTTATTCACATAGTATGTAGCATGTGTAACACCGTGCTTTGTTTTTTTATTAATTTAATTAGATTAATTTATTTTCATTAAGATTGTCTTGGAAGGATTTCCATATTTGTAGTGGTAAAATTTTATCTAATGTCCATAACCATAGTGTTCGCGATCAAAGTTATATACTTCTACTCTTTGAATGATAAAGAATAATATTCACTTTTCATTTAGATTAGATTTTTAACTAATTCATCATAATTTCAAAATTTCAATTCAGAATTGATTTTATTTTAATTTAGAGATAATTGTTTCATCCTTTCAGATATGGTAAGTTTTATTATTTTGTTACCACTTTGTATTTAGCCCTTGTTATGTTTTTTTTTTTATGTTAGTCGTTCTTATATATATATATATATCCTTGTTAGGACCTGATTTCAATTCCTTCCTCCAGTAAATTGCAAAATGTTAACATTGATGAGTGAATGGCACACTCCTTTTCAACCAATGTATATTTCTCATGTAGAGTTATATCAAACTTTTTCATTATTTCCTTCATCTTGTCCATAATCGCATTTCATACTTATTTTTTTCATTAAATTTTCTTTCACTAAATTCCACCAAAATCAAATGTAATTTTGAATCACAGTTAAGTCATTTTGAATCTAGTAAATTAGTTACAGACAAAACTATGTTTATTTTCTTGTTCACAACACTCGATTTCGAAGCTTTTCTCGAAGCAATATCAAGTTCTTTATAACAAAAAGATAGTGGTAAATAAATCACATCAAATTTGACTTTAATAACAAGCTCATTTTAAAACCAACTGAACCACATCTGAGTTAGTAGGTTGGGTGCGAACATTTTATGAAGTTTAATGGTGAACCAAGATTCTGGGGAAAAACTGATTTTATTAGACAACATGCTTACAAAAATATGATCCAGAAGAAAGGTAAGTGGATCTTGAAATTACTAAGCATCTGCCAACAACCATAAATCCTCTCCTGACCGTATTTACAAAATTAATAACAAAAGGATAGAGTAACTCTATGACATCTGGAAAGCTTTAAGAACAAATGCACAGATGTATTTACATTTAAGAGAAACCATAACTTTTTCTCTTTAAAAAGGGCAGAATGATTTTTTGGCGCATTCATGAGCAATGTACATTACTAACTGAACTTTCATATTCTTCACAACCTTACCTGTATTTGGTTTCCCCGTTTCCTAACCATGAACCATTTTAGGACGTTGCATACCTTTCTCCATCTCCTCTGCGCACCACCGTTGGCTGTAGAACGTGCGTGCATGAAGCTATCAACAGCACTCTGTAAATCTGCTTCAACGTGAGATTGAAGATCAGTATCAAAAAATTTCAGATGATCTTCATCACTAAAAGCATGAGCAATTGAATCAGTGTCACAGATCAAAGAGTTCGAGACTTGGACTGGAAAACTGAGGGTCTGATCATATCTGAGGCCCATGCTATCGAAATTAGGCAAGCAATAGTCATCCAAGCTACTAGTTCCACCAACAGAATAAATGGATGACATGATATCCGGAGAAGAAGCGCTTGCTTGGGGGTAATTGAATCCTCCAGTCTTTTGGGGACCCAAGAGCTTGTTGGCACTTGATCCCTCAGTCTTGGGAGAGCTCGGGGAGTGAAGCACATTAGTTAAGTGTGAAGACCCATCCATGAGAGAATCTTCATCTTCAAAAGTTGCATATTTCTCCCCTTGTTTTAATGCAGTGGCAATTGTATTTTGAGCCTCAACCTGATGGTGGAAAATCATATTGCTAATTGTTAAAGAGAAATAAGAGAAGGAAAGAGTAAAGCAAGTAGTATAGGTGATGAGGGATAAATGCCTTCTCAGTTTCAGACAGCTTATCTACTGTGACATACTCGCATTCAGAAAGCAGTCCAGTCACTTGTCCCACAGCATTGAAGACCACACCATGTTGTTGAGAATTAGAGGGGAAGTACACGTGCCTAGTTGTATCAAGTACACAAGTTCGAGCATGCTCCACAGTTACTTCCCACATCTTTGCAGACATCCCAGTGCCCAGTATCTGCACATTTCCAAGCAATGAATTTATTCATTTTGCTCAAGTGAAACCAAGTACTTGACTATTTTAAGAAATTATTAGAATGTTTACCATTCGGAACTTTGGTTAATCAAAGGAGTAGTTTACTTTTATAAGAGGATGAGAATAAGATCATATATGTTTTATATAATGATTCTCCCATAGAGCCTAATCAAGCTCGTGACAGGAACAAATGGGATGTCCTCATCAATGTATGAATCTATTACCTAGGAGGTTTCTGACTTGATAATTACAAATCTAATCTAAATGCCTTGAAAGTTAACACAACTGATGAAAACTACACTGTGCCAATGAAAGTTATTGCCAAAACCCTTCAAATGACAATCTATAAAATCAATTTGCAAGTAAATAAACACTTTAAATTCTTACACTGCGCAGCTTTGCTGGATCCAGATTGAGAAGCGTGAGAAACTCTCTAACAGTGAGGATCTTTTCCCGACTCAAACGCTTGTGGAAAGCTCCATCCTTGCCTATCTTTTCCAGTCTCCAAACTTCATCAGACATACTCGGAGGATGGTGTTTCTTATACACTGCAGACAAAAATCAGACATTCAAACTAAGTTTAAATTCCTCTTTTGTTTTGACAAGTGACTCGAAAAACACAAATATGTTCTATTATATATATTTACTGTAATGAAGGGACTCAGTTTTTTAGACTTCTAATTCATTTCCAAAAAGAAATACAGAATGCTTTACACCAAAAAGAAAATCATGGGATAATCAGATTAAAAAATCAGGACCAGTAAACAGCATGTATCCTGGTTTTCTGTTACTACATTCTCGACATAAAAAGAAGTTAAGCAAACCCATCACGACATTATGTCAAATGCATAAATTTTTGTGTTGTTCAATGTTTCTTTTTGTTCCATATCATAAACATCTCAGCCGTCTAGTTCAAAATTAGTCTAAAAGGTAAATTTTGATAGCCTCTGCAAACATTAGATCTTGATACGTCTAAACAGATATAAATACTCACATTCTCCCCTGTGATCTCTGACAATAAATGATTCTGTCTTTGCTTCTCTTATTCTAACACCATCAAAGTTGTCCACAACTCTTGCCCCAAGCCTGAACCTGCGACTCCTTGTCCAGCTTGAATTATCTGTATACGAAATTTCACCCATCATACCAACACCATCTTTAAGATATAAAATTACATCTCCTGTAAGAAGGGGCTTTTTTCCTTCCCTCTCTCTCACAATATTGCTCTTGAACTCTTCGGGCATCCAAATATCACTTTCTTCTTCAAAATCACCCTCAAGAACTACAATTTCCACCTTAGCCATCGATTCAGGTCCTGTACAGACAACCTCCCCTGTTAGACCATCAACTAAACTTATTCTTAGGTTAGAGCCATCCTCTCCTTCAATCCGACCACCAGTAAAGACAGGCAGAGAAATGCTGTTTTCAAACTGCAGTTGCAAATTTCTTAATTCAGTAGTATGCAACTCCTTTCCACAGGTCCTGAAAACAAGTAAAAAGGATGCATAAAAAACAACTTCAGTCAAGCTAAACAACTTCAAATCATTCAGTTACAGCTTTTTTTCCCAGTACATTCCTTTAGCTCAATACCATGTCCAAGATACTGGAATTTAAATAATCAGCAGGAGATTATTTCTTACTGTTTCACGCTGGTTAAATGCCTCTTTAGGGCTGCCTCAACTTCTTCCTTAACCTGTAAAGAGATCACATATTTGATTGGTATCTGACATCAACTATCAGTAAAAGTGGAACTAACATTTACAGGATCAAAATCCAAGCATGCTACCTTAGAAGAGAGAGAGAACTAACATAGGAATTCCCTTAAAAAATCACATACAATTATTCATAACATTGATGTCCTAGAAAGGGAATTCTGTTTTGCTGCATTACTGGAATTAACACTCATAGCAAAATATGAACACGACTACATCTTGTTGGTTCATTTATCTCACAAATATAATAAGCAGGGTGCAGGGTTAAATTATGAAATGCATAACCTAAAGCAACGAGTATTTTGTTTGTGTAAATCAGTATATATGCTTTCCCGATACAGGAAATAAATAATGGAGGCATAAAATTCATCTTTGGTAAGTCCTCCACATGATCGTCCCAGTCAAAGACCAAAAAGAAAGGTTGGCATCTTAGGGGATAAGTGCACGAGCACAAATTCAACCAGGGAAGTTCTTCAAGTGTTTTCTTCCCCTTCACGTTTCCTTGTTTTTCATTTTATTTATAGATTATAGACAAGTCTAGGAAACTAGGTGAGTAGCTCAATTTTATCAAATTAAATATTTCCAAACTTGTTTTAGTACATCAAAACTATTTAAGCCCGATTACAGGTTTTGAAACAAGTCAAAGTAGGTCTAAAGTATATCTTTGGTTTGTGAGTCTGCTGTGACACAACATGCTCAAAATCCAATCACCGAATGTCACTGCATACCATAGAACTAATATTCAGATGCTTTTACATGGAAAAAGGATTGGTTAGAAAGCAGTCTGAAGTTGTCCACAATGGGGAATGGTGACACCTGGTGTTCAGCCAAAACAATAGGCACCATAAAGTGGATGCAACACAAGTTATCTGCAGGCTGCAACCCATGGTGATACTCACAACCAATACTTAAATCGTCTCACTGAATGAATTTAATCATTTCAAGAAGCACAATGATGTCCACAAACCATCAAGAAACGCCCAAGATTAATAAACATATCACATCTCCATGAAACAGCATAAACAGAAAAGAAAATGGAATACCAGAATATAAATAAAAGCAACTAATCCATAATATTATGACGGGTGAAATCCGTACCACTTTACGAACCAATGGCTCAAGAATTGGCTCCAGCAAATGCCCGAGTGATTGTAATCTCATCACGTCACGCACCACACTACACATTATTCATTACAATCAAAGTCAAAAAGAAAAACTTCACAGTTCCGTTAATTAATGATAGTACTCAACAAATTTCATGTGAGTCTGATTTGCCTTTTCCATTTAACAATCCATAGCAGCACATAAATTCAAGTGTACATTTCAGGTTAAACAATCAAGAAGAGAGTCGAATTCGCGCTACATTTAAACAAACACATGCAAGTCCCTGATCCCACGCGAGCATTTTAACAGGGAGACCCAGAATAAAATTGAACCTAAAGAAGACACATTGAGCGGGAATTGAAAAACCCGATTGGAGAGTTTGCAAGTGGGACACGCACCTGGAGAAAGGAGGCGGCTTCCTCCGCTTGTCGTCTGGAGTCTTGCCATCATCGGGGCGGCGCTTGAGCGACATGGGTGAGGGAATAAAGAAGAAATGGATGTGCGGCGGTGTTGGGTATTGAAATCGAGCAACATGCGGCGACAGGGAGCGGTGAAAGATAGAGAGGAAGAAGAAAGGAAGCAGAAAGTTACATATATAGTGTGTGGATACGACAGGGGAGAGATGGAGGAAGCGGTAAAGGACAAGAAAAGCAGCGGTAAGGTCCAAACAAAAAATGATAAAAGGGGTTAGAGAGCGCAGCGTGCGTTCTTCTTCTCTCCTTCTCGTAGTTCCACTTTTTAGTACTTGCGTGTCATGTTTCTAACCATTGTCCGAGTTTGTTTGCGTCTGGGATGCTTCTCTGCCTTCAACTTTTCTCGTCATCTACTGCCACTTTTGGATTCGGATTTCGCAAACAGCGACAACGCCACCATCACTGTGTGATGATTGAGTTGAGTCAGGGGAAGAGAAGAAGGAAACGGTTATTAAGTTAAAGTAGGTGAAAGAAGAAGGAACAGCACAATAACATCTTAGGCCAAGGGAGAGTCAGTGGGGTCCATTATAAGCGCGTTTTACGACTTGGTAAAACGGGGTCCGCAGCAGCAACACATAAATATCCCCTTCAACGCGCTTCCCGTGAGTGAAGTATATGTGATATACGTTTCCAACCTCTCTTATCCCTCTCCTTCAAACCTTCCCATAACTATCCTTCCACACCAACAGGGCAAAACAAAATCCAAACTCTTTTTCACTCTCTCATACCTTCTTATTCTTCTCTGCAATTACAGATGATAGTCTATGTTGAAGATCTCACACCAGACAATTTATTATATATAAGTATTTACAAATTTCACATCATTAACTGATTTTATGGAATTTAGTTAGGTTTAAAGTGCACTATGATATTATTCGTTATCAATCGTTATCAACCACTCATGATATGTTATTCCACGCGAACTATCACTCTTGACATGAAGGGTTTGTGGATGCAAACTTTATCCCATAAGTCTGATTTTATGGGATTGAATTAGGCTTAAAGTCCACTTTATAATACTCTAATTCCCAAATTAACTACTTTTATATGGCTAAAGTTCTTTCAATTTTTTATTTGGAATTATTAAATACATTTCATTATGAGGATCATAGTACTTATTTTCTATGTTTACCCACAGTTCAAAATGGAAACAGGTCTAGTTTGGAAAAATCTTTCTATATAAATTTTTTGAACAAACGTGAAAATATTTTTTTAAATTCAAATTAACTCATACCTAAATTAAGAAATATGTTTTATTATTATTTTCGTATATTTTCCTTATAAAAGTCTGTACAGATAAAGTTTTCCAAACTAATTCCTCTTTAAAAAGTTTTTTTTCCCAACTAACGAACACAATGACACATAATCATGGCTGTTGGTTGTTGAAGTTGAAGAGCATAGTATAATAAAAATGCTCACACCAAACAAAGTTTAAGTTAGTATGTTTGGTTGTTGAGAATTTTTTTATAGAACATTATGATATTTAACTTAAAATCAACTTGATTTTCATAATATATATATATATATATTAATTATATTAACTAAAGAATTATTTGAAATAATATTTTGTATTATTATAACTCATAATCTTAATAAAGTTGAGTTTGAAAGTTGGATATATAAGGAATGAGGGTTGGGTTTATCTTTTGATCTGTGTCTGACCTAACGAAAACTGGACAGCGAAAAGGAAACATACACTTATCTCCTGTAGGCATGCCTAGGCAAAGTCATGTCATCATAGGTTAAGGGCAGAGGTAAAACAATACAATTTAAAAAACAAATATTGTGTAAATTTATGTGAGCATGACCTAAGAATACAAATCATAAGTAAACTAACTTTATCTTTACAAATAATTTTTTTACAAAAATGTTCATATTAACATTTTTAAATAACACCTCAACTAACAACAATTTCTCATCAGAATATTTTATACCTTATATAAGTTAAAATAAGTATACATTATTTTCTTATATTAAGAACAAAATAGATTCAAAATAACAAATTTATTTTTAAAAAGTGCATCCAACAAACAACTTAATGAAGCTATGAAATTTAGTGTATGGGTGCATTAATTGTTAATATATACGGTGAAAAGTCAATTGTGTTCGATATCATGGCTGGAGAAACACGTCGCAATTTTATTATATGTACATGAATTATTTAAAACCTTACCAAATAATTCACTTATTAACCTCCAAAATTGTCGACACGTAAAAGCTAGTAAATTAATTTGGGCATGATAAATTGGATTAGTCAAATTTGTGCCTAAATGTATGAAAGTAAGATTGTTTTCTTTTTTTGTTTCATTGACAAGAAGGTTGCAGTGTTGGGCAATGGTATGATAACTTATTATTTTCTGACGTAGTGCTGATATGTTAACTACTTTGAGGTGTTTAGAAGAAAACAGTAACATATGTGAGACCCACAGATTAAGTGCAAAACTACGTTGGACTTTGATTCGGAGACATTATGCTCACAGAATTGTGTTTTTAGAAGACTGGATTCGGTATGCTGCTGTGTCTAAATTCCCGTCACGTGTGCTGTTTTATTTTGTTCTCAACAACACCTCACACTTTTTTTAAAAATAAATAAATTGTTCTCATTTAATTAAACTGTGCATTCAATATTAAATTAATTACGAAGATTGTGTGTTAAAAGTAAAATTATTTTCTTTTACCTTGATTATATGCTTCCTATTTTATTTTGCTCTTTTTTTAGGATATATATATATATATATATATATATATATATATAATTAATATTAGTTAACATATTTGTAACTTTATATTTGGTATTTAACTAATTTAAGTTTAGTCAAGTAAATCCTTATCGATGAAAAATTTAAACCTTTTATAAATAGTTACATTCTTAAAAACTCAATGGTAGAACATCAGGTTTAACCCATTTAGAAGTTTACTTCATATGTAATTCAGAACATGTTTTCTTTAAAAAAATTCTTCTAAATATTTTACCAATATGAAAAATACTCACGAATTATAAATTAATTTTTGGATTATGTAATTTAAAATATTTTAAAAAATATATTTTAAATTATATAATCTAAAATTTAAATTTACATTGTACACAATGGTTATTCAAAATATTTTACTTAATTTAGAAATAAGTTCTAAATTGCCTAATACAAATTCCAGATTGCCTAATACAAATTCTGCATTGTCTAATCCAAAAATATTAAAAAAATCAATTAATTTTAAATTATGTAATATAGAGAATTACCATATTACATAATCTAAAATATACACAAACACTAAAAAAAATTATGAAATAGAAACCAATTTTTAGATACCAAAATAATTAGTTGCAATAATAACTAAATTAGAAACCATTTTAAAATATATTATTGTTAAATAGTTTCTAAATTGGTATATAATTAGCAATCAAGGTTTTAACTATCAATTATTTAATTTCTAAATTTAAAAGACCAATTTGATTTTAATTCTTTTACTTAATCTAGTAGGGACAATAATTTACATCGAATTTATAATTTTTTATTCTGGTATTGTTTCACGCATTCGTATATTATTTGCTCACATCTCACATACAATTACAAAAAAATAAGCACAAGAATGAGTTAGTGAAATAAAGCATATCTATCAAGATATCAAATACATTCCACACTCTCAACTCAAAAAGAGCTCAATATTCACATACATTCTCAAATTCATAACTACTAATTCATTATCCAAGATAACAAGCTAGGAACTTTAAATTCTCAAATCTTAGACTATTTTTATCACTTCAATGACCACTTATCAACTAAATGTTGAGAAATCTAGAGAAAAAAATATTTGTTTTGACATTTCTCACTCAAATGTTAAATTATGACTTAAGTAAGGAGTATCTATTGGATGACCAATTGCACTATTGAGATATCAATTGAACACATGCTTGAATGATAGTGTTATACATGTAATAATTGTCATCTCTTGAGTTTTTGCTCAAGTAATGACTCGACTCTCAATCAATATTTTCAAAAAAAAGAAATGCTCACATAGCATAATAGAAAACTCACATTCTTATAATAAGGAAAATATAAATATAAAATATTATAGGAGAAATGAAAAATTAACTAGATCAAAAATTTTTATTGACTTGTCTTGATCTCCTCGTGTTATCGTTTACTCAAATGAGGAACTTAATCATAAAAATGATGAATAATTATTCTTGAATATTAAAGAAAATACATATATAGTATATCTAGGTTTCAAGAATGAAATTTTAGAATAAATGAACAATTAATTGTTTTTAATATATTTATAAATATGTTTTAAAATATATATATATATATATATATATATATATATATATATATATATATATATATTCACTCTCTATTTAATTTAAACTCTATCTCTTAATATAAAATATTTATCTCTTTAACCATGTTGATTTTCTACCACACAATATTGTTTATCTTATAATTCTCAATTTTGGTCAATTTATTTTTAAAAGATAAACTTTTTCTTATTTGAACTTCTTGAAGATTCGAACTATGATAAGAATTAGGTACATATTTTCTTAATTGAGACACAAAAAATATTATGCAAATTTGTGAGAGAAAGTGGTAAGACAATCTCACAAGTCATTTTCTATTGTTTTTTTTAGGTCTAATGACTTTAGGAGTTAATTTTATCAAATTAAAGATGATGACTTTATTGGAAAAATGTTTGACTTTCATTTTTGGATAATATTTTTACACTTCAATATAAATATTCTATTAATATTTTAAAGTAATGTATTCGGATATAGAATTTTAAGAGTATAATTTATTTTTATAAAAAAATTTGAATGTTTTATGATAAAGTATGTTGTTTGAGTAAAAAAAAAATTCAAAATAAATTCAAATTCTAGAATTTCATTTGAAGAACAAACTTACTTAGGATTAGATAATTTTAAATTCTACCTAAAAGTGTAAGAATTTGGAATTCTTTATATTTTCAAATTCAAGTTTTTTTTTTCTCTATATTTTTTCTTTAACTTAATTTGGGTTTGATTTAACCAAGATAAATTGGATGAGTACTTTTCAATTAATTTAAACTAGGTTTTTTTACGATGTTAATAAAACTTATTTTACGATTTAAATTGTTAGATTTTTTTTAAACCACTGCTACTTTTTACTTGATATAAATAAGAATTTTCTTCAGACAATGTCTATGAGTATTTTTTTTTCGAAGGTGGATTGAATTTTGTCAATGTGTGTCATGATATTTTTTTTTATTAATGTTTACAATAATTATTTTCTTATCATTGATACATATGTTTTTTTTCAATAGTTTGTTATGATTTATATGTTAATTGTAAATATTAACTATAACGATTTTTTTCGGTGTAAATTTGGAAAAAAATTTAATCAACTTTAATTATAAAGTAAAAAAAAAAACCTTAAACCATCAACCTCATAAAAAATGTTTAATTGTCATCAGCCTAAATAATTATGATTAACATCAACCAAAAATAATATCACTTGATATCAATTAAAAAACAAATTTATAAATATTCGTTAAATAAATCTTAACACACTTTAACTGAAAAATAAAATCAACAAAGATCAATTTTTTTTATAAATATTGATTTTTTGAATTATATGATTATTAGTTTATAAAGTTTAAAGATAATTGAAATACTTTATCCAAATACAAAATTTAAAATTTAAAATTTAAAATATTTAAATTATCTTCAAACAAAATATTAAAATAAATTAAAATTTAATATATTAAATATTTTAGAAATTGTAAAATTTCGTACGAAAAATAAAAATAAGATAAGTTTAGTTAGTGTATCTTCTCATATAAACATCTACCACTCTTACTTTTCCAAAAAAAATAATATTTTATTAAAAAAATAAGATGTATCTTTATATAAGTAAATTTTATTCAAAATGAGTAAAATTATTACAAATAATAAAAAAATGTCCTCTAAAATTGAACAGAAATTAAAACTTAATAACTAATAAAACTTTGTAGATGACAGCGTAGCAATTTATGAATCCTTATATGTGGAGGAGATGACGTCATGTTGTTATAATAACAACCTAAAATGTTGTATTTAAGTTGTGATTAGTTATGTTATTAACAAGAGAGTTAATGTCGTTTTGTGAAACGTGATATTACTGATGAAATAAGGAAGATAGTGGAAATAATTAGTATTTGTCTTATTATAATTAATATAGCGTAAGGTATAGGTCAACCTTTTTTATCGTTTTCATCTTCCCGGAATCTTCCTTCCTACATCACTGTTTCCACTTAATTCATATTTTACTCATTCCTTCAATATTAAGCATGCCACACTCCAAAAAGTACTACTTTTCCCCATCCTTCATTCAACACAAATCGACAACAATAAACAAACTTACGTTTTTCCACCTTCAAATTATAAATCCTAACAATCTTTTCAAACTACATTTGGAAAAAAAGTGCAAATATTTTTACTACGAATTTAGTTTGCAATGTATTATAGGTTATACCTACGAAGCTCAAAAGATGGGGTTTATTATGTCTGGAAGTTCAAAAGATGGGGTTTATTATGTCTGGTTGAAGTGTAATTCTGTTTTGATTTTTGTTGTGTTTATTATTAGGACAAACATTTGATGTTTCATAATCGATGGAATACTTGTCTTAATTACTATGTAAAAATTAGGTTTATGGTTACTTATATTTTTCGTGAAGGGAATGCGTGTACTGATAAGTTGGCTAATTTAGAATTTATTCATAAAGAATCTTTTCATTGGTATAATAGGCTTTCGTCTTGTATGTTCTTAAAATTCTTTATGAATATGTATCATTTTTGTTAATATATGAGTTTTGGTTTAGTTCTTCTGTATTTTTGTATTTTTTTAATAATATTTTTTTTTATGTGATGACAAATGATTGTTGTTACTTAAGGTGTCAGGAGATCTTAAGTTGCATAATGATATCTAATAATATGAAAGGTTTTATTTAAAAATGTATTATAGGTTATTGAAGTTTAAACAAAACTATATTTTTATCTTTTAAGATAGTTCAAATTTTCATTTGATTTTTCATACTCCTTGTCCCCATTTTAATCCAAGTTTTATACTTGACATACAAAGTTTGAAATTATGATATTTTATTCTCTTTTTAATTAAAATGTTTTTATTCAGTTGGTTGAGTAAAGTCTTTGAGTTGTATAAAAACTCTTTTAGTACGTAACAAAATTTATAAATTGTCATCAAAACCCTTCTGAACATTTCCAACCACCTCATTATGAATTTATATATCCATACTAAGTACCAAAACATCTTCTAGATCATTAAAAGCTGGAAGCGAAAGTAAACTTAACAAAATGTTAAAAATAATTTAAAAGAGTAAGTTGAATCAAATACAAATTTTAAGCAGTATTAATACAGAAATATAATATAAAAGAATCAATTAAATAAAATATTTTGAAGATTAAATTAACATTGATTTAAACTCAAAGGACAACAAAATATAATTTTTTGTAATATTTGAGAACAAATTGACTCAATTACAACTTGATCATAAACCACACATTTCGGAAATTCAATGGATATAATTATTTAACATTAAAGTTACACAATTATAATATTTAAAATATAAAAGAGTATAATTAAGTCTTTGCCTTATAATTTAGAGAATTGGTGGATATCAAACCAAATAAGATAATGCGTTTTTTAATTATGTATTATATAACTTTAACTCCATGTAAAAACTTACTCTTAATTCATCAAAATATTTGAGATTATGTTTTTGTCTTTGAATTGTGTGTAAATTATGAACTACATATCCAAAATACTGATATACTCTTACACAGTGAAATTCTTCTATTTTTCCATCCCCTTAATTAGACGTCAATATATATAAGGAAATTATTGATAAGTAAAATTAAATTTATATGACAATTTAAATTGTTATTATAAATAAAATTATAATTTATATTTTCAAATATATGTATGTATTTAGAGAAATTTATTTATTATTATTATATACATTATTTTAAAAACTTATTTCTTGTGATTTTTAATTAAATAAAAATAAATTTGTATTCTTTATAATGTATTCTAGATTGCACTATAAATAATTTCTTTATCTTATCATTTAACCATGATCATGACATATAATAAATTTATTAAATGTTATAATAATTATTTTAAAACTATTAATACGCCAACAATAATTTTTTCATTAAACTTGACAAAATAATCTTAAGAAAAAAGATAAATATAATGCATGACCTGGTGCTTGCCTCATTTAAGTGGGGTCTCCTAATAATTGTGAAATTTTAACTTTTGATTATAGTTTCTTTTAATAAGTAAAAAAAAACTAATAAAATAAGAGGACTAACATACTTCAATCCATAACCGATTTTTTTTTAAAAATATACTAAAAAAATTCTTAAATAAAAATAATTAAAAATAAAAAATAATTAATTATTATATTTATTAAAATATATATTATTATAGAAATTAAAAAATATTAATATCTAATAGTATTTAATTAACTGTCAAGTTTTAATCATCAATTCTAAAATATAAAGTAGTCAATACTTAAAATGTTTATAATTAATTAGATACAATTTTAAAAATTAGTTTAAATATTAATATTTTTTTGAATTTATAAATAATATATAATTTAATTAATATAATAATTAATTACTTTTTATTTTTAAAAATATTTTATTAATAATTTTTTTATAGTGTTAGTTATTCTATTTCTAATTCTAATAGAAAGGTATATATGGTCATTATCCAACATCACTAAAGCTGTGAGTATAAAATATAGCAAAACATGTTAAACCACACACCAAAAATCATTACGAGGTAGTACTTAGTATGTCCCTACATCTTTTAATTATAGTTTGTGTGGATTTATGTTTGAGGATAACTACTAGACTTGAATTTCAATCAACAATTATTTTATATTATATTATATATATATATATATATATATATCATTTCATATTAACATTTACAAAAATTTATAGGTTAAATTTCTCTTTTTGATAAATATTTTAATTTTTATAGATATAACAAGTAAATAATAGTAATGGAGACAAATTTGTTTATACTCAAGTTATTAATTAAAAATGTACACATTTTACTGATATATTCTTATAATTTTTGGTAGGAAGAAAAGTGCTGAAAGAGTTTTTTTTAGCTTAAACTTAAGTGTGAGAGATCTGAATATTTAATTTTTTATAATTTATTTAATATAATAAAAATACCATTATTTTCTCTTAGTAGATTTACTTCTTTTTTAAAATTAATATGTAAATTGAACCTTTCATTCCATTTTTATTCAATAATTTGTAATGAAGTTATTATCACAATTTTACACATTTCAACTCTCATTTTCTTTTATCAGATCTATAAATATTTAGAAAACACTACAATAAAAAATAATTTTAACGAAAGTTTATTTTTACATTTTTCAGGGTTAAAACCTCTATTAAGTCATTTACTTTTAGGGTTGCAGTTTCCTTCGCTATACCATTTATAAATGTGTTCTTCGAGGTTTTTTAAACCTCGGGAAAAGCCTTTCATAACACTTGTTAAATACTATGGGTTTAAGAACCTCCGTAAAATACCATGAGTTTCAAAACCTTTTTTAAATACCATGAGTTTAAAAACCTTCAAAAAATATCATGAGTTTCAAAAATTTTGTAAAATAACTTGTCGTTTGAAATAACCTTCAATCATATTTTCCACCATCTCTAGCGATCCTCCTGACCTCTCTCTTCCACCATAAACACACTGCTCTCCGACACAAGCTCAATGGCCACCGACAACAGTCTTAACAAGGAATTACAATTCAGCCACACTTATGTCTATTATATTTAAGGAGAATAAACACTAAATAAGGCATTATCTTCTTCTTACTTCAATATTGTTTCTTCAATCACCTTACTGCTCCAACTTGGGTCACAAGCCACTATTACCTAGTTCAACAACAATTGGTGTTTATCACTGCTTTATATGTCCTAAATAATTGCATTATCTATTGGATGTGCACTTCAAAGCCCTATGTATTATTGGTTAAAGATTTGCTAGGAGAAATTAACTTTATTGCTTATCACTTTCACAGTGAATAATTATTAGATGTATTTTAAAATAAAGACCTTAATTTAAAATATTTCAAAATTATGAGAATTAAATATTAACAATTATAACTAAAACTAAATTTGCACATAAAATATAAGTACATCAAGAGCTAACACAAAATAAGTCAAGTTTTTTGAAGTATAAGCTCGTAAAAAAACTAGGAGTTATATAAACCAACTACCATCAATCATAAAAAATATGCAAATATTGTTGAAATACTTATTATCCAAGATTATTTGTTGATATACTTATTATCCAAAGTTATTTGACCAAGTTTTTAAAATAAAATTTTGAAACTTTAGAAAACTTATTTGTAATGTAAAGTTACACTTTCAAAATTTTAGAGAATTTAGTTATAAAATACATTAAAACTACGTTGTTTTTAATTATATATTTATAAATAGATTTAATTATATTTATTTATTGAAGTTTGAAAAATATAGAGTGTTTTATTGAGATTTTATAATAAATTTGTGGAATTTAACGAAGGTTAAAAAAACCTCCGTTATTTTGCTAAGATTTTAGAAAAAACATTTAGAATTTAACGAAGATTAAAAAAACCTTTGTTATTTTGCTAAAGTTTTAAAATAACCCTTTAAAATTTAACTAAGGTTAAAAAAAACCTCCGTTATTTTGCTAAAGTTTTAGAATAAACCTTTGGAATTTAACGAATGATAAAAAACTTTTGTTATTTTGCTGAAATTTTAAAATAAACCTTTGAAATTTAACGAATGTAAAAAATTCTCCGTTATCTTGCTGAGGTTTTTGAATAACTTTTTGAACTTAACAAAGGTTAAAAAAACCCTTCGTTAGTTAAATCAATTCCTAGGGTTATATCAATGTAACATTCCTATATTTTTCCACATCCAATAATCAAAATCTGCAATATATATAACTCTTTCATACAATGTTTCAAAATATATCTCTCTTCATAGGGATTTTAAATATATACAAAGGTTTAAAAAAAAAATATTCAAAATGAAATCACATTTCCATCCTCTAGCTTGTCACTGAGGAGTTCTACTACCTGTAACATCATTTGCTCCCGTGTAAAAACACGATCATCACAAATAAAGGAAAACAACCACAAAACAAAACAAAGAGTAAGCTAGCTATTTTTAAAACTTCTAATATAAGTATAACTTTAAATAGTCACATAAAGTCATCAATTCTCATGCATTTTCACATAACCATAAAGTGTTTATGAAAATTCACAATTCATCTTTCTCATGTCAAACTTCTATTGAATCACAACACATAGACACTTGATTCTACTTGAAATTAGCATCCAAAGATCTACATCTGTCATACTACTCACTGTGAAATCCGCACAACCATGCGCATAATCATTTCAATATCTCATCATTTCATCATCTCATAAGACAGGGTAAATCTATTTGGTTTGCTTTGATCAGTTCTTTCAAACCTCAAACTTAGCCAAATAGATCTCCTTTGAATCTCGCCAACAGAATAACTTCATCTATACAATTTCATATATCAGTAGAGTTAGAATCGTCTCATTCACAAGACACTCACAAATCAATACGTGATATATTACTTACAATCACATTAGGTTTTCATATAAATAACAAATAAATAATAAATTATTGAAAATAAAAAGTCAATATATCGCCTTTTTACAACTTAATTTTTGAGAACCTCTTCATATATAATTAATTATAATATCTCTTAAATTTGTCCATTGTATATAATCAGCTACTGAACTTAAGAGACAAATCTATTAACATTTTTATTTCATAAACTCTCTATCGACATCATTTACAAGTTATTAGTCATTGTCCATTTCTTATATAAAAATGTTAAAATGTAATACGTTAAAATTACTTTTCTCATTGTCTCAAAAAAATGACGGGATTTTGTTCCACTAGTTATGATGGATCATCATTTTAAGAGTATACAAAAGCTTCTTTGAATAGTATTATTGATTGATTGATTGATTAATAATGATGATTACATATTTTTGTAAATTTTGTGAATCTCTCTAGGAATACTTTTGAAGGTGATATAGTAATTTGTTCTTTAACATCTTCCACGTAATATGTTGTTTACCCATAATGAAAAACAACTATTCATTCAAATTATAAGTATGTCATGAGTGGATCCTCCTTAAGGCATCCTTCATTGTCATGGAATCAAGTGTTGTTCCTTCCCAACTAAGAACATTATGTTAGGTAATATTTTCTGTCACAAAATGAATGGCATGTAAGACTTTAACTTGAATATGAGTCACAATTAGACAAAGTCATTCTTAAAGCGGACGTAAGAATTGAACCTAAAGTATAATAAGGATATTCAAAATATTGTAAAAAAGACAACTAATAACAATCTACCTTGAGTGATGGAAGGAAAAAAATTTATACAATAATCTTAAGTATCATAATATACTATTAAAGAATAGAACACAACTAATAGACATGTCATGTATCAGATAATTAATTTTTTTTTCTCATATTCTTATTTTAAATTTTAAATCAAACGCATTGTTTGGTGCCTCGGAGGTTGAAGGAAGACATTTGGTTTTACATAATGGTATTTGTGCATGAAATGTTTTGTAATGTTGCATCTTAACTTAAATAAATATGTACATTATTGGTTTAAAAATATATGACGTGAATATCCAATGAAAATTTCTAAGTTTTGTTTGGATTAGGAAGTGAAATTGAGTGAATGAATTTGAGATGATTTGAAAGGAAAAAATGTAAAGAAAGTTAAGATGTTTAAATAACGTAAATAGTGTGAAAAGTGTAAAGAAAATTTATAAGAATTTGTGAATGATCTCATAAATGTGATTGAAATTGTATTTTTTAATTGATAAAAATATAATTTTACACATTTACTCTTGTATTTAAAAATTGTTAAAAAATAATTTGATTGATTATTTGTGAATTATAATTATTTTGAATTAAAATATTATTTTTGGTAATTAAAATATTATTTCTAGTAAATGATGTTAGTCATTACTACTGCATGAAAAACAAATACTAAAATAGTAAAATCACCTTTTTATTGTACTCGCTACAAATCACTTCACCTCAGAAAAAAAATCAAGATTATATTTCTACACCTTTCTTCAACAGTCATTTTTGGTGAATTATGAGAAAAAAAAACATTTTTTTTTCTTTCCGGATGAACAATAATCACCGAACTAGACAGTGCATAAATGAATTTGTTATATGCATGACAATATATGAATTTGTTATATGCATGACAAAATAGACATGTGGTGTGATTCCTCAAGAAAAGATAAATAGAGTAATTGGAATTGTCTTATTATTATTTTTCACCCTCAAATCCCACCTGAATTGCATGGTGCAAAAACACTTGTACGTGTTATCCTTACGTTTTTGCATATTCACTCTTTCACTTCCTCTCTGTGACTTCAGATTACTATATTCAAATGAAAAGTAATTATGTGGTTGTTTCTAATAATTTGCTATTCACACAAATGGAAAAAAAATGAAAGTGAAAGAACGAAATAAAAACAAAAGAAATTTTAAACAATGTCCACCATAGAATAACAGGATGTGGATTTTTTATATATATAATCAATCATGTAAAAGACATAATAATTATATATACATACGTATTTTTTATTTTTATTATTAAAATTTTTAAAGTTATAATATTACTAAATAAATATATATATATATATTTTATATTTATTAATAATTTTTAATTTAATTAAAATAATAAATAAATAAAAATGAAATAATGATCAATTTGATAAAAAAAATTAGAAGCTGTAAAAAAAAATATTAAAGAGAGATGAAGAATGAAAAGTATTTAATAAACTGCTTTACATTCCAAATTTAGAATTAGTAACGGTTTGTTTTAAAAAAAATGATAGAATATTAATTATAAAAATGAAAAAGAAAAACAGGATTTCAATTAATTAAAAAATAATTAATTATTTATTAAATATTAAAAAAGGATTTTAATTAATTAAAGAATAATTAATTATTTAATAGATATTAAAAAATAATAAAAGAACTTAAATGTCTAAAATAAAATAAATATTAATATAAGAATAAAATTGATAAATATCAAAAGCTGTTAAAAAGAATCTCTACGTATACATATAATTATTGTTACATTTTTAGTATTTTATTATATATGTTTTATATTACAATAAAATAATTTATTAATTTTAAAATATCAAAAAAATAAAAAAATAAATTTATTATGGAAAAAAATAATTAAAATAAAAATAAAATAAAATAATTTAATATTTAATTAATAGTTACATTTTATATAGGTAAATGATTAAAATAAAAATATTAAAATAATAAATTAAATTGCTTAGTTTAAATTTTGATATTTTTGTTAATTATTTTATTTTGAAATATAATTTTTATTTTATTAAAATTTTATAACAACATTTTTATTTTATTTTAACTATGATTTATATTTTTAAATATTATTTTATATATAAAATTAATTTTACAAAATATTTAAAAAAAAATAATATAAAATACTTATTTTATTATATTAATTAAATTAAAAATGACTTATTTTTTATTCTCAATCTCTTTATTCAAAGAACTCAACTTTTATTTTTCATTCCTTTTCACTTTCTCTAAAAAAGCAACAAACAAAACCTAAATGTGTAGATACAAATTTCCAAGTAAGGTTAGTTACTCTTTTTCACTTTCATTCTTTTGTTTTCTACTTCCTATTAGGGTACTCTTTTTATAATAATTAGAAATAATTTCATGAAGATGCAAAAGATAACATACGAAACTGAAGAGGCCATGTGTCCAATGATGTTGTTTACATGCCATTAATTAACAGACGAATGCTGATGTGATGTGACCATGGATAGATTATTGATTTAACAACACACTTCCATTCTGTAAACTCATCCAACATCATAAACCGCTGAGTTCGGTAGTAGCATCAAGGAGCTAAATAATTCACGTAAATAACCAAAAGTGTAATTGCATTGGAGTAATAATGTTTTTAAAAAATATCAATAAAAATAATATTTTAGCATACATTTTTTTAATTGAAAATTTTCTTACAAACATTTTTAAAAAAAGTTATATTTATAAAATTTATATTAAAATGTTATCAGGACTCCACCAAAAATATATCTCGTATCCTAAAGCTAAAATTAGGACCAACCTATATATATATATATATATATTAAACAACGTGGATATATAAATGAATATAAACTTATTTTATAAAATAAAAAGTTAAATTTAAAATTTACGTTAAATAGGAGAAGATGATATTATTGGTTTGCATCATGTAACGCTGATGGATGCATCTCTGGTGTAATTTTTCTGCATATTTTTTTCCAAATTCATTATGATATATTGCAGTATTGTCAAAGTCTTTAGTTCTCTGCTGGTTTGTGTTGGTTATAATGTAGATGGGGTGAAAAACATTTTACTTTGTAGGCTTGTTTTTCTGCAGTATGTTTTGCCTTAACAGAAGATGCTTTGCTGCATAAATATTTATATGTAGTAAAAAGTTAGGCATTCATGAGCTATAGTCGTGTATATTGTTTAAGTTTGTTATGTTTCTGATTGAGAAAACGTCAGAAGGAAAGTTGAAGAGTTTCTTGATGGATAATGTAGAAAATTCTAATTAGAAAGTGGTGATTCATTAGGTTCCAAACCAAATAAATTGCTGTATGTTTCATTGTGAATGAAGTTGGACCACAGTAGTTTCGTAGAGTGGTAGCAATTTTAAAAAACGTGGATGATATAAATTATGGACCATTCACATGCACATATATTATTTGAGCACATGCATCGCTTTACGTACACATAACTTTGATCCTTTGAGGACCAAACTGAACTTAGCTAAAATTCCCCACATCAAGAATCATCAACACTGATTATTAATATACTATAGTTTATTTAACACATTAGATAATCTTATCCTACCTAATAAGCCTTTATTTCAACTGCTCCATGTGAAATCTACATAATTTCTACTTAACATTCTTATATAAACATCTTTACATGCTGGAACAATTATTATTACACAAAACACACATCTTTCCCAGAGAGGAGAAACACAACTTTTTAATCATTTTCTTCATCACCTTAATCTGTCAAGGAAACTTCAACCACCAAAATAATGAATCCATATGTTTTCCCTTTTTTAAATATTTTTCATTTGTCTAATTTATTTATTTTACAAACAAAAACTTTTTCTATTTTTAGAATTAGTTTTTTCTTCAATAAATAGTTTTCAAAAGATGTAACTGGTGACGTGGAAGCTATCGATGACATGAAAACTTTGTTATTCAACATAGTAAAAATTATTTATTATTTTTATTATAAAGGTAATGTCATAAATTTCATATTTTATTAATATATGAAAACAAAAACAAGATGATGAGAAAAAAATAACAACTATATTATTTAACTAATGACAAAAATTAAATAACAAAAACTCAAACTAAAAATATAATTTGTTTTTAATATTCAATAGATTTAAAAAAATAAGTAAAAAATTCAATTTTTATGAAAAACAAATATAAAATATTCAATTTTTAACTATTAATTGCATTATCTTTAAATTAATTACTATAAAAATTAATTTAAAATATAAAATAGTTAGTTAGTAACTAAATTTGATAGTTAATATTAGATACTAATTTAAAATTAATTTACATTTTTTTATTATTAAAAATTTAATTTAAATAATGATAATTTTTAATTTATAAAATAACATCTAACTTATTTATTTCTAAATTAGTTATTATTTAATTATTTTTTTAATGTAATATTTATAATAATAATAATTTTATAAAATGTGTTACTAGTTGTTTTTTATCAACCTAAATTATAATTAAAATTTATCTAAGATCCTAAAACATAATTCTTAAAATTAATGAGACATTTTTGTTAAAATAAATAGCTTTTTATATATTAAATTTATTTTGTCCTGGAGGATAAACACTCCCAAGTGATATTATAATTGTTACGGCGTAAAGACCACGCGACATGCGTCATGGGTCGGTGGGTGGGCTGTGATCAAATAGGCCGATGGACGTCACAATTGGGTTATGGGCCGGTGTTAGATGGACCCACAAACCCAAAAGTTTTAAAAACAAACAAAAGAGTCCACGCACATCTTTAAAAGTTTATGGGTATTTTTTATTTTATTTTTAAACTATTTTTTAATAAAATAAACATTTATTGTACTTTTGAATATGTTTGAGTAAATTTATATTAAAAAATAAAAAATTATATAGAGAAAAATTCTCTAATTAAAACTTTTGTTTACAGTACAGAAACCTATGTCGATTTCTCTTTATATAAGAATCACTTAAATAAATAAGTCTATTTCTAAGAGTAAGTTTGTTTTTAACTTCTAAATTTAAAATTAATTTTTAATTTATGTAAATTTATAAAAATATTATTTTTTGACTGTATATTTAAAAAAATTCCATTAAAGATTTTTTATTAGATTAAAAAATTATAAATCATTTATACGACAATATGCTTAAATTTTTGTATTCTTAATATCAAATACTTTATTATATATCTATCTTTCTTTTGAATTTTTATTTTAGTCACATTTAATTTAAAGTCGTTTAAAAATGTTTTTCTAAAATTATAAAAATCGAAAATCGATTTTAAATTTAAGAGATAAAATACAAATTTATCTTAAATTTGAATACTACAAGTATAATTATGCCAAGTCATGTACTACGGACTATTTTACATATTGATTTAACTCGAATTTATCTAACTTAGTTTTAATTTTAATTTTGTTTAAGTGACAAAGTAAAGATATTATTGTTATTATTAATAAAGGGATATGCATGGTGTATTATATGCATCATCAAAATTACAAAATTTTGGTTTTAACACTTTTAATGCGAAATATTTGTGTATTTCTTTACAAAGATTATATGTTTTCATGAGAAATACTATTGTTTGGGATAGATAAAATTACAACAAAATATTCAAATATTTAAGACAATAAGTATAGCATCATTAAGCCACATGTTTATATTTTATTGATTTCTTAAAAGAAAAACATGCATTATCTTGTATTACCATTTTTCTTGTAGTACGAAATTTGTATTAGAAATTAATTATAATGTATTGCAAGTGTAAATCAACAAAAATAATAGTCTTTAAGCCTAGTTTTTAATGTAATTATAAAACTTTCGATAAAAAAGTAATTATAAAAGTCAATAATATTATTATACAAATAACCGATTAAATAATAATTTTGTAAAAAAATACTATTAATATACTATAACTATTTTTATATATCTTTAAACTGTCGACACTCTGATAATTTAAAAAATAATTTAGAAATAAACTAAAACAAAATGAAAAAGAACCCTTGTAATGTTTTTTTTTTGGTAGAATTTTTCAATGGATGCTTCCTCACTTTCCTCACTTGTCTAAGTAGACGTGTTATGTGACTTTTAGGTACACTATTTCATTTTTTTTTCTATAATTACATTTCATAGAAATGTGAAACTATAATACATAATAAAAAAATAGTAATATATATGCTGTGCAAAGAACCAAATTTGAGTAAGAACCCTTGACGTGATGTTGCATGAAAGAGGAACGTATTTTGTTTGTCATGTTCATATTTTATATATATTTTTTAAAATAGTCCAAGTTGTTATTAAATATTACAACTAAAATTATAAAAAAATAATTTATTCAAAATATATTTTAAATTGTCTTTTGTAGACCAAATAGAAGAACCTATTATATATTATCTATAACAGCCACACATTGAGATCTAGAATATCCTCATCTTTCAAATGGATTTTAATCCACAAGCGAATTAAATAATTTTATCATAAATATATTTTACTATAGCTGATTTTATATATATTATATTTTATGTACATTACATACCATATACAATCTTTCTTTTAGAGTATAAAATAGGAAAAATGTGAATTACAGTTTATTACGTATATTTCATCATTGAATGTAGTATTATTTCATAACAAGTGGGCTTACTTAAATAAAAGAAGATAGCCCAAAGTTGTTTTTATTATAAATAAGGTTTCATATGGAAGCAAATTCTTCCTGTATTTTATACACTGTGATATATACACCTTTTAATTTCCAAAATTATTCTTCATTTAAAAATTCTAAAATTATTCTCCAGTATTCCAGGTAAGGGGTTCCTAGAGAGCATTTTTGTCCTGCAGAGTTCAGATTCAACTGATCGGGTTGGGGGTGCAGGTAGTAATTGCCTCATATGGCCTGGGGGTGCAGGTAGTAATTGCCTCATATGGCCTGGGGTGCAGGTAGTAATTGCCTCATATGGCCCGAAGCTGAGATTCCAAATTGTACTAATTGATAGCCCAATAGAAAAAAATGTAACATCGTGTTTTTATAGGACTTACTAATTATTCAACAACAAATTAATACACCATAAATTCATATTATCATAACTTAAAACACTCCAAAAAAATTTATGTTCATTTATATTTTTATTTAAAGTTAATGAGTTTCAAACCAACATTTAATATTTACAAACTCAAGCACTAAATGGACAGGTTATATCATATCGCTCTATTATGATATATTGATTCGCTGTATTATGATATATTGATTTTGGTTTAGTTTCGAAGATCCATAATCAAGAAGAGGCACACATATATAAGCGTGGAACTAGGTTAAAGTAAATAGCATTACAAGAAAAACAAGAACATCTTAAGACCACACATATCCTTAAATACAAAGGCCTACATATTTGTACTAAACTATAACTTCGGAGAGATGAGCTGAGATACGTTAAGAGAACCTTTCTTGGGGTTGTTAAGGTCTAAGGACACTTAGTTTTGTTGCCATGGGTGGTCATATCAGTGTAGCAAGTCCCACAGAGCTCCCTATTACCAGAAGTACCAGGTGGCACACACTTGCACCTCACACAGCACGTCCCACATGCCCTATGGCACAAGTTTGGCCTTGAATGAACACCACACCTTGTTTTGCACAATCCTCCACAATCTGTGTAAACACCAGACAATTTCTCATCTTATTTTTTAAGAACACACAAGTACACATTTGTGTAGGTAGTAATTATTTATGGTGTATTGGTAAGAATGAAAATTGGAAATGGGTATTCCATGTTACAAGACCAAAATAAACCTAACAAAGTGTACAAAGATTACTTTTATTATGCTTACCTATGTCTTGCATTAGTCTTCTGTTCCCATCTCTCACTATCAGCTGGAGAGAATTCCAGTCAAAATATTATAAGTATATTGTTACATCAAGCACATAAGAAAAAAATTAAAGAAGCATTTTTGACTAATATTCTGTCAAGAAAACAAAACATACAGGGTTATCAGGAAAGGGAAGTTCATTTTCTTCTTTTTCTATGTTAACATCGGATGAAACCTGTGTATGAGAAAACAACAACAAAAGAAAGAAGGAAAATGGTCAGTCTTATCTTTACCTAAATGTAAACAAAAAGAACTTGAGTTAAAGAATTGAATATCTGATAGACAAAAGTAATGTTAATTTGTGCACCTTGGCAAGACAAACCAGCAGGAATATCCCCATGAGTAGAAGCTCCCGTAATGCCATTGCTGCAGAAAGTATGCCTGCAAATGCTAAAATCTTTGAATTCAATTGTTAGTGATTTGATCACTTTATGCTAACATTTATATAGGCAAAAGGGTAGTAAAAAAATCATATCTTGCAACTTGAAAATACCAAAATGCCTAAACTCGAGTTTTTTATAACCCTATTTTTGAAGACATTTTAATCTACCAAATGCCAGAAAGAAAAAAACATGTTTTACGTGTCAGTGCCTGCTAGTGGTAGCCAGTTAAGTACACTGTTTCAGTGTACGATTTTTTCATATATATCTTCTTAACTACTATAAATAATGCATTTAGTTTTATGTAATGCTTTTGTATAAAAAATAATGAGAATTATAAAGATTACAGTAGAAGAAAACATGGAACTGGGTTTCCAGTATTTTAGATAATAGTACGTTGCACAACTGTTTTTTTCTTTTATTTGTATCAAGATGCATGTCTCATTTATATGATACCAAAAGCTTGTGGAAATTTGATTGAAGAAAATGTGTTTGTTTGATTTTGCATTGTTTTTAAGAAGTGGGGTAAAAAAATAGTGGAACTTGGTTGAATGCATAGAGATAAATCCAAATTGTTGAGGTGAAATGATGAATTGCATACAGCTGGATGAAGGCTGTAAGCAATGTTATCGGTTTCTCTGCAATCCTTATCCCAATAGTTGGTGAGAACAACAACGATACACTCTGACATTGTTACTTTCTTTCAGTATCAGCACTCACCAAAGGAATAGAGAAACAATTAAATTATTTCATGGGGAAGAGTACCTTGTCTATGAATCCTTTCATCAAACCACAATTCAAAAGAAAAAAAAAAGAAGATTTTACAAAATTATTTCAGTGCAAAACGACTTTAATGCTTTGTTGAGATTAATCCCGTGTTCTTGCCTGTTAACTCTTCACATGAAAGGATTTAAAGCCAAAGTTCAGAAAACGAGGAAAAAAAATGTAACATTTATCTATAAATGACAATGGAAATATTTTGAACATCGACACATCAAATTTTTAAAATCTAAACCTAAATTGATGTTTTTATTTTAAAATTTTATAAAAAAATTATTTTAACTCTAATTTATATTTTTAAAAACAATAATCTATGTTTCCATGAAAGATGGTGAAATAATAGTTAGTTTATTATTTTTCCATGATAGTACACCTCCACCCAAAGTAAAAAACATAAGAAACATAACAGTAATTGATTTTGTTTCATAAAAGTATAGTAAATATTAAATATGTATAAATATGAGTAAAGTTGAGTAATAGAGAAGTAGTTGCTACACTTATCATTGCAATTCTTAATGAGTATTCAGATGTGAGAATATGTGAAAGAATTCCTGAAAACCAAGATGGCTTGTGCATGTGTTGGTGAGTGCAGATGTGTGTAAGAATTTTACTCATTCCAATACAATGCACGTGTTTCCATATCACATATTCATGTCATCGTCATAGATCAAGTTTATTTAGAAACTGTTTATTACTTTATTAATAGAAGTAAGTCAGAAATGAATAAAATTATTTGAAAAATAAAAAGATTTAGGTGTCCTTGTTTGTGCAATTGACGAGTTATCTTAAAGTTAAGATTTAGTGTGTATATTCTTTTATTCTTTATTAGGTTTTTACCCTTTTATTTTCTTTGAAACTTCCTACAACCTAATATATTTTAATTTGTATTTTAAAATGAGTAAAGTGTATTTTGTGTTATTATTTTCAAATTCAGACTTGGAACTAAAGCTCTTGATCCTAAAGGATTATACTTTCCCATTAAATTACTGGCTGCTTTTTTTGCAACTATCTTGACATATATTCATTTGTCACCTTGGTACCTTATTATACTCAAAAAAATGGATTCTATTATTCTCTCTATTCAACCACCATTATCATTGCTATTTAAAGTTTCAACTGTTAGGTAATAGTACATGATCCAAATTAATTTTCATGTTTCTTAATAATCACAAAATTAGTTTAAAAAGGTGAAATTTATACTTTATTTATATAATATTATAATTTGGTCATATCTTAATCTAGGTTTTTATAATATTACTTTCATTCTACTGTGATTTTACCTTATTATTCTTTTTTAAAAAATTCATTGACCGATGTTCAACATTTCAATAGGGTATTTACTTTTTCTTCCCAATTCACCACCCTAGTTAGATTACATCTGTATTAGGATTAATTTATTTCACATGCTGTGTCCATTAATTAGTCAATCACACACTCACTTGAAAACCAGTGATTTTGAATACTTTAGCTATGCAGTACATTTGATTTCATTTCCAATAATGAAGTAAATCTGTCCTACTGTGAATTTTTTAATTACTCATTGAATGGATATTGGTGCAAATCAATAATGAAGGATTGTGAATAGATACAATGCTTCAAAATATCTGAATATGCATTGAAAAATGTAATATATTACTCATGGTGTAGATAATATTTATTAAGAGTTATTTTTAGTAAAATTATACTAATAAAAGACATACTTATTAGTGTTTTTAATCTGTGTAAAAATACCTTAAAAATTTGCCATCTAATAATTTTTCAGGTTCTTTTCACTTCATCATTCACCCTTTGCTGAGTATTTAAAAACCTTGTTTATATCCACATGAGCAAGTATTGCTGTATTTCTACTATGTTAGGCAGGAAATTTGATGTCATTTCATCCTTAATTTCATTTTTAAGTGTTTTTAATTAGTCCTTAGAATCAAGTAAGCTTTGAAAAGGTATTTTGGCCAAGAAGATGTCTTGCTGGTTGAGAAAGAGTCAAAATGTTCTGATGAAGTAATGCGAAATGAGTTTTACTGTGTTAATTTCTACTTCTATCGATGATGTTTTCAGGGACTTACTGATAAGGGTTTCTAGATTTCGTCATGTAATTTTATTCTCATATTAAGAGGAAAAAAATTTCCATGAGCCTCAGTGTATCCTTATCTAATTGAGTTTAATTTAAAAACAATACTGTTAATGAAAAAAAAATATATCACCTTCAAATTATTTAGAAATCACTATAATTTGTTTTATCATTTAACTCAAGCTTCGATTACTCTTTTCTTTTTCCAAGATAAACTTGGTAGGTCTAAAATGGAAAGGGTAAGAGCAGCATGAGGAAGTAAATACAATTTTTCCTTGTATCAAATTAAGGCATGTGCAATGGCAGAATACAATGAACTCAGGTTTCTCCCATCTTTACTTCTGTGAAAGCATGCCTCAGAATAAAAGCTAATACCCTTCTAAACAAAACTGGTCAAATGTTTACCTACCAATTTACTCTAATCATGTACCATTAGACGGGTGCTAATTAATGGTTTACAAAGATGCCATACATTGCATTTATTTTTTGTATAATGAAATTTTCACTTATCCTTTCTGATCCTAAAAGAACTCCTTTAAACATGGTATCATACGATGAGCCATAACCCACAATAACCAGCCATGCTGCATGATCTTCTTCTGCATGTAGTGGCATCAACTCCACAATCTTCATCGGTCAAACACCTGAAGTCACTACGAGCATCAGGGATGTGGCAAGCACTCTCAATATGTTGACCTGACTTTAAATTCAAAGCAGGGCATACTTGCAGAGACATTGAGCTGATTCGACTCACTCTTGGTTGCCTCTGCACAGTAAGATAAATATTCAATTTTAGGAGTTTTGTGTATTTTGAGCACCACTCAACTTGTTGAAAGTCTTGTTTTCTTTTCCAAGAAAACAAAAATCAATAAAAATACTACTATATTCTATTTTTTAGTGACAGCTAAGAACATTCTAAGATTATTTTTTCAGCATCATGTGCAAATGAAACGGAAAAAACATAAAAAAAAATGTGTTGTTTTGGGAAAGTTGTATATAAAGGCCATCAACTTGACCTATATGCAAAATGCCATCCAGAACTCTAAAATTGTTTGAACAAGTCCTAAACTACAACAATTTTCATCCACCTGCGATGAAGTTACTTCGGAAGAGTTCAATAATAACAATATTTTTATCCACTAGATGAGACCAACAAGGTTATATCACACGATGTCATTTGACCCAGGTGAAAACTAATTCTCAGGAATATTAATTGTTATGAAATCCTTATAATTATTTCCTCCAATATTGTTGATCTCTATTACGAACTTTTGCGTAGGATCAAGTCACAGTCTAAACATGGAAGAATCATTCTTACAACCGATGCTGAAACCAAGAGGCAGACTCATCCTTCATAGGATTCCTACTAGTTTTTTTTAATAAAACTCATACTAGGCATCAGTATGAAATATACCATACAAAGAAGAAAAAAAGTTCAAAATATGAGGATCAAACAAGATCCATGTGAGAAAGATACAAAACACTCCGAGAAAGAAAACTAAACTAAGCAAAATATTGGGAGTTGAAACCTGTTGTGAAAGAAATCTAACGTAGAATTCCTACTAGACTAACACAAGTTTTTCTGAAAATTTATCATGATAATATTCCAATCAGACTTTCCTTTTAAAAAGACTACAAAGATATCCCAAATTAATAAGATAAAAACTAACGATTATCCTAATTAATAAAATAAAAAACAAAGATCCGTAATTAGTAGGACCATATCAAACAAATATCCTAATTAATAAAATTATAATTGAATTTTTTCTTAATAAAAAATAATAATTCTAAGGATCTTAAATCAGGGATTCTATTATAATGTGCAGATCTTATCAATATAGGGAAAGATAAGGAAACAAATACACTGAAACAATTTAAGATTTAAATAAAGAGATACAGTACAATAGTCCTAATAATTGGTCCACATTAATCTCCTTCTACCCACTTTTCATAAGACTGCAATCCAAACAATCTACTCTCATTTATGCTTCCACTAATCTTCGCACGTTCAAACCTCCTTTACCAATTTTTCTGCTATTTATCATCAGGGGTTATCCAATATCTCCTTGTATTCAATCATTATGTATCTTGTCCATTTTTGTGTAACCACATATCTATCTTAACACACTCCTTCCTACTACTCCTTTTTTTTTCTTATCCCTTTAAAGCTCAACATTGACTGCCATAGAGTATAGCTGGTCACATTAACAGTATAATAAAAGTCACCATTGAGTTTGGTAACTACTATGTAGTCGCAAATAAATCCCAGTATTTTTCTGTGTCAACAACAACCCAACTTGTATCCTATGTGATGTCTTCATTAATTTTCCAAACATTCAGTGATTTTAAACCTACGAACTTAAATTTAGACCTGTAGTATAACATTTTCCGAAACATCCTCTTGTTTCGAATTAAAATTGTATCACGTATATTCCGTCTTACTCCTACTCAAGCAAAAATTCTTTGATTTCAATGTTTATCACCAAAACTCAAGTTTAGAGTTAATCTCTTCCCTAGATTTCTCAATCAAAACTATAAGCATGCATTTAG
>Ga0123342_1001474_pt1 | contig 39629 bp, 15 predicted proteins | sample Turbeawhitnodule_FD_89960 | JGI IMG/M metagenome (GOLD analysis project Ga0123342, IMG submission 89960) | Root nodule microbial communities of legume samples collected from Mexico - Turtle bean Mexico white nodule | ecosystem: Host-associated > Plants > Roots > Nodule | place: Mexico: Nepantla...
AAAAAATAAAAATAAATTTTTTTTTTTTTAAAAATAAAATTTTTTATTATTTTTTTTTAAAAAAAAAAAAAAAAAAAAAAAAACACCTGTAGCTTTTTTATATAAAAATTTGAAAAATCAAAACTAAAAATTGTTTTTTATCATTGCAAACCCAAAATCAGTTTCAATAATAAATTTCAAAAATTATTTAGTGGAAAATAAATCTTTTAAAATTTATATTATCCAAAGAAAAAATTATATGAAATTTATTCTAACTAACAGAAGATTATGTTTTTAAAAAGTTACAAGCTAAAAGAACGTTAGTTCCTTATATACATTCAGTGAGAAATGAAGGTTTAAATTTTTATTAAAAGAGATACCCGTATTTAATATCAGAATATATTTTAAACATATTTTATATCTAAAATATATCAATAAAAAACTCAAAATTAATTCTATTAAATCAAGTTAATTCAAAATAAAAAAAACCACATTCTGAATGTGGGCTTAAAAGTTGGTGCTTCGTTCCATAGGAGTGTTTTTTCGTGCACCCAAACAAATTTCTTCCTGCACCCCACAAATTTTGGAAAAAATTCCTTCTAAATATAATTTTTAGATTCATTTTTTAGAATGTTTTTGGAACATAAAATTCATAAAATATATTCTTGGAAAACGTTTTTCAGAACAGAATTTCTGGAATAAATTTACCAAAACTTATTATATACATTTTGGAATAAATTTTCAAAAAATATGTTTCATAAAGAGTTTTTCGAAATGATAGTGTATTAAATGGGACATTTTTTTTATCATTTTATCTAATTGATGGAATACAGGACACAATTTGATGATTTGATGGGTGCAAGAAGAAACACCCGTTCCAAAGTATGGATCAAAGTAAAACTTTTATTTTTAATGTTGTTGGACCTAGAGAGTCAGATTGCCATTGCATTCTGCACCCCCTATATTGATGTTGCACTTCCATAAAAATTGAATTATTAATTTTACTCTTCATAAATATCTATTCACAGTTGTACATGTAATCTCATTATCTATATTCCAGAATACATTCATAGATCAAAAATACATTTTAGAAATGTATATGTATTAATATATTCTTGATTACATGTCTCATAATGCATTTATATTAATATATTCTTGATTACATATTTCATAATGCATTTATGGATATTCCAAAACGTATTGCCAGGAAAATGCAGTATGAAATGTACTATACATTCTGAAAAACATGTTCTGAATCTGGAAACATACAGGGAAATCTGCAATGAATAATAATGTATTTTTTCATTAACAAAATTGTTATTTTACATGTTGCAGGCTTTAAGACATGGGGGAAGAGACTGCAATCCCCAGCACCATGAAGCTGAATCCATCACCTCAGTTCATATTTATTGGAGTTCAAGCAGAGAGAATGGTGTTTTGAGGAGAAATTTGAAGTGCAAAAAGATCCATAATTGAAGGTTGGATGATGATGAATAAGAAAAGTGATGGGGTGGATGTGGAGTCAAAGAGAAAAAAGGTGAGATGATTTATTGGCAAATGGTAAGTGTGGAGAAGCATCTTTACATTACAACCACAAGTCAACTTCACTTACTCACCATTAAAAGAGTAATGATGTATTCACAAATCCAATTTTTTATACAATCACATTATCATTTTTAATACTATTATTTTAATATTTTTTCATATCTTTTAATTACAAATTTATTGTTTATTATAAATTAAAGTATCATTAAAGTATGATTTTCCATAGAGAAAGAAGAAACAAAATAAGGCTTGAATCTCTCTCACCTTTTAAAGGCAGCAACCAACCACACATTGGTAATAATTTTTGATATTCCAATTTAGACTGCAGACAAAAAGAAACCCCAATAACATCTAAAACCAATGCAACACAGTGACATATAACAGTACCCTTTATTGGGGCACTGTGCCTTCTGCTCTCTGCTGCACACATACCTATTACCATTTCCCTTTCCCTTTCCCTTTTCGTTCTTTACCACCTTTTCTGTCTCTTTCCGACAGAGAAATCTCACCACTTCCATAATTCTCACAAACATGCAATGCATTTCCATTATCCTATTCTTTATCCTCCACGTACCTTCTCTTCTTCCTCTCACCCTCTCTGCAACAACAACCTCACTCATCTTCTCACCTTCACAAACATTGTCACATTTCAAGGATTCACCATATCCCTTCTGACACCAACTGCTTCCAAACCATTTTTACTCTTTCTTTCCAAAATTTCAGTTTCAGGAAAAAGTTCATTGCCAAAGTACTATCCTTTTCAATATTCTTAACCCATTTTCTAAACATCAAAATTTGATCAAGTACATGTGTTCTTGACACTGCTTTTTGATCAACTTTGTAGTCTTTCTTCTTCAATTCTATGATGTTATGATCTGTTCTTACATGTGTTATGGGGAGAATAAAATCTCACCACTTTCCCTTGTTTTAAAGTACTGAAACACTATCTTTCTAATTGCATGAAGCAAAATTCATATCCATGTGCACTACAAATCAAAAAACACATTGGGTTTCTGTACTTGATAAAACAACAAGCCTTGTTATTTAGCCACTTCCTCTATATTAAACTAATTAAAAATAGTGAATTAGGTAATAATTTGTACTATATATTATTCCAAAATTATCTTTATAATATTTAAAACTAAAGTAGTTCAGTTGAGACTTAAAAAAATTAAAAAATGAGTTTTATAAATAGGGAAAGTATAAATTAATAAAAAAATACTAAACTAAATATATCCTTAATTTGAAAGGAAAATAATATATGCAAACGTTATATATATAACAGCTTTGTATATATCTACACTGATATATAAAGAAGATATTATATTTATGCTGTGAATTTTTAGTATCTATAACTTTTATATGATTTACCTTTATCAATAATACGTGTAACTATTTCTTATGTTAATAATATTTATATCACCTCATTTATTATCATAGTACGAGTATAATATTAATGTTTTCCATTAATATATCTAGAATAAATAGTGGTTCAATATAATAAGTATTGATATATTTTTGTTTTTAGTATAATAAAAAAAATATTAATACAATTTTTTTAATTTCATTAATTTTATTTAAAATTGATTAATTAGTTAATGTTTGAAATAATTGAAGGTGTACTAATTGCATATTAAGATTAGTTTTCTTCTTAATACACATGTGTGTTAATTATTAACAGGAACTTCAAATAAAGCTAACTGAATTAAAGTGTTATGGTACCTAACAATTTATTTACCCTTATATCTATTTCAAAATTACTGTAGTTTATCTTTTTAAAAATATTAAATTAACTTATGTCCTCAGATTTATGAAATGTTAATTTTTATTCCTAATTTATTATTTATTTAGTGATTTTTTTTTACATTACATCTCATAAAAAAAAATGTATTTATTAAAAAAAATTATAAAATCTTTTAAATAAGAAACATTTTTTTTACGAAAAAGCTACTCCAACAGTTGGAAATAATAGCTTGTACATCAACTATTCTTGCTCAATATTGGGTCGTTTTACACAATATTTTTTTTAAAGAATAAATAGTTTTTAACTTATACCTAATTTACATTGTTTAAGAATGCTGGTATTAATTACTTAAACTTCACTTAATCTTTTTGATATATAGTGAAATAAAGAATTGAAATTTCTAAATTATTCTAAATTATAACCATACATAAATATATTTTTCAAAAAATAACATTAAATAAGATAGATGAAATTTACACATTATTTATTTTATTTGTATGAAAACAAATTTCAACAAATGTCTCATTTAATGTTATTATTTTAAAAACTCTTTTATGTTTAAATCTGAGCACTTTTATCAATAGTTATATCATTAGAAATTATGAAATTAAACATTTAAGTTAATTTAACTGATGCTAGAAAATCCTTAATCAGTTTGAAGTTGAGTATAAAATAAAAAAAATCATAAATATTAATTTATCAAAAAACATTAATATATAAATAATTCTTATAACATATCTGTTTTTCTTTATCATTTAGTTTATTAAAATAAAATTCTCCTGATTTGAACTCCTTGTTAAAGTTTTGTCTTTGAGTAATGTTCTAATGTATTATTAAATAACCTACCATTGTATTATGTAATGTTTTAATATTATAAAAACCATAATAAGAAGAAAACATTGAAAACCAAAGTAATAAAACAAATGAACTAGAAATCTTCCTCAAAAATCACAATCAAAAATCTAAATCAAATATTCTACACATCATAGTCACCAATATCCTCTCCCATCAAAAAAGAATCCAATGCTTTTTAAAATCCCAATCGTATATCCATGAATTCCACTTTATACTCAACACATGCATACGTCTCCATAACCAAACATCCATGTTGCTTCTTCCATAACCATCTGTCACCATTTCTTCTTGCTTTACTTTCTTTATTCTGCTAAATGTTTTCAACTTCCTTCAGCATCATGATCATACAGAAGTTAGTGTTGGTTTGATACAATTCATGTAAACAGTGTTAAAAGTGTGTGTGTGTGTGTGTGTTCTTTGATGATGAAAATTTGTATTTGTTGAACTGTCAAACAAACATGAACTTAGCTGGCTTAAGAAAGTTTTCACCACTAGTTTAAAGTTAGGAGCAAATGATGAAAGAAAAAGGCTAATGATTAAGATTTGGTTAATATAATTATGATTCAAAGCCGTCATGAGAACATTATTCATTACTTCATGATTACCAAACTATGACCAATAGTTTCTGCTGATTTTACTTGACTGCTGAGTCCTCCATGTTGGATATAACATTCACACCACAGTGCATGTTTTGAAAAATGGTCACGTCAAAATGTGTTATTTCTGCAGAAAGTGAATTGTTTTTGCTGCAACTGGTTCAAACGTGTATCAGGGTATAGTGCATGTATTCAAAGTTTAATATAAGCTTGGTAAAAAATCAGGTGTACTTAAACCAAGCATTTTGTGTGCATGTTTTTACTCTGAAAGCAACCATTTTTTTAGTCCTAAAACCACACTCTGAAATTTTATCTGTAAAAGCAGAAACACACACATTTTGGCCATTAACGTTGATCATGTATACTTAATGTTTATCTGTTTTCTTTAGTTCTGTAAAGCTGTTTTGAACTAGAAAATAAAGAATGCAAAGAGAGCGTGTGATAAGGACTCATCGTGTTATTCTTATCACAACAAACATACTTCAGCTTGAATCCAATACCAAGAAAGCATAAAAGACAAAAAAATTGTCAGAAAAAATATAAAGCTATATCTAAGTACATGATTAAAAAAAGTACCACCCCATTCTAAAAGTGGAAATTTTAAAAAGATGAATATTCTATCACAAATTTTGTTTACCAATCTTAGTGTTTCACTTCATTTTTAAAAGTAAGCAAAACGTAAAAGCTGAAGATTGAATCTTCACTCTATGGCAAATCTTACCTCTATTATTTAGCATACTATAATTTTCACAATCTCAATTATTATTATTTCGTAAATGATTATAATCACACTTTATAAATAATAAAATCCCACATTAACTAGAAATTAAAACAATTCCTAATATATAATTAAGAATAAACCTCATTTTATAAATTATTTTTATGAGATTGAATTAACTCTAAAATTCACTTTCACTTTTAAATTACCAAACACTTGAAAAACAAAAAAAAATTATTCACTTCACATATCTAATACGTACCATGTATATCTCTTATTTACTTCTAAATATTTATATATTTTAATTAAAAATATAAATTGGACTCAGTGGTAACATTAATTTTCCATGTATAATACCATAACTGACTTAAGAAACATTACTGCATCTATTTAGCTGCATTTATCGTTTAATGTTTATACTGTAATCAATTTTATAACTAAATCTTACTTCACAACAGTTAAATAAATTAAATATTTTTCCTGTAATGTATAATTCTTGGCTTTAGACCTTACAAAATGATTTATTTTAACTTATCATTGTAAAATCACTTTCTTTGATTTTAATTTTGTTATTTTACTTTAGTCATTGTAATGTTTTCATTTTCTGTGTATGTCCTTATACAATATGTAAAGTTTTCAGTCTCTACCAATGCTAATTTGAATTGAACAAAATTTTCACTAGGTCCACAGCAAAAAAGTGATGGTATATAGAGACAAAAAAAAAATCTAAATATATTTAGATTCCCCTTTGATTAATTTTTTGTGTCTAGGTATAGTTGTCAGAAACCCACAATCAAACAATAATTAATTATTGATAACCGATTGAAAAAAAAAACAAGAATAATGAGATTAGTGTGTGTCAAAATTAATTAATTGCACTAAAAATAAATAATATATATATGTATATATATACTAAGGTCATATATATATAAGTACATAAATATTATTGAGACTCTGGAATGTCCCTCCCATTGGGAAGATTGAGAATATATGATAAAGAAAAGCAAAAAAAATGTATATATATTATATTATTATTATATTATAATGAAATAAAGAAAAGGAAAATGCAGATATATTTTATATGGAGCTAACCTTGCCAAGGGTTTTGGGTTTGGTTAAGTTGGGAGTTCATGCAGTTTCCCATGCCAGCGATGTTGAGAATATCAGTGTGAGAGAGGGGTCGAAGACCCAAGAAATCTCTGGTCATCGTCTCATTATAATTGCCACCGCCGCCACCACCACCGGCACGGTCATCAGCGGCGCTTGTTTTCGTGACAGCACCATGAAAAGGGTCCTCGAAAGAAGTCCCTTCAAAAGGGTAGGAGAAAGAGTTGATAACATGGTGAAGAAGTGATGAAGAAACACCAACACCAACACCAGTGGTGGTGTTGGAAGTGGGGGTCATCTGGTGGTCACGTGAGGACAAATTGAAAGAGTGAGGAGACACGTGAGGTTGTTGGTGGGTCCTAATCATGGAGCCAGTTTTGGTGATGGTAGCTCCCATTTGGGCTGCTTTCTGCAGCAACGCTGTGGCTGACATGTGAGGAGGGGAAGGCGCTGTTGGGTAGGGAGGGAGAATGGGACCACCTCCCCCACCACCTCTAGGGTTAGGGTTTTCATGGTGAGAGAAGAAGGAGGAGGAGGAGGAGGAGAGATCAATGGTGGAGGGTGGTTGTTGAAGCCAAGGGGGCATGAAACCTTCTTGCTCTTTCTTCAATGGGAAATTGTTACCATGGATCTCTTGATGATGATGATGATGATGATGAGAGGATGAAGATATCACTACTCCTGCTGCAGGTGTTGTTGGAGTTGTAGCTGAGTTGTTGGGAATGCCTATTCCCATGTCTATGCCTGTCACAGATCTTGCACTCTCCTCTGCTAATGCATCACAGAAGGCTCTGTGTGTTATGAAACTGTCCCTCCTGATTCTCATAAACAAATACAAACAAAACAAAACCAAACCCATGTCACTAAAGTGCTATAACTCCACAAATTTCCACCCTTTCTCTTTTCCCAACACCTCAAAGACAGTTATACACACACACTCCATGTTAGCTAGGCACCTGGCTGCCACTGCATTCAAATATTCTCTCTCTCAAGGGTGTAGTTTTAGTTAGGTATATTCTATACTCTCTCTCTCTCTATATATATATATATATAGTATTAGTATCCATAGTATATAGCTTTTGTTTAGTGTGACATCTTGTTCATTGTAAGAAGGGAAGGTGGGTTTAATGTAAAAATTTGAACAAAAGAAAAAGAGATGTTGGGGTGGAATTTGGAGTCATGTAGCATGGTTCATAAATGAATGATGTATATATATATATGATTGATATATATATATATATATAGGTGATGGGATTAGGTTAGTTACCTTGAGAAGAGAGTTCCACAGTCACATCTGTACTCTCTTGTGCCACAGGTCTTGGAGTGAGCTTTCCAGTCTGATTGAACAGCATACTTCTTGGAGCACTTGTCGCATTTCCACTTCTTCTCGCCGTGCTTTCTGCAGAAGTGCTTCTTGATGCCAGTTAGGTCCCCCAGGGCCCTTGAAGGGTCGTGGTGGACGCAAGTTGCTTCTGGGCACACATAAACCTTCTTCCTTATCTCTTTGCTCGTTCTCTGCTTCAATTTCCATGGCAGATTGTGCCCTCTTCTGTGAAGTTGGAGATTCTGATCTCTCTGAAAGCCTTTGCTGCAGATCTCACAAATGAACCTATTTGTCGCCAAAAGAGTCTTTGGAGACAACGCGACAACCTCAGCCTCCGGGTCTGAATAAACAATTGAGAAAACACCAAACAAAAAGGAACCCAATTCAGATAAACAAGACAAGGACATACAACAAACAAACCAAAAAAAAACTAAAAATTCAGAGATATATATATAAAAACCTGGGTTGCCTGGAAGGTTTCTCTTTTTCTTTTGTGGAGTTTCGGTTTGAGTTGGTGGAGTAGCAAAGTACTGTTGTGAGTAATCAGAACCAATTTCAGTTCTGTTGCCTGAAGAAGCACTAGCTTCACCTGATGCAGAAGTCAAATTAGACATGGTTTTTGGAGCATCAAACCCTTCATGGTCTTTTCTCATATTTGGACCCTTTTGAATTCTCATGAGCCATAGCTAGATCTGAGTTTTTCGTATCTTACTACTCTTGCTAGCTTCACCTAAAACAGGAAAGGAAAAGCCTGGAACTGGACCAGTGAGAAACGAACAGAACAAAGAGGCAAAATTCACAAACCCCACAAAGAAAAAATAGTATGAGTGAGAGAAAAATGAAAATTGACACACTTTCTCTACATCTTTCAAGTGAAGCAGATACTATAAGCTTAGTTCATGATTTTCTCAAACTTGTTTGGCACCAACCCAAGAGACAATTTTTTGTTTTTTATATATATATACCAAGAAAATCCAGTGATGTCCACACTATAATAATATGAACAAAAAAAAACAGAAGCAGCTACTGAAAGCTCAAAATCAGAGAGAGAGAGAGAGAGGAAGATGAAAAGAAGCAGTCTCTTCCCTCTATATCTGAGGCAGTGAAAAACAATACCAGAAACCACATACCAAGGAGAACCCTACAGCTAACTCTGACGTTGTGCTTTTCTGTCTTTTCCTCTGTTCTCTTTCTCAGCACCAGAAAAATGTTTTCCTTCTTTATTGTTTATAATATATGTTGCCTTTAATCAAGCTCAATTATTTTTGCTATAAAGCTTTGTTTATATACAGTCCCCTCTCCCTCCCCTTTCCCTTATATTGTAAAGTAAGCAGAAAAAAGGGGTGGGAAAGCAAAGCATGTAAAAAGAGAGTATCATTTGTATATGCAGATAGATAAATAGATAGATGTAAAATATTGTATACCACACAGCATTTAGAGAGAGAAGAAGAAGAACAGAGAAAGAGAGTGATGTTCCCTTGTGCTACTTAACATCATTGGTTGTGGACCCTCCTTGCTTTCTAAATTTTACAGTCACACACATGATTGATTCATTCATTAAATTCCAACCAGCATGGCCAAAAGCTTCTCTCTTCTGCCCTTAATTCTTTTTTTATTCTTCTCCATCTTTTTTATACTTGTTCATTCATTCCATCATCACTGTAACTATTCATTCCCATCACAAAAATGCTGCAATTTCCTAGAATTTTTGCATGGTTACACACACATATCTCTTAGGCTATGGATCTATCCATCTGCATAGACAAAGATGCCTAACGCACCGAAATCCATTGCGTCCCCCCTTATCTCAATCTCTGCATCTTCTTCATTTGTGCTCCTGTGCAATCTTTTGTCGGCCTTGTCATTTTCATTTCGTGATGGTCATTATCAGTATTAAGATAAACAATTAATGTTGCAAAAAATAGTACCATTACTTTCCTCTACCCTATACTTTCCTTAGCCAACTCTTGTAACAGTACCATTTTTTTCTCCATCGATTTTCAGACTACTAACCTTCACCCTTTATCATTAACATTAGCTTTTCATCTGAGAGTTCAGAAAAAAAGAACTGTTTGCTGATACTCATCATGCCCAAGTTGACTCCAAAGTCAATTATAGAAAACGAATCATCACTCTTAATGAAATTCTTTGCTTCCATGTGTTCACAGTTTGTTGTGTATTGACTCAATCACTGGAATAATTTTTGTTTGTATTAGTTTTTTATTCTCTGCATTGGAAGAAGAATTTTTCAATGATTGAATATTGGACTTTTCAGTTTGAAGTCCCTTGGTTTAGATGTAAAAGATAGAGTGCATTTAGCTTGGAATGGGACATTTCATGGAGTTTATATTATGATTGTTAAAAGTAGAAAAAATAAATGATCTATTAGTTAAAAGTGAATTTATGTGAAGAGACATAGAAATAGAAATTATAAATGAAGAAAAGAACTTTAAAAAATCAACTACGAGGTTTACACCACATAAGAGTATTTTAATCTTTAGTGAATGTGGGATCTCCAAAACACCTCCTTCTTCCTGCAGAAGCTAACTTGTATGTGAACTTTAAGATTAACTCAACCTCATAAAATCGACTTAGATGAAGTGTGCACCTAAATATTTATCGTAAAATATTCTAATCTCTAATCAATATAAAATTTCCAACATATTTATTATGTGATTAAAAATAATAATAGAGAAATTTTGAAAGATTGTAAATTATTATTTTTATTAATTTTGTCATTTTTCAACTTGTGCGTGAATTTTAAGTATAACTCAATCTTATAAAACTGACTTATAAATTGAAGTTTGCACCCAAATATCTACTTAGTTCTAATATTTTTCATTAAAAAAATTAATAGAGAAATTTTAAAATTTTGAAAGATTGTAAAATTGGAATTTGTATTAATTCTGCCATTTGTCAAACACTAAAAATATATAATTGAAAATGTTAAAGATAATGCATATATTCAGCCTTGAGAATCCCGTTGACATATGTCTGGTAGTGGTTTGGTTCTTATGCCTGATTATGTAACATACATGAATGTTTCTAAATATATTACAATTTGATTCATATGTACGAATATTTTTTTATTTTTATTTACAAATCTTAAGGTGTATGTGGGTACAGCAGAACTGCATTGTTTTTATGTTAGTTCAGCTTTCAATGAGGTTGTGTTGTCTGCACCACGTATTAACTTTAGAAAATTCTCAATACAAAAATATTTCTTTTTGTCATTATCTTGTTTTATTGTTCCATGATTAAATGGGATCTTGCACCACCATGACACAATGTGCTCTCCCAGCTCATTTCTGCTATTAAAATAGTATTTTCTAATATATATATAAAAAAGTGAATGTAACACCATTCAACTCCTACCTAAATTATTATGATAAAAACATTTTACTTATTAATTAAGTTAAATGTAGTTGGACGATTTTTTTTTTTAAGATTCTTAAAAATTAAAATATTTCATAATATGATATCATAGTCATTTAATGATTGTTTGTCGGACTTATCAGGTTATTCGTTATCGGATCATCATTGAACTATTCGTAATATATATGATAGTTTTGGTGTGAGGAAGCGTGTTAAAAATCCCACATCGACTAGAGATTAGGACATTTCATAATACAGTTTTATTTATATACAAATAAAATATAAAAAAATATTTTGATTTGTAAGGAAAGAAGATGTGATGAAGGAAAATATATGGAAGTGTGAAGCTGTGAAAATGTGTTTATTCTCATTCCTTAATTTTGCCTTTCCAGAACAGAGGTTATGGAAATAAAGGAAAGTTGGGTGGAAAGGTGAAGGTGCTGGTGGTTTGCTAGGATTCACCATTTTTGTGGTAGTTTGGTTTATAAATATGTTTAGCTTTTGAAAGTTAGGTTTTCAAGAAAGACAAAAACATTCTAGTTTTTCCATTTTTAGAATTTATTTTTTATTTAATAAGGTTTTTTTTTTTTAGAATAAAAGGTGTTATCCACTATTTGGGATGAGGATTTGAACAGTACAAAATTGTTAATTTTTTATTGGATTCAGAGATGGAGCTATGTTTATATAATTGGAGGACCAATTGCAATAAATAAACTTTTTTTATAGTAAATATTCATACTTTGACGAAAATTTAAACATATGATAGAAACCTATATTTACTAATGAGAAAAAGAATTATTTTTTTAAAATATTATAAATATTAATCAGAAGTTTAGATAATATTTGTGCTAATTCACACTCATTCATCCCAAAGTGAAATAAGATCCTGTAAATAAGTTGACTTGTAGACATATAAATATACGTATTTAATTGAGTATTTATTATCTCTGAATATGTTAAATTCATATTTCAATATAACATTATTGTGAACATTAAATTTTTCTTCTGTATTTTATAATACAATTGTATATTTAGTATTCAAACTCGTCAACACGAGTTAATATGAAGTAATCTCAAATAAATTAATTAACATGTTTTCACTGATCATTTGGTTAGAATAGCATCACAATATTTTTTTATAATTATTGAGAAACAAGAAAATTTTATTAAAAAAACTAATTGGACAAAATTAATTAAATATATTATGCATATAACTTATTATAAAATATATCATAAATTTTTTCATTTGCTTGTATAATAAAATATATAACTTTTATACTAATCTTCCATTAAATTATGTTAAATAATTTATTTATTTTCTTTCATTCAATCAAAACAAAATTAATGGAGATTAGATTGTGTTGTTACTGTGGTTGCATATGAGCGGGCATAACATTGGATTACAATAAGCATATTTAGATGAATACTTAGCTTATTATTAATTACTAGAAAGCCTTCTAAAAATAATATTTTATTAAAATACCATCATCCTAATCAATTTACAATTAAGTTATCAAATTATGTAATTAATAATAAGCTAAGTATTAATATCTTGAACTTATGTTATATTAATACTTTCCACTCATGTTATGTTATATTAATGCCTAATCTAAAATATTAAAAGTAGTGTTTTCTAAAATTAAGGAAGGAGAACAAGGGGTAACTTTTTTTAAAGAAACTAAAAATAAATTTTACATAGGCAAAATTGTTATTTAATGTCACATGGGCCTGGGTCATTGGACTCAATGTGGGTCCAAACTGAGTTGGCTCGACATGGACTAGGGTTAATTTGGCTCGATATGGACAGAGTTAACTTGATTCGATATGAGTTTGGATTGACTTGTCTCTACATGTGTATGGGCTGAGTTGACTTGAGCTAGGGGACAACTCGACTCAACATGGACTCAAGTCGACTCGGCTCAACCTTAACTTTGGTTGACTCGGTCTAGACTTGGACTAACTAGTTTGACCTTGGTGAGACTGATTCAACTCGACCTGAATCCAAGCTACCTCAAAATCCAAACCAAAATTCATTTGAAATAATTAAAACATTTATCCAATCTACATCTAATCCATATACAATTAAATAGATTGGACTTAATTTGGATTTGAGATAAATTTATTTAAATGTAATATTGATTTGGATAATAATGGATTGGATTTTGCAATTTGGATTTTTTTTCCCACCTCTAAATACTACATACATTTCTTTTATCTTTTTAATAAAATGTCATTCATGTCCTTCACTATTTGAAAACAATATACTGGAAAAAATTTAATTAAAATTAAGAATATAAATATTTAAAATATAAAAATTACAGTTCTCTATAAAAAATAATTTAAAATTGCATCCACTTCTCGTAATAAATTTGTAAACTACATTCATATATTTTTTTCTAACTTTGAAATAAACATCTACACCCTTATGTTAATAATATAATAATAACACACTCCTTACTTTATTTATATGTATACTTTTATTTTTTTAAATGTATTAAAATCATATTTAAATGTAGTGAGAGAAAATAAGTATCGCTCTTTTGATTGAAATGCCAAATTGATGTAGGGCTGTTTCTTCTAGCACCCTAACAAATTTCTTTCTGCAACTATCATTTTTTAATAAGACTGTTTTACTTCTTTTAAAAATAACTTTTGAATTTTTTTTTCAAAATATTTTTGGAACATATTTTCCATAATACATTTGATTAATTATGGATTTACCAAATTGAAAATGAAAAAAGAAATATATTCTGAAAAAAATATTATAGAATGATCTTTTGTCTTTCGGATTTTCTATTATGAAAACACTTTTTCTTACAAAATCTTTATTTCAAAAACAATTTTTGCTTATAGAACTCCTATTTTTGGAATTACATAAAACTGTGAAAGACTAATTTCGGTATTTGAAAGAGGTGCAGGAAGAGAAATGTAAGGGTAAAGAAAGAAACCTTGACATAGATCTCATTAATAGTTGGCCCGAACTAGTGACGTTTGAGTCAGAAAAAGTTGGCCCAATTCAGTATATAAAGTTGGGGGCAATTACTGCATATACACAATGATTTTGAACCTGCCCCATTGAATTTTCAAAAATTTCTAAAATTCTAGAATTGTCTTTCATTTCAGAATTGCAAATTTATAATTGAAAAAATCATTTTAAAAAATAAAATTCAGAATAAACTTGATATATTCTGAAAATAAAATTTTAGAATAAAATTGAAAAATTAAAATTCCATTCTCAAAGACACAAATCTAAAATTCAAATAATACAATTCGAAAAAGAATTCGAGAAAAAAAAATTCCAAAAATATTTTTCAAAATATTAATTTAAAAATGTAGGTTAAAAATGTTGTTCTGAAAAATCTAATCCAAAAAATATTCCAAAATCTTAAATACAAATTGACTTGAAGTCTCCATTATTTAAAAATTAAAAAGAACACTTTAATCAGTTGAAATTTATGGGGATGAAAACATTGCCTAAATTTGGAATTCACTAATTTGATAAGGAGTTGTTTTTCTAAATTATAATCTAGCATCTTAATTCCCATTTTTTTTTTCTTTCAATTATTGATTATATTTTTCATTATTTTTGTCTCTTTTTTTTGTCAACTCAATATAAATTATTGTAAATTCTGCATCTCCATGAGTATTTATATTCTTATCCTATAAACATTTATTAAGTAGAATTAATACTAAACATTTATTAAGTAGAATTAATACTAAAACATTATTACAGGGGAAGTAAGTGAATAAATGGCATTTTTACACTACTGGTTTTCGAAAGCCTTTTAAGATTTTATGTGATGGGACTTGGCAACTTTCTCAGGGCTTATATTAAGAGATTTTGTTACTCACATATTGAGACTTTGGAGAGACTTATATAGGTAAACTATGTGAAACATTATATAAGTCAAACATTATATTTATGCATTTTGAATAGAAGAATACTTAGCTTCTTTTTTTAATATGTTAAATTCGTATAAAGCATTGTTGGAGAAAATTGAATTGCTAGTCAGACACTAGGCTCCGTAGAGAGTTGCAAAAGGTTTGATATTAGCTTATTACATATTGAATTACAACAAGAAAATATATTTATGAACATTTAATTTATTATTAAATATATTTTTTGATATTATTTTATTATTTGTAGAAGGTTTCCTAATATCATGATGATTTTTTTTTTTTGAATTGTAAGAGACTCCATTTCCACATAAATAACACACTAAATATATATATATATATATATAAATTAGTGATCTAGTAATTAATAATTAATAATAAGCTAAATATTAATACCTTCAACTCATATTATATTAATGCCTTGGATTCATGTTATATTAATGTCTTGAATTCATGTTATATTAATGCCTTCATGTTATATTAATGTCTACTCTAAAATATTAAAAGTAGTATTTTCTAAAATTAAAGAAAGAAAATAAAGAGTATTTTTTTAAAAGAAAAATAAATAAATTTTACATAGACAAAATTATTGTTTAATATGATATGGGCCGAGATTATTTGGGTTCGACGTGAACCTACTTGACTCAACATTGATAGAGTAAACTTGGTTCAACATAGGTTCGGGTCGACTTGTCTCTACATGGGTCTGGGCTGACTCAAGTCGACATAGGTTTGGGAAGACTGACTCAACATGAACTCAAGTCGACTTTGACCTTGGTTGACTCCACTCTGCCCCGACTCAGCTTGACTTAAGCCAGACCGATTCAATTCAACTTGGGTTTGGGTCAACTTAAAATCTATTTGGTATAAAAAAATGTAGGCAGTTTCTTCCTGCACCCCCACATTTTTCTTCCTGCACCTCCCACAATATCATGCAAAGACCATGTTGCCTTTATTATTTTTAAAAACCCCCAAAATGCACTTAAACTGTACTTATTTTTTTACATTTCGAATTATGGAATCTGGAAAATTTCCAGATTTACACTTCTGGTAAATTTTCGGATCCACCAATCCATAATTCAAAATACACTTTCTACATTCAAAAATCTATCATTCAAAAAAAACATTTCGGATTCATCAATCCGTAACAAAAATATGCATTATGGATTCAAAAATCCATAATTAAAAAAAAAGCATTCCGGATTCACCAATCCGTAACAGAATTAGGCTTCCACATTCAGCAATCCAGAAATCAACAATTTATGCAAAAATTGCTTTTGGAACACCCCCTCATTTAGAAAAACAATTTAATCAATTCCAGATTCATGAATCCGTAATACATTACCAGATCTCGATATCCAGTAACCCCGAAATCTCCATAACCACCATGCTCCTAAAAAAAAACTTAACTCTTACCTCAAACAACACTTCGACAACATAGTGTACTCCTCCACCTTGCCTCAAACAACTACAAAAACCCTCCACCAGTTGTTGATATTCAATGATGAAGATGAACAGTAATAAAGGAAGTCCAGCATGGTGCCCCTTTTCAAATTATAGGTCAAAGTTAATTTTGGAATATTTTAAATTGTGGGGTGCAAGAAGAAAAACGTGGGGTGCAGGAAGAAGAAGCCAAAAATGTATATAATCTATATCTAAGCTATATCCAACTAAATGGATTGGACTTGAAATCCATATATATGGATTTGGATTTGATATAAATCCATTTAAATTGACTAAAAGTAGGCAATTTCTTCCTGCACCCCTACAGTTTTCTTTCTGCACCCCCACAAAGTTGCACAAAGACAAAACTGTCCCTATATAAAATATACATTTATTTTTTTTTGTATTACAGATTATGAAATCCGGTAAATTTACGGATTGGCGCTTCTGGTAAATTTTTGGATTGATGCATCCGGTAATCTCCCGGATTGATGCTTCCGGTAGTACATGAATGATAGTGTTAATCCAAAATAAAAAAATGCAAAACATCCATAATTGAAAAAACTATTCCGGATCCGCCAATCCGTAATTCAAAATATGCATTCCGGATTCAGAAATCCATAATTAAAAAAAATCATTCCGGATCCACCAATTCGTAATAGAAATTAGGCATCCGGATTCAGCAATCCGAAAATTAATAATTTATGCAAACTTTGCTTCCAGAGCACCCCTCATCCAGAATGCAACATGATTCACTTATGGATTGATGAATCCGTAGCACACTCCCAGATCCCAAAATTGTGGAGGTCAGTTTCAGAATTTAAAAAATTAAGAAGTGCAGGAAGAAAACTGTAGGAATGCAGGAAGAAACTACCTTAAAATAATATAAATTTGAATAATTATGAATTGTATCTTGCAATTTTAGTTTTTTTCCGGCCAGACTACATGCATTTATTTGATCTTTTCAATAAAATGTCATTCATATCCTCTACTATTTAAAAACAATATACTGAAAAAAAAATTAATTAAAGATTATAAAAATTAAGAATATAATTGTTTAAAATATTAAAATTACAGCTCTCTACAAAAAAATAATAATTTAAATCCACTTCTCCTAATATATTTGTAAACTACATTCATGTATTTTTTTTCTAACTTTGAAATAAACATTTACACCCTTATTTTAATAATAGAATAAACACATACTCCTTAATTTTTAAAATGGATTTGTACTAGTATTAAAATCATATTTAAAAATAATGTGAGAGAGAAAATAAGTACAGTCTCTTTTGTGATTGAAATGCCAAATTAACGTGGATCTCATAAATAGTTGGGTTCTAGAATTGTCTTTCGTTTCAGAATTGGAAATTTATAAAAATACATTTTAAAAAAGAAAATTAGAATAAACTTGTATTCCGAAAATAAAATTTCAGAAAAATCTCATTAAGACAAATCTAAAATTCGAATAATACGATTCAAAAAAAGAATTTCAGAAAAAAAAAATTAAAAATATATTTCAAAAAAGTATTTTAAAAATATTGTTCTGAAAAGCCTAATAAAAAAAAATTCCAAAACTTAAATACAGAAATGTATTTCACAATACATTTTGACTTAAACTCTCTATTATTCAAATACTGAAAAGAACACTTTAATCACTAATTTGATAATTAGTTATTTTTCTAAATTATAATCTAGAATCACCTGTCTTAATTTTTATTTTTATTTTTTCAATTATTGATTATATTTTTTATTGTTTTTCTCTCTTTTCTCCTCAACTCAATTCCTTATAAATTATTGTAAATCCTGCATCTCCAATGAATATTTATATCCTTATTCTATAAACATTTATTAAGTATAGAATTAATACTAAAACATTATTACTAGAATGAATATTTTCTATTAATTCAATAAATGTTTTGTGAAATATTTTAATTTGAAGTGTTTGTAAGTGTTTTATTAATTTTAGATATAGTTTTAAAAGTATAAAGTCAAGACATATTTAATACGATGAACTAAATTAACCAATTTCTTAATTCTGAGATTTATAAAAAGAAAACTGTATTGTATTTAATTTTTACAAACTTTTTTTAATTATTAAAGAGGTAGAATTTTTTATTTAATTGGGTAGTAAATGATTAGGAAAATGAAATTAAAAATGCCATAAATTTGTGAGTCTAAAAGCATTCCGTTTTAAAAGCTTACACATTAAGAAGTCAAAATAGTAAACGGCGTAACTAATTAAAAAATCCCTTTTCAAAATTCCGTATGCACAAGGTGGGCACTAAAATAAAAATAAAATTGAAGAAAAAAAATATTTTACTTTTTGTAGTATTCAATATGATTAAAAGTCAAGAAGAAGAAAATAATTTTTTTCTTTTTTTTTCTCTCTTTTAGGTAAAGGAAAATTATGAAAGTAATTACGATTTTTTTTTCCATAGGGTAGGTAGATGAAATAATGAAAATGACAATTACCTAAATTAATTTGGAATGAAATAATGAGATTTAACATTGATAACTAACTTGGTCCAGATTAGATTGATGTGCTATAAATTAATTACGAATTAGTTGTATTGATGCATTTCAAAGTCAAGGTATAATAAAATGATCGATAATAAAAACTGAAATAATTCATAGTTACTAATTTAAATTTTATTTTCTAAAAACTTTTTGATAATTTTTTTTGTTAAAAGTAACTAATAAATATAAAATGATTGAAATAGATAAATTAATTTTAAACATGTGAACAAAAATTATTGTTAAATAAATCGTTTTCATTTTAAATAGTTATATTATATTAATACTTTTCAATTAAATTTAAAATAAAGTAAGATATTATGCTTTTAAGTTGTAAGTAGACATCTTACTTTTATTATGATAATTAATAGAGTTTAATATAAAAAAAACTATATTGTATTCTATCAACAAATATCTTCAAGTTTAATGTCAAAATATCAAAATAAATATTGTAAATAGTATAATGGTTAAAATAAATAATTTAATTTAAGAATAAAAAAACTAACTATTAATTATCATTATGAATATCTTATATAATAATTTCTTTATATATAAAAGTAATACAAATTTAATGTGATCAATTTAATTTTTTATTATATACAAGTAGGTCCATTAAATTAAATGGCACATGAGATGAATGGTTGTTAAAAAAAATTAAGTGCACCTTATAAAGCCATAAAAAAGTTAATACTAAAAACGTGGTGAAAAAAATAACACTTTATATATCTCATTACCACGACCTTTTCTTTTTCCTTTTTTTCATAGAGTAGTTTGCATGAACCATGTGGGGAAAATTTAAATTATTATTAGGATTTATGGTTATTTTTTTCCACTCCAAATAATTTTAAAAATCAAAATATTTAGTCATTATTATACTAAATTAGAGATTATTTTAAATATTAAAAAAATTATTAATATTTAACGTAGTTTATTATTAATATAAAATTGTAATTTTTTTAAAATTAGTATCTAATTATTAGTTATTAATATTTATTAGATTCTAAATTAGTTTCTAAAATAGTAGTTAAAAATCTAGTAGCTAATTTAAATATTAACTTAAAAATTATTTTATAAAGTTTATTAATAATAAAAACTACTTTGACTATAAATAATTTTTTAATTTTTAAAATAGTATTTAATTTAGTTAATAAAATAATTAGTTATTTTTTTTCTAATTTTAATTGTTATTTAATGGTTTGCTTTTAGTGGGAACAAAATTATTTGAAAATTTACACGTAATTTTCCATGTTTTGGATCTGTTCCAGATTTTCAGTTTTAAAATAATTTTTACAAGAATTATTAATATTTATTTTACTGGTAGATTCATGTTTTACGACTCATGTAAAGGTGCACTGATAAAAACTTTGAAACTTGGTCAACAAAAGTTAAAGCAATAATAGTCAGAGAGAATTTACAACTTTTATTTAAAAAAATTAGTTATAAAAAGATGGTTTGCAACGTTTAGTAGAGAAATAAAAAATAAAATAAAAAATGAAGAACACACCCTTTAATTAGTATTTAGATAAACAATTGAAAACATTATTGTAATTGCATGCTTTGAATTTAAGTATGACCAAGTGGCTGGAAAAAGGAAAACATTTTGTCTCCAAATCTGTCCCTACATTCATTCCTATTTTTTTATTAGTTTATAGAAATATATTAACTACTTAAATTAGGGTTTAAAATTAATAAAATAGTACCTCATCAGTTAACTGTAGAGTTGCTCCCAAAGTTTATACTTACATATTGTTTTAAAAATAATTAATTGTAGCTTCTGTCTTTTTATTTTTAATCTTCACGTATTTTGGCATGAAATATACTAACCATATATAGATTATACATGAATTCATATAACAACGATATTTATTAAAAATTATTCAATGATGTATTTCGAAAAATAAGTATCAAGTTCAATTAGATACACTTTTTTTTTTTATAAACATTGCATACTTTAGTTTTTATAGAAAAATAATAAGTTTAAGACATCTAAAACCCAGAATTCATCGATATTCAATAAATTCACTTTCAATTTTTTACATCACTTAATATCTTAATCTACATGACTTATATCATTAGTAAAATCATATGTATATGATATATAAATCATAATATTTAGTACACAATTCAAATTATGACTAGCATATAATGTCATATTAGTTAAATCAATTTCATGTATTTCAGTGATGTATATCACAACATACTTAATATATATTACTTATATACATTCAAACCTAATTCATATATATTTCAAATTCTACATATCATCATCAACATCAAAAAAATATTATCTTAACTTTTACTATTTTTCATACAATAAACATAAAAATATATTTAAAAAATATCAAAACTATAATTAAAAATATAAAAGTAATAGAAAATATATTTCTATAAATAAATTGAATTAGTAAAATGATTAGGTGATTTGGTGGTTGTAAAAATGGAAAAGATAAATCAATTCAAATTACACTTAAGATGTTTTACCATTTTTAAAGACTTAAATTGCAGGTAGTATGGATTTCAATAAATTATGAAAGTGAAAGGTGAAAATCTAAAAAAGATAAGCTTCATGCCCAAAATTTTCGAAATTTTGAAAGTTAGGAAAAATGTAAAGAAGTTTTTAAAATTTTCCCATGTCTTAATTTTTTTTCAAAAATAAAATAAAAGAATAATGAAATATTAAAACTTTGACACAATTGACATTAAATTTATTGCTATTTTTAATTTAGTATAGGATAGATACTACTTCATGTTAGAAAAATTTGTGAAATAAAAAAAAACAATAATTTTACCAGAAAACAATAAAATATTAGAAAACAATAAAATATTAAAATTACACTTAAAAAATCATTAAATAGTAACCAAATTTAGAAACAAAAAATAATTAATCACTATATTAACTAAATTAGATACTAATTTAGAGACTAAAAAATTGTTCATATCTAAAGTGCTTTATATTATTAATAAAAATCTATAAAATAGTTTCTAATTTTACATCTAAATTAACTACCTAAGGTTTAACGACTAATATTTTATATTCTAAATTAGTGTGTAAAATACTATTAGAGTTTAGAATACAAAGTAGCAAGTTGTTAAAAATTTGGTAGCTGGTTAGACACCAATTTAGAAACCATTTTATAAGATGATCTCTAATTTAATCAAATAGTAACTAATTATTTTAGTCTCTAAAATTAATTTTTATTTAATGATTTTTTTGTATGGTTAAGTGTGCAAGTGAAAAATAAAAATTATGCATTGATTTTATTTTTTTACACGATTATCCAATAACAAGTCAATTTGTTGATTTTTATATAAAAAAGGTTATTTGAATGGAGACTTTTTGTTAAACTCCAACCATAAATAAAATTATAATTCTTTAAATAATAATAAATAAAAAAACTAACCCACTTCAGTAGTTTATAACTTTTGAATGAATTTGAATGCAATCACGAGAAATGAAATATGAATGTTGAAATGGATATAGATGGATTGAAGTCATGGTTGAAGAAAAACCTAAAACTTAAAACTTAAAACTTATGGTGGAAACAGAAAGTGTGGATAAGCACAGGATTATTCTGAGTTGGACATGCTGAATTCTCCACAGTTTTAGATAATGTCAAAAGTGATTAAGCACGAGCAGTTGATGAAAAGAAGAAGAAGAAGAAGATTGAAATTATCTTCTGCTAGTGTTGCACTTCATGTGTTCATACCCTTTAATCCTACCATGGATAACTTCAATTTCCTCTTTTTCTTTCAACTTGCCAACATTATCATTAAATATCACCAAATAAAGCCTAAAATCTACACACCTCACAAAATTTAGGGTTTAGGCTCATGAAATCTTTCTGTTTGAGGTATGTCATCACCAACCATTTAATAATCTACTTTTCAAGGCTAATATTGTTATTAAAAATATATATTTTTATTGTAAATTGAAAAAAATAAAGGAAAAAATAATAAATATAAGATGAGTATAAAATTTTTATTGAGTGTGGAAATACACTAAAAAAATTATTAAAAAATAATTAGTCACTATATTGATTAAATTAGATAGTAATTTAGAGACTACAAAATTATTGATATTTAAAGTAGTTTCTATTATTAATAAAATATTATAAAATGATTTTTAAATTAATTATCAAAGTTTTAGTTACTAATATTTTAGATTCTAAATTAGTGTCTAAAAGGCTAATAGAGACTAATTTAGAATATAAGTAGTTAGTAGTTAAAACTTTGGTAGCTGATAGTTAGATACTAATGTAGAAACTATTTTATAAAATTTTATTAATAATAAAAACTATTTTAGATATCAATAATTTTTTAGTTTATAAAATAATCTCTAATTTAGTAAATATAGTAACTAAGGTATCTAAAATTAATTTTTATTTAATGATTTTCTTATAAGCATATAATTTTCCCTCTAGTTTTTCAGTTTGTCAATTTGCTTTTTTAACTTATATTTGTTTTACTATTTTTTATTATCCTGATAATTTTTTAAATTTTATTTTACTATTTCAAATATTTTAAATTGATTTTAGTTTTTTTTACAGATCAACATAAATGGATGGTAACAACTTCATAATAATGATTGATATAGGGCATCTGCATGTAATGCAAAAGATTATATTATCTCATTTTTTTTAATGAAATCAAATTAAAAACATTGTAGATAATGAATGAAATTAAAAAAATATCATACTAAATATATACAAAAAAAAACTATTAAAACATCGTTAGTTGTACATCTTCACTAAAATTCTTAAATATAAGATCTATTATATACATTTCGTCTTAAAAGGAAAAATAACATTAATATGAAAAAAGGAATTATATAACTTTCTAAATCTCCAAAATAATGAAAAAGTTCATACCTTAAATTCTTTTCAACTAAAAAAAATAATACTATAAGACATAAAGTTATTTAAGATCTTAAAGCAAAATATACCATTAGAGTAAAAACTGAAAGAAATCTTAAGAAATTGTATATCATACTTAACGTTACATAAGATACCTATAAAAAGTATGCAAAATATAAGATCTTACCCTAAAAATACTCTAAATTTTATTAGGTAAATATATTTTTAGTAGTTATAAAATGAATAAATCATTTATTTAAATTTTTTTAATTCTCTTCCTCCTTTGAATAATATTTCATAAGTGATTTATTGTTATTATTTTTTCAATATTTTGTATTATTATTCACTTTAAGAGGCATAAATAAATTTTATTTTAAGAATTTTTTATCACTATATAATTTGTGATTATTCTCTCACATGTGAAAACGATGTTGGAAAACAAGTTCCAAAAGTCGTTAAAGTGTTTGTACAGAGAAACCGATCTTTTATTTCTATTTTATTTCTCCTTTTGTTTATTAGAACAAAAAATATTTCATATGATTTTTCTTAACTATTTGTTTTTCTTTGTTTTTTTATATTATTTTCATTAGCCTGATTTCTTTGTCTGTGAAAAGATTCTTAATTTTAAAATATTAAAATATACGTGAGCTAGTTGCAAATCATCTCTGGGAAGTTAGGAGAAAAAAATAATAATAGTATAATTGTGTTTTGTTGACCCATATGAATCCAATGACGTAGAAATCATATTTTCCAACGAAAATGGAAATAATAAAAAACTACACCTGCTTTTAGTTGACTTCCAACATTAATTTAATAGTAAGAAAACTAAAAATCAATATACTTATTTTCATAGATATGCTTCTCTGACTCAAATCTTTGATTTTTCTAAATATTTGCAAAGAAAACTAACAATTACTTTGATTTCTGTCATACCCCATCTGCAAATTCAACAATAGCCAGCAGTTTTTTTCCATGAAAAGAGGAACTGTGCTAAAAAATCTTGATGACTTGTGTTCACTTTTTTTATTTGTGTTCATAATGGATAATGTACTATTTTTGTTTGAAGACAATAAACTTCTAATAGTCAAAACTGCAACACTGTTTACCAAATTGTTGCAGAAGATCCCAATCTATAAGTAGACACATGAAACACAATTTCTCAGCACCTCACTTCCTTCCATTGAAAGCCACCATGGCCCTCTCTCCAATCTTCTTCTTTGCTGTATTCTTTCTCATCTATGGCAATGGTGTTCTTCCCACTGAAGCTACTCACCATGTTTACAGAAATCTTCAGACTCTTTCTTCTCACTCCTCTGATCATCAACCTTATAGAACTGCTTATCATTTTCAACCTCCCCAGAATTGGATAAATGGTACAATATTCCTACAACACCAAATAGTCTAAAATCTTCTTTCCTTAAGGCAATTTTCTATGGGAAATATTTTATATCTCTAACCACTTTTCATTTTGCTTCTTTTTTTTTTGTCATCTGATGCTATGCTGGGAATATCTTGCAGATCCTAATGGTTAGTTCTATTCTCTGTCACACCTTCATTTATGTTCTATACTTTTGTGTGTATGTGTGTATACATATGTATGTATAAAACATGCATAATTACAGACAAAATATTATGTTTATTGTTAGCTGAAGATAAGGTTGTTTGTGGCTTTTTGTGCAGCACCAATGAGGTACAAAGGACTTTACCATCTGTTCTACCAATACAATCCAAAAGGTGCTGTTTGGGGCAATATTGTGTGGGCCCACTCAGTATCAAAGGATCTAGTGAATTGGACTCCACTGGATCATGCCATATACCCTTCTCAGCAGTCTGATATCAACGGTTGTTGGTCAGGCTCAGCCACTATCCTTCCTGGGGGCAAACCAGCCATTTTATACACAGGAATTGACCCTAACAATCACCAAGTTCAAAACTTAGCCATACCCAAAAACTTCTCTGACCCATTACTCTTGGAATGGGTTAAGTCACCCAAAAATCCACTAATGGCCCCAACTGAAGCTAACCAGATCAATTCTAGCTCCTTTAGGGACCCCACCACTGCTTGGCAAGGCAAAGATGGGTACTGGAGGGTGGTGATTGGAAGCAAAGTACACAGAAGGGGTGTGGCAATTTTGTACAAGAGCAAGAACTTTGTTAATTGGGTCCAAGCAGAACACCCTCTTCATTCAGCAGAAGGCACTGGAATGTGGGAGTGCCCTGATTTCTATCCAGTTCTGAACAAGAGCCCATTAACTACTGGCCTTGACACATCAGTGAATGGTGATAATGTTAGGCATGTGCTCAAGGTTAGCTTGGATGATACCAAACATGATCATTATCTGATTGGGACTTATGACTACACCAAGGATATCTTCACTCCGGATACAGGATTTGAGGATACTCAACACGTTTTAAGACACGACTATGGAAAATATTATGCCTCAAAAACCATTTTTGAAGATGGAAAGAACAGAAGGGTCTTATTCGGTTGGGTTAACGAATCCTCAAGTGTTGCTGATGATATCAAGAAAGGATGGTCTGGAATCCATGTAAGTTGGACTTAATCTCTTCATTTGTTGTTTTTCTTGATCTATGGTTAATTAGATTGGTTAATGATAAACAGTTTAATATTGCATACACCAATACATGGAGAGCCACACAAAACAAAAAAAATTATGTTGATCAAAATATTTGAATGAAGGGAAAAATATAATATTTTGCAGACTATTCCAAGGACCATTTGGCTTCATAAATCGGGGAAACAGCTGGTGCAATGGCCGGTGGTTGAAATTGAAAGCTTGCGTGTGAACCCTGTCCACTGGCCCTCCAAAGTGGTCAATGGTGGTGAAATTCTTCAAGTCACTGGTGTTACTGCTACACAGGTAGTTTTTACTACATGTTAGAACAATCTTTTCAGAGAAATATACTATTACTATATCTGCAATATATGTTAAATCTTGCATTTATATTGCAGGCTGATGTTGAAGTTTCATTTGAAGTGAATAAGATTGGAAAGGCCGAAGTATTGGACCATTGGGAAGATCCTCAAATTCTGTGTGGTCGAAAGGGTGCAGCTGTAAAAGGTGGTTTGGGACCCTTTGGTTTGTTAGTTTTTGCTTCTGGTGGCTTGCAAGAGTATACAGCAGTGTTCTTTAGAATATTTAGATACCAAAGTAAAAATTTGGTTCTCATGTGTAGCGACCAAAGCAGGTTTGTCCTTGTTCTCTGTCCCTTTCCCTGCACATGTTTTTTCTTTCCTTTCATCAAACTTTGTTATTTGTCAAACCTTTCTCTCTCTCTCTGATGTAATACTTTGACAGGTCTTCTTTGAATAAGGATAACGACAAGACAACCTATGGAACTTTTGTGGACGTGGACCCTCTTCGTGAGAAGCTCTCTCTAAGAACTTTGGTAAGTTGATGATGTAATTCATGAAAGCTTACAAGAAATGTTTATCATGAAAAGTAAGTTTGTGGATTGTAGTGACCCATCATGGATTGCTTGACATATAGTTGTTAGATTTTCTTCAATGAATATTGCATAAGAGATCATAAGAGGAAATGAATCATGTATTATTGGTTATTCATATTTGAAACCAATAAACTAACTGACATTTGTTTTTCACATTCACACAGATTGATCACTCCATAGTAGAAAGTTTTGAAGGAGAAGGAAGGGCCTGCATCACAGCAAGAGTGTATCCCACAATAGCAATCAATGACAAGGCACAGTTATATGCTTTCAACAATGGAACTGCCTCTGTCAAGATCACAAAATTGAGTGCTTGGAGCATGAAGAAGGCAAAAATCAACTGAAATATAAATAAAGACTAAAAGTGTGTTTAAATTAGTTCTATTCCATTGAAAAGTCAATTCATTGTAAGAGTAACTTTTGACTTCAAGACATAAGAAGTGTTTTAAAACTTCATAATAATAATAATCATTAATATCTGTCATTTTATTAGTGTTCAAGATTTTCATTACAGTGCTGTAGCAAGTATTGTGTTATTAGTCTCTTACCATATTTAACAAGAAATATAGAAAAAATATGTAATGTAAACACATTCTACATGTCTATGTCTATCAAGTGCTTTTTTTTTATCATTTATTTATATAAACTTTTAACTCATGACTGTAATTAAAGTTGGTTTAGTAGGGAAAATAAAAGGAAAAAAAAACTAATCTTTACAACTAGTATTTGTGGATAAAAAAGTCTTTTTACATGATTTAACAAATACATGATTGGAACAATGGTTTTTTCATGATAAGTATAGTTAAATATATTGGGTGATAAACTAGTGTTTTGGTCAAATTCTAATTTCTAAAGAAAAGTGAAAGACACGTTATATAAGCAGACATAATTGAAACCATGTGAAGTTGGTAACACTTTTTCTATTTTCATAAACAGTAAATCTTTTCAACCTAAATAAAACAACTTTAAGAGTTCTTAACTATGCCTTGATATAGTAATTAAGATAATCTGATAAATTATATACTAAAACTACACTATCTACATACATGAAGGAAGAAAGGGAGAAGAAACATTATATAAGATTATTAATATTATTCAGTGCTGCTAGATTGATAAGAGATAGTGTGCCCGACTCAAACTCTATAAACATTATCATTAAATTCAATAGGATACTTATGGATATGCAAATATTTTTCAACATGAAACACCTTCATCTCAAGATAATTCGAAAATAGAAGATATGGGAGAGAAAATTATCCACAAACCTTGTTGTAACACAATTATTTGTCATGATATAAAAAAATTTAAAAACTATTTCTGAAGATATGAAACCAAATTTAGATGACTAAGTTAAACCAAATGTTTTCTCATGACAACTAAAAAATGTTTTCAATACTAATAGAATAGTTTTTTAATGATAAAAAAAAAATTTTAAATAAAAAAAAATCCGTTTAGTTATTCAAATTAGTGGAAACACAGGCGTTGGTGTGCATGTGTATCTGCATTTTACTCAACTTTCATGATGATAGAAATTTAATATACATACATACAATTTTTTTTTTGGATAAGTCAAAATTAAAAAACAAAAAATAACATGTACAAGAAAAATGATGAATTAATTAAACAACTTTTTCTTCTTCTCCCGTTCGAGCTCTTCTTCAAGTTTTTTTTTTCTTTTTTCATTGGTAGTTTTGGGATCGGAGAGTGTGATGCTTTTGACGTTAAAGTTATGATTGACTTGATGGTAAATACAAAAGAATAATAGTTTTACCAAAAATTATAGTTGTTTGAAATGGAGTGAAGAGTGATAATAGAAGTTATTTTATCAAATATGTGAGATTTAGTGTGAAAAACTGTACACTAATATTAATTTAAAAATTAAAAATTAATTTTATTTTTCAAGTAATTATAATGAACAAATATTCTATTGTACTAATAAAATAAGATATATTAAATAATAAAATCAGAAAAATTTGTTTAAAAGAAACTGTTATAAGGAAGAATCTCCTTAATTTTTTTTGTCAAAATAAAAAATAAAAAAAATACAGTTATCTCAATTAGGGAGAAGACGTGAGAAAAAATTAATTTAATTGAAATTTTCATTTTATTTATTTATTATTTTTTTATTTATTGTTTATATTAATTTTAGTATGTTTATTTTTATTTTTTTATATGTATACTAATTTTTATTTTTATATATTATTATTTATTTTATAATTTATTTATTTATTAATAGATTAATAATACTTCGTAAATAATTAATATCTTGCATTCCTCTCTTTTCGAGTGTTTTTATAAAAGGGACCCAAATTCTTCAACTAGTCCTAAAACGAATTTATGCTTGGTACATTTTAAGGAAACAGAAACTGAAGGTTTTGACACGTCTCACTTCCACAATTTTTTTAAGAAAAAAAAATATTTTACTAAAAACAAAAACTTTTACACGTGGCGCTATAAAACTCTTCCTACGTGTTTATTGGAAAAAAGGGCCAAAATTCTTTAAATGATAAAAAAATAGAACAAATTACACTAATTTATTTATTTATTAATATATTAATAATAGTTCATAAATAAATAATATCCTGCAATTTAAAAAAAAAAACTATTATCAGTACAATGTAAAGATAGTTTTAATTAAATTTAATTTTTCATTTCTCAAACTGGAATTGAGTTGGATACTTTTAAAGAATTATATAAATCAATTAAACAACATTTTCTTAGAAAGTAAATAATATCGAAATGTCCTTTTAATTTTTCTTAAAAATGGAGAAAGTAAAGTTTATGTCATTTATTTTAATTGAATTGAATTTTTCATTTTTTTTGTGTTGTAAAAACTGGAATTGAGTTGGATACTTTGAAAGAATTATATAAATCAATTAAAAATCACTTCCCGTGTTTAACGAAAAACAACATTCTCCTAGAAAGTAAATAATATAAAAAAATGTCATTTTATTTTTTCTTAAAAATGGAGAAAGTAAAGCTTACGTCATTTGTTTTAAAGAAATTCGCTATTTTCAAAATTTATTATTAAATATTTGCTTTTTTGTATTTTGAATGTAAAAAAGACTTATAGAATGTACTGTTTTTATTTTTTACTATTATTTTTTAAAGAATAGTACCATTATTTTATTAATATTTAGAATAAATAATTTAAAAAAATAATTAATACTTGTGAAAATATTAGAAATGAGAAGCCGAATGAGATTGATTATGATTTTTGAGTTTTATTAGATGTTCTCAATAGGAAACTCAAACAGTAAAATGACCAAAAATAGCCCTACATATCTACAGTATTTATACAAGGCAAAACACTGCTACTTCCATTCAATAGGGCATTCCTTATCACCAATCTGCAATTTAGACCAACAAAACACTGTTACCAATAACAATTATAAAGAAAATAGATCAATGAATGTAGTCTGGTTTAAGAATAAATCAATCTGGTTTAAGAATGAAGCAGAATGTGCCAAAATTATGGACTCTTTTCATACCATGTTCTTTTTTGCTTTTCATCTTGATCATGCTCATCCCTCATAATCTTCATCTTCATCTATATCCCAAAAATCACAGTGTAGCCTCCCCCGTGAACCATGAAACAGCACGAGGAATGATTTGATCCCGAATTACACAGCTGTACTTCCAGACATCAACAAAAATGCATCTCAATAAACCAAAAATGGTAGCAAACAGCACCATAAACATTCATCTTGCCACATCTATCATTACTAGATTCCATAAATGTCTAACATTTTCTTCCAGAGGTTAATATCTGTTAGAAATTATAGTTTTATTGAAGTGAATTCATCTAATACCATCAAGACCAATGGATACACCTAGAGTGTTGATCACTAGGATCAAAAGTAGAATAAGAAATGTCACTTAATTAACTTACGCATAGTCAAAATCCTTCTGGATCTCTTCCACCTATCCAAGAAAGCATCAAAAGCAATGGTCAGTGAAAATGTTTGATAACTTTCAATTAGATCATAGATAGTTAAAATCAGAGACCTACAGGTACACTATTACTGGAAGTACCACCATCATCATGATCCTCATCCCTCTCAGGAACACGGGGAGGATTGAAAAAGTTGAAGAAACTTTTGCATTTTTCTGTGTTTGTGAGTGGCATATCACTGTTTGATTTTTTCTTTGGCATCTTCACAAGAACCTTTCGTGTCAGGCACTTTCCTTTATGCCACGAAATCTCCATCCTGTGATGTTTAATGTTTAAATATTAAAGATATATTTGCAGAAAATGAAAACATGGATATAAACAATTGCAAGTTAACAAATATTTCTTACCCTGTTGCTTCCATTACCATTGGTTCATCCTCATCAATCATATGATATGTTTTTGCTAGCACAGTATTTCTGAAATAAGGATTAGGATGAAAGAAAAACTTCAGTTTGAAGCTCTTGGAAGCTTCAACTCTACACCACTTGATATCTCTAAGATATTCGAGAGGCCCCTCATCAGCTTCAGTGATCTAATAAGAGGGAAAATGAAAGTACATAACTATTATACAATCCTTTTAACAATGGAAACTGTAGAAAACATATGTACATAAATTCCCTTACCAATTCAGCCAGTGTGTCATTAGTCTTCATCGCAGTTAGCCAGAAGTTAGGTATTCCTTTCTCTGAATTAAAGGAGAGTCCAGATGCTATCAGAAGAAAATGCACAAGACTACATTGGTAAACAAAAGTAAATAACTTACCCTCTCTGTCTGCTTCATCTGTAGCTTCTACCTCTAAGAGGCCATTGACAACATCATGCCTCTGTAATGAACAAAAACAATTCAAAAAAAGATAATTTGTTACCATGATAAGGTGGTGAGTGATTCTGTCAATAAGATCATTATTCCATCTTTGAGCACAAAATCTCATAAATCAATAAGATATCTTACCAATAAACAAGTTCCATAATAAACAATGTACATACTTTTTTGTAGATTGGCTCGTAGAGTTTCAAGTATCTAGCCTCCAACTTTGATCGCTCCTCAAAATACTTAGCCTGCACCTTATCATGTTGTTTCTGCATATTGAAACAAAATCAGAACCTCACTTCAGCCCCTTGTCTGTGTAAAAAATGAAATTTCTAATATGAAGTGAGAGGAATGGAAGTAAACTCTCTGTTACATCTAAAAATTAACCTACAGAGTTTTGAAATTGAATAGAAGCAAAGAGGTGTATTATCTAAAATGACTGGTGCAATTCTATGACATTCTTTGAGAGTTCAAGATACTATTTAACCAAATACTTGCTACATCTCTGGCATTTTCTCTTAAGTGTCTCCCGTTTCTTTGGAGTTCCAGTAGATACTTCCACCATTTCAACTCTTGACACAAAACAAAAATTTTGAAGAAAATGAGAGTATTCTATCACTGTAAATAATAATTACAATAATAAGTCCACTGTCATCTAAGTGATCACACAAGAATTGAATAAATGGCAACAACATCAAACCTGCAGTTCTATGAGAAATTCCACACGGCTCCTGACTCTTGGTGAGAATGTGTCCAGGATTTCTAGATACTGCTCACCTGAAAGCTGAAAATTATTTAGAGTGTCAAATGGATTAGCTAAATCCTTGATTTATTTTTTACAATTTTTTCACTTAAACAAATTTGCACAAACTTAAACTGTTTCCATGAAGATTTATAGACAAAATTTAGGCAAAGTTTCCATAGCTATGAACAAAATTTGCTTGTACAAAGTTAAAGATTCTTACTGAAAAATAGTCACATTAACACAAGATTAGCACATAAAAGGAAAAGGAAAACATCTGTAATTATGACTTTGAAATCATAGTTTTTTCTTACGTTTGAAAACAGGTTCAGCATCCCAGATGTGAGAAAAGGTAACTATTGTAATTAAGTAATAGTCTTTCATTTCGATAGTCAACAAAAAGATAACTTCTTTCTTTCTTGTTATTTACCTTCACAATTCTTGATCAACTAAACAATAAAGAACAACACAGAAAAAAGTTGATAAAGGTTTATAGATTATCACAGATATCAAGAAAAAAGACGAGAGAAGATAAAATGTTTCAAGAAACATAGTTAAAAACTTAATGTAGGGAAATTTTCTAATCTCACAATGTTATATTTATGCTTACACTATAAACTTACGTCAATCATATCAACACTGTCCCCAACACTATCAGGAGTAAGAGCTGCACATAAATTCAACAGTTCACAAAATTACTTCCGAACAAAAAAATAGAGTAGAATAATAAAACAACTATAAGTAAGAGAAAAATGAGTGTGAAAAAAGTTTGAAGATACCGTCGAAGTGAGGAGAAAGATGGGAACTATGATCGGACATGGTGAATGATCGGTGTTTGAGAAACCTGCGAAGAAAGAAAGAAGATAGAAGGAACCAAAACAATGAATATTTTCTAAAATCTCTGTATATATAGCCAGAAGAAAAGTGCTCTTTGGCTCTTCAGAGGAAGAGCTGTGGAAGTTGAATCAGATTTCTGTTTAGTTAGAAAAATTAGTTAAATAATGATTAGTTAGTTATAAGTAGTTGAAAGTTCCTAGTGACAACTAATTTTTTTGTTATACCAATCTATTAAATTATCAAACTTCAATAATCTATTCATTAAAACAGTTTATAAATAAGAAATGATTAAAATAACATGTTTCTATATTAAATATTTTATTTTTTAAAAATTAAAATTTAATAGAACTTTCTTAAAAGTTTATTATTAGTTAAAAATAATTTCATAATGTAGGTTATTCATGCACCTATATGAGTTGGATCTTGACTTATAGTTCTCTATGAAGTTATGTCTCTACAAAGTCATTGCAAGGTACGATCTTTGTTTTATTTTTGTAAGTCTTTCAAAGGACGAGCTGATGATCTTCTGCAACAAGTTTTATCCAAACAATGATTGTTGGAGATCCTACATCGACTAGAGATGCGAATATTTCATTGTATATAAGTGGGTGTAAATCTCACCCCATGAGCCGGTTTTATGGGGTTGAGTTAGGCTTAAAATTCACTTGGTAATATGGTATCAAAGCCAGGTTCGAGCTTATCCTAGCGAGTGTTTATTGGGTTTATCAGGCCACTTGTCACTCGACTAGAGATTAGGACATTTCATTGTATATAAGTGGGTGCAAACCTCATCTCATGAGTCGGTTTTATGGGGTTGAGTTAGGCTCAAAGTCCACTTCATAATAGTGATACTATCTTTATCTTCTTTTTTCTCCAATGTCATTCTTTTGTCTCTACCACAGGACCTTAATTGTTTTTCTAAAAGTATTTTAAAGTCATCAACTTTACTTAGAAAAAAAAATTCACAAGTTTGGCAACTATGCATATACTGAATACTAAAGATATTTTTTCTAATAATTACATTAAGAATTTGTTTGATTGGCGCGCAGTTTTGAATTTTGAATGATAATGGCGATGATATTTACACTATATATAGGCGGTTGTATTCAATCATTCATTCATTTCATTTTTGTTCTCCATGGAGTTGGTTACATAAGCATGAACATGTAATCTTTGAACACCATGCGTGTGATAGAAATTTTGTATGATATTATTATGTTCCAGTATTTTATTCTCACTTTTTCCCTTTTTTAAACCCCTTTTGCATGGCTCAATGGTGTTTTAAACCATTTTTTCATTTTTACTTGGCAGCAAATTGTGTACAACTTTTTTAAAGCCATTTTTGTATCTTAGTTTTTGAAATGTGATTTTGGTTGCATATTTTTATTTGTTCATGTCATTTTTATTCAATATGTATTATCGATTTTTCAATTTGTATTACCACTAATGTATTTTAATCATCGAACATGATTTTGATTGCATTTGTTATTGTGATTTGTTCATCTTATTTATGTTCACTCTGTATTAGAGGTTTTTAACGACATATTTGTATCTTATTGTTTGAACTTTTATTTTTGTTGCATATGTTATTGTGATTTGTTCATCTAATTTATGTTTACTCTTTATTAGAAGTTTTTAACAACATATTTGTATCTTATTATTTGAATTTTTATTTTTGTTGCATATGTTATTGTAACTTGTTCATCTCATTTACGTTCACTATTTATTACAGGTTTTTAATGACATATTTGTATCTTATTGTTTGAATTTTTATTTTTGTTGCATATGTTATTGTGATTTGTTCATCTCATTTATGTTCATTCTTTATTACAACTTTTAAACACCATGTTTGTATCTTATTGTTTGAAATTTTATTTTGGTTGCATATGTTATTGTAATTTGTTCATCTCATTTATGTTCACTTTGTATTACAGGCTTTTAACGCCATTTTTGTATTTGATTGTTTAAACTTTTATTTTGGTTGTATTTGTTATTGTGATTTTAAACTTTTATTTTGGTTGTATTTGTTATTGTGATTTGTTCATCTTGTAATGTTTTTATTATAGGATTTTAATGCCATTTCTGTATTTGAATCGTTTAACATGATTTTGGTTGCTTTCATGGTGGAAGGAAATAAATTTTCCATTTAATTATAATTTTTGTTCATTTTCCATGTTGGTGTGTTTCCACTCTTATAGATTAGATTTCATACAAACACTGACTTTGCCGTTTGAACACTTGAGTTTTATTCTATAATGCAGTTATTAATGTGTGCTAATCCATACCCCAAGCAAAGTGCTTTTAGTTCTTAATTTCGTAATATATATTAATAATAATTTATTTTTTAAATTTTTATTTGTGAAACGTGGTAATTTTAAGGATGAAAATGTTTCAAAAATGAATTAATGAAATGGGTCGTTTTAAAGTGTGTTATAAATACAATTATTGCCAAATGTTTCCCTTTGTTGGAAACAAGGATAATTTTTAAATTTCATATTCCTTGTCCAGGACCAACCACATTTTGCGAGTCAAACAGCCAATGCAAAATTAGACAGTCCGTAATGGGGTGTCAAAAAATCATTTTTCTTTGCGTAAACCCTAAAACCTTCCATGACGGAGCTCTCCTTTACTAAAAATAAAATAAATGGACCTAACTGCCTCCTTGTGCTGGCATTTCCTTTTTATGTGAGCTCTTCATCTTCCTATTCCTAGGCCTCTTCTTCACTGCACTGTCTCCTTTCGATTCCTGCATAGAAGCAAAATTTAATGAACATTAACAAATCTATGGGGGAAAACATGTTCATTTTCAGAAATTGCTAAAAATTGCTTGCAGAACCAAAACACACTTAAATAGAAACTATAGTTACTAAATTGTTCTATATTTTCAATGTACAAAAACAACAGCATAAATTATATAATTTTAATCTGAATGGATGTGATACACCAACACAAATTTAAACTCAAACTCATCTATGGAAAAACTTTACGAGAGTTAGAAGCAAAGTGTTCATGTGCTGAAATTAAAAAATAAATAGAAATTGTTAAACTTATACCTTCGAAACACCAATATTTTGGGTTTTAATTTTCTTCTTCTTACATGAGAGTGGATTTGGACCCTGCAGAGTTGAAAAGCACTATTATAGAAAAAACTATAACACAATGGAAATAGTAAACTGCTAATTAATATATAAGAATCTTTTCTAGTTATTAATAAATAACTAATTTGTCATAGTTAACCTTAGCTCTTTTTCTCTTGTTCTTCTTTTGTACTGCCGGAACATTTATGGTCCCATCCCCTGAATCCACTTTTTCCACTATTTCAGTAATGGAATTGTTAGCTTCCTCGTTAGTCCGTTTATTCATCACCATATCATTCAATATCTTGTACTCTTTCTCAGTCACATGAGACCGTTCTTTTTCAGAAGTTTTGACATATTGCCGTTGAAATGCAGATGGGGATTCAAGAAAAAGAGCATTTCTGAGAGCATATATGAGAGGCACACCAGGTACCTGATACAAGTATATTAAAAAGAATAGTATGTCAGAGTGTATATTTCTACACCTATTGCAGAATTATAAAAGCATAGCATTCAAATTTTATTTTGCTGAGAAGATCACACAGGAAGAGGAGTGCATAGAAAGAATACATTATCATATATCAATTATAAGACATATAGGAACAGTATAGATGCTAAGGCAAAGATGTTAAAGAAAATTTTATTCAATCATTCTAATTAGAAATGGCTACTCCAAATGACTCAATCAGTAACACCAAATAGGAAAATGCTTCCAAATGACAGTAACAGTAAGATATGCTTCACATGCAACCACAATGGATTGATTGAATGGGATTAGAAATAGGAATGATATAACTGGATCAGAATATAGGAGAAACAAATCTCTATAATTGAATCATAACTGGATAATCCACACAGTTATCTTGCAACTCTGTATATCTAATACCTAATATCAAACCTTTTGCAACTCTCTACGGAGCTCAGTGTCCTGACTAGCAACAAAGAAATGTTCAGAATTGTTTTCCCCAACAACCTCCTTGATACAATCAACTGCATTCACGCATTTATCATGCTCACACCTGCAAAGTTGAGCAAATTGTGGTGAGAGTAATGACAATTTTCACACAGTCGCTTATAAAACAATACATTTCACATAGTTTACCTAGCAACTATAAGTCGACTTGCCGCCTCCAAAGTCTCAATATGTGAGCGGCCAAGTCTCTTAACCTCAGCCACAACACAGCTGCATCAAAAACAAGACATCAAAAATAATTCATCAAATGAAAATAAATATATAGTTTAAACATATAAAAGAGAAGGGGAGAATAAAAGAGAAGGGGAGAAGGAGACCTGGTAGTGTAGAGTTTGACGTCAGCCCTGAGAATGTTGCCAAGTGCGGTGTCAGCTGGGGTTATTTTGTTGTCAAGAAGATGATATACAAATGTCCCGTCACATAAAATCTTGAAAGGCTTATGAAAACCACAGCAAGCAGTGTAAAATATCAAAGCTTTTCTATGTCTCCTCTGTTTTTTCACCTTCATCTCTGCAAAAACAAACAATGATTAACAAGTTTGATTGAAGAAAGAAAGAAACAAAAAGAAAATCAAAATTGTGAGGACGAAATTAATGTGAAGATAAACAAACTTCTCAACAAATTGGCTTACGGGATTAAGGAAAAAATGCGAAGAACAAAGTTCAATGAAAAAACTTGAGAGAGAAGAGAAGCAACTGCACTTGGGAGAAAAGAGTAAGAGATGTTACTGTTGGGCTGAGAGACTGACGGTGCGAGCGGCGGAACTGCGAACGGCTAAGGCGCGACGGCGGCGGAATAGCTTTTCAGTGACTGAGTTTTGCGATTAGGGTTCTTTTATTAGGATTCAGATAACTGTTTTCTTTTTGGTACATCTCATTCTATTGCACTCATTTTATTTCTTTAAAACCCTCTTATGCTTTTATTTTTATTTAAAAATATCTTTTTCCAAAACAAACTTTTGCAATATACAAAAATATTACTAACGGAACACAGAGGCAATCTTTTATTTATCTATACCTACATATAATCTATACCTATATATAAAGGGGATTCCCCTTCTAACTGTCATACCTATATATAAAGGGGATTCTCCTTCTAACTGCCATATAATATTATTTCAATTTTATTCTTAGATTTATATTTTATTTTATTATTTTAAAAATTTAAAAATATATTATTTCATTTTTTTAAATGTTTTAAATGTATAACAGAAGAGATAACATTATTTTTAAAAATCAAAACTAAACATATCTTTTTCTCCATTATTTTCTCTCATCAAACTATCTTTTCGTCTTCATATTTAAATTCATATTCAAAATATGAGAAGTCATTCTTACGTTCACGAACCCAGAAACCCAACCAGTAAGTGTTGTATTTCAATTATAAAATAGAAGATGAAATTACATTGTATGAATTTACTTTTATTTTTTATTTTTTATGTTTTATTTATTGATAATAATATTATTCTTATTGTGCTAATACATAAAACATTGAAAGGGAAAGAACGTATCGCTACAATTGTCAGGTTGAGTGCCATGGCGGTAATGGATTCCGACGGATGACGGTAGTATTGACTCACCACAGACATAGGCAAGGAGAGAGTTGTTCGATGGGTCACCGGTGTAGAATTGTGGCAGTAATGGTAGTTGGTTTTCAATTACAAGGATTCCATTTAGAAACTGCTGCCACGGTGTAAAATCCTTCAGGTTTCAAATTTTTTCAAACTTTTTAAATTTGAAACTTTTCAAAATTTTAAATTTTAAATTTTCAAAATTTTTAAATTTTAAATTTGCGAAATTTTTAAATTTCAAAA
>Ga0123342_1001475_pt1 | contig 39604 bp, 20 predicted proteins | sample Turbeawhitnodule_FD_89960 | JGI IMG/M metagenome (GOLD analysis project Ga0123342, IMG submission 89960) | Root nodule microbial communities of legume samples collected from Mexico - Turtle bean Mexico white nodule | ecosystem: Host-associated > Plants > Roots > Nodule | place: Mexico: Nepantla...
AAACATTACTGACAAAGAAACACAAATCCAACAGAACAAGTAGGTTTAGTTTGGCGGGCAAAAAAAAAAAAAAAAAAAAAAAAAAAAAAAAACTTCACTCAGGAATTTGTTTGTTTGCATGTCACTCAATTCACAAGGAACGATTAGGAAAATTTTCTTAATACAATCTTCTTTGAAGGCCTCAACTTTTTATATTCGGCAAGTAAATTATTCGTGCAAATTTGGTAAAGAGAGAAATAAATGATGAGAAATAAAAAGAAAGAAAGAGATTATTTAAGTACACTTTAATTAAAAAAATAGTAAATTGAATTTGAAGAAAATTGAATTATGAACCAAGTAATTTTCAATGGTTTGATTTTTTTAAAAATATTTACTACAATCCAAACTAAACCAAGTTGTGTTTCGTTATGTGGAAGGTGAAATGAAAAAGATATATAATTATGAAGAAATATATTTGGATAGGTAAAAGAAAGCGAAATGATCCATGTAAAGGAATGAAAACTAAAATCACAATGTATTTATTATATTTGCACTATGCTAATGATTCTTAAATAATTTATAATAACATATAATGTTATTTTATTTCTAATCATATTTTATAATAATATAATGTATAAATATATTTCTAATTATATTTTAAATTGTAACATTTTAAGTTAGACAACTATCTTACTAATATAATGCATAAGTTAAAAAAAATAGTGAATATAGTTTATTCATCAACTAAATAATTATACAGGTTTTAATTACTTTACCATGTAATTATGTTTTCTCATTCTTACGCAAATTTCTAAGTTGTATTAATTTGCTAACATTATTTTTATTCAAATTATAAGTTATACAAATCTAAATTATATATTATTTTACTTATTTTTTTCTTTTAAATCAAATTTATGCATATTTTAATTATTTACTTCTTTCTTTTCATTTTTTTCTAATTTCAATAAAATAACTTCACCTTTTGCTATTATTTTTGTTTTTTTTTCAGTCCTATTTATTTTACTCGTAATAAAATAAAACCTTAATTTTTTTATTTTATTTTGAAAAGCACATAAACAATGACGGAATGGGACCTTTTTGTCCTTATTATGGAAAATGGAATTTGAAGAGAGAGAAAGGCGAGAAATGAACCTCTCCACACTTGACACGTAGCTTCACATTTCTTCTGGAAAGCATTGGTAACATAATGCACCTTCAGAAAAGATATCACTTATTTCATATATAAGTTTTACAATTTTTTTTATTAAAATACCGTGATATGATATAAAATTTAAAACTTTAAAATATAAATTATAAATAAAATCTAAATTATAATGAATTATAGCAAGTAATTTTTTTAATTTTTAAAATATATATAACTATATTAATAATTAAATAAAATATTAATTAAAGTGTGAAACTTAATTAATTAGAAAACTATTTTAAAAATGATATGATAAAGTTGAATGTCTTTAAATATCTTATTTTCCTTTTCACTTCCTGTAATGACTAACTTCATTTAAAAACTTTGATAATATAATTTAGAATATGAAGTAAACTATGTTAGAAAAATATATTTAAAGTTTTAATGATATGAAATATTTCATTTCTTAATAAATAATCTTTACAAATATTAAGATTAAAGAAAATAACAAAGTTTTGTATTCCCATAAATATCTTAAAGGAAAGCCTTAAGTCTACTTTTTATAGCTTTAATTATGTTAATTGGGTTTCAAAATTTCGTAACATATGAATTGGGTTTTGTTATTGTGTATTTTTTTTTTTAAATATTTTTTATGTGACATGTTAAAAATCTTTTTGTAATGCCCAAAAATACATCTAACTATTACAATACGAGTTTTTCAAAACATTCTCAATACATGATTAGGACTTATAAAAATATAAATATTTAAAATATAAGTTTCAAAACAAGATTCTAAAGTCCTCCAGACCCTCTGACACATGTATGATCTGCTTGTGTATGTAGTACTGTCATCCCAGTTCAAACACAACAAGAAAAGCAAGGGTAAGCTAATGAAAATAAATTTCATAACATATTTAATTCATGCAAAAAGAATCAATCAAACTATTTATTTATAAAAATTTCTTTAAGTGTTGTCATAAAATTTCAATATCAATCTCATCATTCATATAGACCACACATGGATCTACTTTCAATCACAATCATTGGATTTCATTTCAATCTCACTTCGTCTTCCGTAAGACTCATTAAGTATGCTCCTACCAGAGACTAACACTTTATCCAAAGATTACCAATGAATCCAAGAGAAAGGATCGGGATAAGTTCAAACATCCAATACTAAGTGTCTACCGCGGGACCCAGTATGTATGAACTCCCTCTCAGCTTCTCACCACCTGATATATTAGTCTATATGACTTAGATCATCACTGAAGGTAGAGGATTCCTGTTAAACATAGGTTTTTCATACTTAATGACATCAAACAAAAACTCATACATTATCCCAAATGTATGACATCAATTTCATACAATTTACATCATTCATATATAATAAATATCATTCAATCACATAACATTTAAAAATTGATACCATTCAAGAACTTTTCCAACATCAAAAACAATGTTTAACTTTCAAACTATCAAAATATAATAGTTATACATGTTTACACAACATAAAATCAAACGATTTTATCAACTAGCATCCTTGCAAGAGAAATTGAAACTTGAGACCACATCCCTTCCACATTCATATCTTTTAGCCTAAGGTACTATTGAAAGTTAAAGTAAAGTTAGTTTCTCTTACCTGAAATTCCATTGATGGAAATTCTATCTCAAACAGGGGACAACTCCAAACTTTAGGAACCTAGAGCAAGTTATCCAAACATTACCAAATTTTAGTATAAGCTTAATAAAGTTGAGAAAAACACATTTCTCAACTAGCCTTACTAAGATTTATAACTAAATCAAGAAAAAACAGAGAATAAGAGATCTTTAGAGTAAAAATGAACTGTTTGAAAATTTGATCGGGTAAAAATGTATCCTAACTCCTCAGCTACAACATCGTGTGATATGATTTTGGAATAAAAGATGTATGAGAGAGAAAATGAAGAGAGAAGAAAGGATACGGGTCTTACTGTTTTAGTGACCTATTAAGCGAAATGTTGATGTATTATTATTAACATTGTTTGTTTTTATTTTTAAAATTGATCGTATTGAAATTGATATTTTTTTAAAATAATATTTTATATTTACTATTTACTGAATAGGTTAATTTGGGCTTCACAATAATTGTGTAACTTTTGAATGGACCATCATAATTAACCTATTAAGATATTTGCAGGTTTCTTGACACATATGGTATGATCAAAATTAGTATACCAACCTAGTTAAAATTAACACAATAATTAAATTAATCTAACATATATGGGTTTTGTCAAGTTTTATAACAATGTCTAATATAAGAGGTTTTTTAAAAAAATTAATCTATTATATTTATTAAATGAAGGGTAACTAAATAAATATGTATTAATTTCAAAACAAACCAATTTTGTAGCTACTAAAACTTATTGAACTTAATTTCATCCCAATTTTTTTTTATCTTTTTCATACAAAATATTTTAAAAAAAAGAATAATGTAAATAAGTTTATAATAAAGGAAAAGACAAATTAGAAGTAGTTGAATTTAATATATTTCTGTTCTCTTTTAGAGAATTATAAAGATATTTTCATTGCAATGGTCACACACATGATCATGATTTTAATATCTTCATCGCAGTATCATGATCATTTGCAGGATCATAATCTGCGTCTTATAAAACTTCCGCATTATAGTATTTTGTCATGACAATAAATTTAAAACACTATGTCTTAAATAAGACCTTGAATCATAGAAATAAAAAATATTTTTTTACATTAAAAATAAATTTTTGTTTCAAATATCTTAAGATAAAATTAAAATAATATTAAATATTATAATTAAATGTTTTTAAATTGTATCAGTCGGGTCTCTACGACATTTGGAGGTCCATCATTCGGTCAAGATCGACCGACACGACTGAAACCATCATGCGCAAATAGAGGATTAACGAAGACTAATCAATGATCAAGCACTACGTAGTATATTCTTAATTATAATTTAAATCCTTAATCTGACCCAATAATAAAGGGCCTATGATAATCATATAAATAGGCACAGATTCCAAGAATCAAGTACGTCATCATACAGTACTAATAACACTGAGTGTTGAACACTGAAATCTTACTTGATTGTCGAAGTGTCTTTTGCAGGTACCATCCGAGTTTGGAGTTCACGAAGACGAGGAGTGGAGAAGTCGGGGGAACACAAGGAATTCATTTGAGAGGAAGGAGGGAAGAGTAGACCGACCGACCAAGAAAGAAGGCAATCATTCTCTTGGTTCCAACAACGTTCGAGAACAATAAGCGCCCACCATGGGGTCGAGAGAATTTGGGGAACAAGGAGGTAGATAGTGTCAACGAGAAGCATAGTGAATGAGAGGATGTCGGATGCTGAATAAATGGCGCTATTAATGTCTTTGCAGAGAGAGATGGCTAAGATGAAGCGGAATAATGAGGAGGAGATTCTTGCTCTCCGGAGGGAGAACGAAGAGATGAAGAGGAAGTTGGAAAAGGGAGGACCATCTGGTGGACTGAGCAACCCCGCTAGGAAGTCCCTCACCACTCCCACCGGCACTAAGAGTGTCGAAGAGTCGAAGCCCACTCATACCCGTTCACTGACTACATGATGGGAGCCCAGCTACCGCTCATGTGGAAGGGCTTGAACATAGACCGCTAAGACAGGACGACAGATCCCGACAAGCACATGGACGTATACACGACGTACATGAGTTTGTACACCTCAAACAGTGTAGTCATGTGGCAAGTATTCCCGACCTCGGTGAAGGGAGGAGCTTTTAGTTGGTTTACGAGGCTTCCTCTAAACTCCATTGACTATTTCGAAAACTTAGTGTCCAAGTTCGGGACATAGTTTGTCACCATCCGACCGCATCACCTATCTTCCATAGCCTTGGCCAACATTCGTCAAGAGAAGAGGGAGTCACTCAGGCTATTCATGGAGAGATTCAACAAGGTGACTCTGAACATCCAAAATCTAAGTTCGGACGTGGCCATGCATCACATGGTCACGACCCTCCAACCAGGTCCATTTGTTGATAGTCTATGCAAGAAGCCGACAACGAATCTAGATGAGCTCAGGCAAAGAGCAGCTAAGTACACGCAGCTCGAAGAGCTGAGGGAGCACAAAAGCCGAGTAAGGGTGGAGGATAGTAGTGATAAGGGGAAGGAAAAGGAGAAAGAGCGACCAAGCCGACCTGCCATCGGTCGGGGAGATAAGCATACAAAAATTCGAGGACCCTGGTTTATGAGATATACCCCCTCTGAATGTTGATAAGAGAAGAATTCTAGATGAGGCCTTAAGTGTTGAACTCATCCCTATGATGAGAAGGGCTTTGAGTCCAAACAACGTTGACCGATCGCGCAAGTTCTAGTACCATCAGAACAGTGGGCATACGACCGAGGAGTGTCAGCCACTGAAGGACAAGATCGAAGAATTGATCTAAGTCAGGCACCTCCGTCAATACGTTCAAGAGGGGAACAAAAATATGAAGCGTTCTCCCCAAAGAAGAGAGGAGGCGGCTGGACGAGGGGATTATAACTCTTGTCAGTCCAACGAAGAGGAGCGCTGACCATAGCGTCGGCCGAGAAGGGAGGACCCTTCGAAAAGGGATGGAGGCAGAGGTGGACGAGAGGTTATCAACACGATAGCCAGAGGCTTTGCGAGAGGAGGCAACTCTAGTTCGACAAGGAAGAAACATATAAGAGTAGTGCAGCAAGTCAACACCATTTCTTTCCGACCGAGGATGCCCCCCATCGCTTTCACCGATGAAGACTTCAAGGGTGTCGATCCTTCACAGGACGATCCTAAGGTCATAACGGTCGACATCGATAACTTCTCCATCATGAAAAAATTGGTGGATCAAGAGAGCTCAATATACATCCTCTATTGGTGAACACTACTCACCAATCGACAGCTTTTTTTGAAAAAGCAAGTGTCATATCTCTACCATGCATTTAATGTCTCCTGTAGTCACATCTAATATATTCAAATATTTCCTAAATAGTAAAGTGATAAGTTAAAAAAAATCATAAAATAAAAAATAATTAAATAATCAAATTTAAAAACGTTATTTTTCAAATAAATAAAAATCAAACTTTCAATTAAACTCATTTAAATGAATAAATTAAATTTAAATTATTTGTTTGTTTTACAAGTTAAACATAATTTTTCTGTGATGAATTCTCCTTAACTCGTTTCCTTCCCAATAAATAAAATATAAGAAACATTTTAGAGATGTTTGGACTGCTTCTTCCTGCACCTCCATACTTTCTTCTCTCACCTCCATAAATTTTTGAGTTCCAAAAATGTCTTTCTATAAAAAGTTAAAATATAAGTTTATGGTGTAGTGTAGTTTATATTTTAGATTATATAATCTAAAAGTCTTTTTCAAATTAGGATTTAAATTCTGGATTATATAATCCAGAAGTCTTTTCTAGATTCAGGATTAGTTTCTAGATTATATAATCTAGAAGTCTTTTCAGCTTATGAGATTAGCTTCCGAATTATGTAATCTGGAATATATACAGATTACATAATCCATAAAGTAATGTTAAATTCAAAAAAGACTTTCAGATTATGTAATCCAGAATATCATTTTTTTAAAATATATTTCGAATTACATAATCCAGAAGTTATTTCTAAATCGAGATTAGCTTTTGGATTATGTAATCTAGAATGTATATTTTTTTAAATTTCTTCTAGATTCTATAAATTTGGAGAACACTTCCAAATCTAAAAATATCTTCTAGATTATGTAATTAAGATATTTTTAAAAAACGAAAAAAATGAAGCATACTCAAATCAATGACAAATTAATGCAAGAAAATAGTGAAGGTCCTTGGCAGTGCTAGGATGAGATATAATGGATGAAGAAAGAAGGTGTGTAAGACTTTAAAAGTTAATTTACTTTTTTACCAAAAAACAAAATGATAATTTTAGATTTAGTAGGATGCCGCAAGAACGTATGGAGGTGTATGGAGGTGTAGGAAGAAACCAAATGTTTGTTGAGGTTGGAATAAGTTTTCAGTTAGGATAGGCCTTTAACTAGACTAGGCCCGAAACTATAAAGTCTTAAGACAATTTCTTCTTGCACCCCATATTTTTCTTATAGATCTCCCTTTTTTAAATGTCTATTTTACGCTTTTTATTTCATTGTTCATTCAATTATTATTATTTTCCTCCTTACAAAAAAATTATTGACGTTTATTAACTTGAAGTTAGTTAATTTTGGCAAATTCTTCTTACATCCAACGTTTATTAACTTGCACCCTGTATATTTCCAAATTTTAAAAAATATTCTTTATTTTGAAAATAAAAATTCAGAATTAAAAAAATACTGAAAAAACAAATTTGGAATAGATTATTATTCAAAATTTAAAATTCTATTTTGGCAAAAGCAATTTTAGAATGAAAAAATAGTTTCAAAAAGAAAATTAAAATTAAAAAAAAAATCTGAAAATCCAAATCTAGAAAAATATTTTAATAAGAGAGCTCCATAATGTAGTTTTATCCATACCTCTCATTTTATCTAAAGGATATTTTTGTAATTTCACATAAAATGATGTAAATTCAGAATGCAATTTGCTTCCTTTTTTTTAATATAACTTTTTTTTCTAATAAGTAACTCTAAATGTGACATTGATTTTCAATTTTTTTTTAATACAATTTAAATAATAACAATTTCATATAATAAAATTATGATACATTAACATTTTAGATTTCACAATTTGTAGTTATAATATATTAACAGAATATCCTATAAAAGAATTCTGAATTTTATCATATAAAATATATTTTTAAATTATATATTAAAATTTGTTAGAAATCTCACGAATCAGTTTCGAATATATATATTATGAAAAAAATTTTAAATCTAACTCAATTCATAAAACTGATTCATGGAGTGACCTCACTTATATACAATTAAATATTTTAATCTCTAGTTAATATATGATTTCCGACCAAATTTATTCATGAATTTAAAAATATATTTTAAATCATATTTTTATATCTAAAAATTCATTTTAAAATATATAATCTAAAAATATTTTTACAACAAAAAATATGACAATTGAGATGTAAGAAGCAAGAAATGTTGAAAAAGGTAGAGAGAAAGAAGGAAGTTTTAATAATTATCCTCATTAAAAGGGTTGCAGAAGATGATAGGAATCATAAAGTTGGTCAATGCAATGAAGATGGAAAAATTATTAATTCAAGAATTGCAGCTGAAAGTGACAGACATTGATGGGTTGGGTAAGTGCTTCCAAAAGAAACAGTGCCTTCCTTCTAGAGAAAACCTGTGATTGTATGGAATGAAAATGATGCCAATTTTTTATTCAAAAAATATCTTCAAAAAAAGTGCTTTTGGTGCTCTTTGAAATTCTAATCTTATTTTTAATTTAATAATCAAGCTTTTTTTTAGGAAAAGCCAATAAAGTTCTACTTTTATCATCTCTCTGTGACCATAACATCTATTTTCTTCCCTTCAATCATTGAACTTCTTTGCCCATATTTGGAAAAGTAATACACTGATTTTTTAACTTTGTTAAATAATAATGCACTCATGAATGAAACATGAGCTTAATTGTAACTTACCAATAGTGTAATATAATTTTACATTACCAATTAATTTTGAATTATCATGGATATGTTTTTTAATATAATTATTAAAAGGATTAAATATATCTACACGCAAAAATTGATTTTTTTCTATGCAGAATTGGATTTTGTTATAGTGTAAATTATGGACTTACTCAATAATTATAGTAAGTAAATTGTTGTAATAAATTTTTTTATGTATTATTATAATATAAACATATTATAATATTTATATAATTATGAATTAATATAAAATATTTTAATATATATATTAAAAATTTATTTATTATGTAAAAAATACTGATAGAATTTAAATGATGAAAAAAAATCAATTTTATATTATAATAGAAGAAAAAAACATATTAATTCTTATTAAAAAATATACAAATTTATATTATATTATAGTTTATGATCGGGTGCAGTATAAAACTATTGGCACTGGTAGAGCATAGACATATCTTTTCATAAAGTAGTCACACTCAAGGTTGTCAAACTCGCGAGTCTACGTAGACTCGTGGGAGCTCTGTAGACTCGACTCGTAGACTCGTAAGAGTCTACTTTTATATTAAAAAAAAATTAATAGTTTCCTAGAGATTTTTACTTGTATTAGAAGATGCAGTTTTATTAACCTCACTTGAATTTATCCCCTCCCTCCCACACATTCCTTAAAAAATATTCTGCTGCTTTAAATTCAATTTTTGCCAAAAAAATAAATGTGCAGCAAGCCCAATTAAAAAAAAAACACAATTAAAAAAACAGTCTTCATTCTGCAGCAGCCCAATAAAAAAGCACAAAACCCTAATCCCTTCCCTAATTTCACACCACCTATCTCTAACCTAAGCAGCAACCTGCGACCACCGCGACGCCACCACCTGCAACCCGCGACCACCGCGACGCCACCACTGCAACCCGCGACACCGCAACGCAACCACCTTTAACCCGCGACCACCGCACGCTCCGCTCGATCTACCGCCGCACTCCATAGAAGAACTCGACAAACGACACCGTTTTGGGGGTTTAAAAAAGACCCAGTTGGACTCGCCAACTCGGACCAGAGTCGCGAGTCCACTGCGATTTCACCGAGTTTGCGCCGAGTCCACCGAGTTTACTCAAAAAACGAGTTTACTACCGAGTTAACTCGGTAAGGCAAAGTGAGCACGTAAACTCGGACGAGTCAACGAGTTGACTCACGAGTTTGATAACCATGGTCACACTTTAATAAAACGTCAACAAGTTGTTAGTCTAATACTGAAATTGAGTTTCTTAAATAAGGTTTCATGATCAAGTTTTACTGAAAGAAAAAAAAAACATGGTTAAATGAAAAGTTCTATTAAAAATAGTTTGTTAGGTTCTATGATCGAAATTAATTATTAAGAAAGTCAATAAATATTTGGAAACAATAACATAATTATAATTTATTTTTTTTCTTCCAAGGATTTGTTTAGTGCAGCGAGAGTAGATTATAAATAAATTTGAGTATAATCATAATTAAGTTAGTTGATTTTTGGTTAGGTATGAAGACATGACCAATTGGGTTGAGCTGACTAGACACCATGTTTAGTGAGTAAGTTTAATCATTGTGTCCCTTTTATAATCTCTAGTTAAAGAGATTATTGTACTTGTAATTGGTGTGCAACAGGATATAATGAAAACCTAATAGTTGCTCGTGTGGATGTAGGTTGCAGTTGGCGACCGAACCACGTTAAATCTTGTGTCGTTTATTTTTCAGCAGTTGATTTGTGATTGTGTGTTGCTTCCGTGTGCGTTTTTTCCCATCAAGTGGTATCAAGAGCTAGGGTTTCGCAGGGGCGACAACGACATCCTAAAACTAGGGTTTCACAAGGCATGCAGTAGCGTTCCAAAGTTAGGATTTCGTAGAGCTGACAGTAGCGTCCCAAAGCTAGGGTTTCGCAGGGACTGCAGCGGTGTCCCAAAGTTAGGGTTTCACGGTGGCACAAGATTCACAACAACCCAGACCTGCGACTCGCGGCAGTTGTGCGCAGTAGGTGGTGCGACGTGCTGTGGTGTGGGTCGTAACAGGAGTGGTGGTGGCTCGCGACGTTGTGCAGGTGGTTGCTCATAGTAGGGTCGTGTCTAGGCAGTGCGACGGAGTGCGTCAGTAAGGTGGTGGATCGTGTTTCACAGCGAACAGGTGTAGGTGCTTGCGGTGAGTGAAACGGCACGGAGGTGCACTGCGATGGCAATGACGGAAGACGTGGGGTCGCGCGTGCATTTTTCTGCTGGTGCAACAGTGACGGTGCGGTGCTAGGCGCGGGGTGTGGCTGCTTTTCGTTGCGGCACGAAGTTAAGATAGTTCAGTTATTGACCACATTAATAAAATGAATTCGATCTTAGCCAGACTTATGTCAGTGGGCATTAAGTTCAATGATGAAGTTCAAGCTTTACTACTGCTATTGTCTTTGCCTGACAGTTGGTCCAAAACAGTTACCAGTTCAGCGGGATCCGATGGATTCACTTTTGAGAAGATTCGTAATCTCATTTTTGGCGAGGATGTCCGAAGAAGGAGTTCTGGGGAATTATCTAGTGAATCACTATATGTCATCAGAGGTAAGAAAAATATCAGAGATAGTGGGAGCAAGAACAAAAGAAGAAGTCAGTCAAAGACTCAAGATTGCTCAAGTGTAACTTGTTGGAACTGTAAGGAGGTGGAACATTTCAGGAATCAATGCCCAAATGATAAACAAGTCAACATTAGACTTCGCGGACGAGGACCTTTTAGTCTGTTGCGCGGATAGTAGTGTGGATTCCTGAGTCATGGATTCTGGTGCTTCATTTCATGCTACCCACAGCAGTGAAGCATTGCAAAATCTAGTTATTAGAGACTTTGGAAAGGTAAGACTAGTAGACAACATAACTCTTGATGTTAAGGGCATGGGTGACATAGTGTTGAAGACACCAGTTGGTTTCTGGACTTTGAAGGATGTCAGAGTTGTTCCAAGCTTGACGAAAATTTTGATTTTGGTTAGGCAGTTGGACGAATATGGACATGAAGTGAAGTTCAGGAATCAACAGTGGAAGGTCGTCAAGGGAAATCTTATCATGGCCTACGGAAGAAAGAAAGGTTCGTTGTATATGGTCAGATTACTGTCTGAGGGAGTGACCGTCCCATTTCAGAAGATAAACAAAGTCCGTTTCACAGAATCTCAATCTCGTGGGCAAAAGAGGGTTGTCTTTACAAGAGAGAAACCCAGAGCCACAGATCAGATTCAGGATGAACGAGCATGGAAAGTTTCAGGTAGACCAATCATAGGTACTTATGGCAGTGGGAGCACGGGTTGTGCTTCAACTGAGGTTCCTAGATGACAGTGGGTTAGGATTAATAGTATTACAACTGTTGAAACATCTCCAAAAAATTTCTTGTTGAGTATGGAGTATGTTTGTTCTCAGGCTATTCCAGGATCCGGCAGTTCCAGTGAGTGGGAGCCGGTAGGAACAGAGAACGAGTCAGTGACTAACATGTTGAAACTCAGGAGAGTTTTAACGAAGCCTTCAAAATGATTAAGAAGGTTGGTGGCAACTAGAGGTGAAACATTAAGTTCCGTCGACAGATTACAAAAGTACATGTACACAGTTGAAGCACAGGTGAACATTGTTCTGTGACTTCAAGTGGGAGATTGTTGGGTATGAAGTCAAGACCAATTGGGTTGGGCTGACTAGACACCATGTTTAATGAGTGAGCTTAATCATTGTACACAGTTGAAGCGCAGGTGAACATTGTTCCCTGGCTTCAAGTGGGAGATTGTTGGGTATGAAGCCAGGACCAATTGGGTTGAACTTACTAGACACCATGTTTAGTGAGTGAGTTTAATCATTGTGTCCCTTTTATAATCTCTATTTAAAGAGATCATTGTACTTGTAATTGGTGTGCAACAGGATAGAATGAAAACCTAATAGTTGCTCGTGTGGATGTAGGTTGCAGTCCTGCAACCGAACCACGTTAAATCTTGTGTCATTTATTTTTCTGCAGTTGTTTCGTGATTGTGTGTGTTGCTTCTGCGTGCATGTTTTCCCATCAATTTTAAAATATAATTAATTTTGTTTGGTCCAATAATTTTTTACATAAGAAATGTATGTAAGAAAAAATGTATAAAGCCTATAAGTACAAAAATTGTTAAAAAATGATTATAAGTTAAAAAAAAACTTATTTTCTGGAAAGTAAAAATTTATACAAATGTATTTACTGTTCAAAATATTTTGCTAATAGTTTAGAAAAAACGGCTAAAATATAAGTCATTTCTGTTTTCATTTAGAAAATAAAGAAAATAAAGTTAAAATCATAAAAAAAAATCTTTTTGCATAGTACAAAATGTGAAAAAATTGTTTTTAATTTTTTTTTTTTTTTGTGTGTTTCAATACTCGGAACTATTATAATCACTCATTATTTTAACTAGGTTTTTGTGTTATGAAGACCTATAAATTCTTTTTAATTATATTTTTGTTAAGAAAAGTTCAAATCATCACTTTCATTAAACTTGTTAACAATTTTCATGGCTTTCGATCTCTCAACTATAATGTTTCGTATGATACTAATATCATTCAAAAGCATTTTTCAAAGATTAGGTTTATTTCTATTATTAGAAAGTTATTAGATAATCATAATAATTTTTCAAAGAACACTCTCAAAACATAGCATAAAAAAAGTTTACAAGGGATAACTTCACAATTAATAGATATTTTACGAGTTTGACAAGACACTCATTGTAGTTCTTGTATTTTTCAACAAGATTACTTGTATAACTTTTATTGCTTGACTTACTTTTATTCTTTGCCTTTAATTCCTTTATATAACTTCTCAAAAATATTCTTTGATAACTTGAATTAGTTAAGTTTATATTTTTCAATATCCTCATATCTTCATCTTTTTTGTGATAGACGCTAAAAAAACTTGGATTTACAATCTTTAAATTTTCTTTTGTTTTGAATCTAATTCAAAAATATTTACAATGAGTTAGTAAAAATAAATTAAAATATAATCAGTAAATCTTTTTTTTTCAGATAATATGTTGTACTAAAATAGGAGTACTTTAGATTTTTAATTATTCAATTCGTTTTTGCTTACAAAATTTAAAGATATTCATCATATATCATAACTGATAAAATTCGTTTTAAGTAAGATAATTTTGAAAGAGATAATAAACATATTTTTCTTTCCTGAAAGATACGTTGTTAATATGTTTTTCTCCACAAAATTTACTGATAAGATCCTTTTATTTTCAAATATAATATCTCTTTTATTGATCAGATTTTTAGTAGATATATGTTTTGAAGATTTCATTTTTCATAATTAATTGTATGAAACAAATTCTCTTACACGTTCAATTTGTTCATCAAATCGTCTATAATGAAAATCTATCAGACTGTTTGTCATGAACAAAAGTTATAGATGCTCAAAGAGTCTATTGTATACTGTAGTTGTACAAAACATTGTTAGAACATTTTAAATACAATAAATCATTCAGGTTTTGTTATCATCAAAACATAAACTATTCATATGATCGTCATAAATCATTTAGTGTCTTAAGAGACCGTCTATAGGGTCTTAGATTGTTTAGGGTCTCAAAAAGGGAAACATCACATCAAGTCATCAAAGAAATTTAAAACAAATGCATAAACTATCGTAAGATTGACCCCAATAACAAATATAATATTACACATTGAAACACCTTGAATTGTGTTGTAACAAATGATTACATCCTTACTAATCAAAATACTTTTGTTGAAATGTTGTGGTGTTCTCTTGAATATTTGAGGAACTCTTTTCCTTTTTATAAATAGTTGGTGAGGTTCATACTTTGACTTTTCATTTTATTTGACAAAAAATTTCTTTTATATGAAGTTTTCTTCTTCCTTTTTCTTATCTTGGTTCATGTTTCCCTTTCATGTAGATTACTATTCCTTGTATCTTAAAATAAACTTTATATTCTTACAAAATTTTCTTTAAAAAACTTCAAACATTTAAGGATGGTAAAAAAAAGAAAGAAGTTAAAGGATGACCACGAGGTTAAAAAAAGTTACAAGAAGAATGACGAGAAACATGTCACGAAAAAGAAGAAACTAAATACATGGATAAAAAACGTGTTGGTTGAAGAGGAACTTGTTCTCGTAGTAATAAAAGATGTTGAAAAAAATTAAATTCTAAAATCTTGTAAGGGAGCTTTGAGAGAGTTATTGAGCAAATTTGAGTTCTTTTTTTTTATGTCGATCTATCAACAATGAGTGATTTCAAATCAATGACTAATGAAAAAATCATAAAAGAATAAATATTTTTCTTTTATTTTTAGTTTTATATTAACAATGTATTTTCTTTTGAACAGAGAACGAAATTAGTTTTTTGTCATCATAAAATAACTTGACAGATATGCTTTATTATAATAAATATGTTGGTATAACTAAATCTAAGTAAATTTATTTGTTTAGTAACAATTAATTGATAAGGTATCATATTCGGCTAAGATTGAATAAAAACATGTTTGAAATGAATTAACCTTAATTATTTGCTCTTATCATGTTGGTATAACAACATCAATTTAAAGTATAAAATATCATATAAGAGACAAGCATAGATGAATGCAACAATGTTAAGTAACATATCAAACAAATATTGATTATAAATGAGTGTAACAATGTCAATTCAAAATATAATATATTGAACAAAGGTTGAATGTAAATGAATGCAAAAATAACATATTGGACAAAGGTCAAATATAAATGAATTCAATAACATCAATTTAAACTAACATATAAAAGAAAGGTTAAATGTAAATGAACACAACTACATTAATTTAAATTATGATATATAGAACAAGGTCGAATGAACACTATCCAAGCATGCTAAGATAATGTGAAGATCAATGACTTTATTATATTCTTGTGTCCTAATTAAAATCCTTAAACACAAATCCTTAATAGAAAATGGTAACACCCATTTTACATTTATCTTGCAATAAAAAACAAACATGAGTCACATTCCATGTTAATGGAATCAAACTTCCATCTAATGCTTTTCGGTTGTACGTTCGTTTTTTGACAATTTCATGAACTCCATATGGTCTCACCCATTTTGGAGATAACTTGTTCAATATCTTATTAGGTTGAACCCACTTAAAAACCAAGTCGAATACAAAAAATTATTGATTGAATCTTTGGGAGTACCTTTGTTCAAGGCTCTTTATTAATGCCTTTGATTGTAACTAGGTTTTTGCCCGTGCTTTCTGATAGTATCAAGATTAGAGTGAATGCCAATTTTTTATCCTTCTTCTAAAACATGTGTACTTTAGATGTTGATAGATCATGTTCAGTTGGAAGCATGACATCAAGGCCATACACTAAAGTTAAAAAAATTTATTTGGTTTGAGAAGTCATGTGATAGGATCATAACATGTGATGCAATTCTTCCACCCACTTGACCTTTGCATCATGGAGGCATTACATGATACCACGTAAGATTACTTTGTTGGTTGCCAACTTGATCATTTATTTGAGGGTGTTTGATTGACTTAAAAATTTACTTGATTCCAAGTTGATTGCACATGTCACACTTTTTGGCTAGCAAATTGTATTCCATTGTCAATTACTAGTAGGTTTTGTCTTGTTGAACTTTCTATCTTATAATTAGAGTGATTGATTTGACTTCAATCCATTTCGTGAAATACTTAATAATTATAACAAGAAATTTAGTTTTTGAAGTGCTTTTATAATTGGACAAAAAATATCAATTTCCCATTTATGGATTGAATACAAAAAATTTACTAAATCTAATTGTTATCATCTTCTTTCAAGGTTGACCAAAATTACCTTGTGTATAATATTTTATTGTCTAGGTTTGAACTTCCATATTACTCCCACAAATTCCCCCATATATCTCATCAATAACTTGTTGAGAATGATCACATGTAGGTATAATTGCAATGAGAATGACAACCCCCTTAAGTAAACCTCCTATTAATAAAATTAAGTGACATTCCTTTAGATATGGAGACACCCATAATTATCCTTCTATCATGAATATATTTATCTAATTTACATCTCTAATGAACACACTTGTTACAATGAGTTTCATAAATAATTGGTTGATGATTAACTTGGATAAAAGTACGGGTGGCAATGTGGGCGCATGGCTCGCTACCAAAAAGTGTGGGGTGTGGTCACTAATCTAATCCACTGATCCACTTTGGCTTGTCTTGCATAGCCTGTAGCCCGCGTGGGCCAAGTACTTTAAATAGAACCTTCTGTAAAAGTAATAAGGTACACTTTTTTCATTCACTAAAATATACCTAAATTAGAACACTAACTTGTCAACAATTATGCATCTAACCAGAGGTACTACTTGAACTCCTTAATTCTTACAAGTACATCAATCAATATCAAGTCAACACATTATTGGAAAGAAGAACTGGTGAAACAAACAAGAAGATAAAAATAAAAAGGATAAATAAAATCATGAAGTTTTATAATTCTTAATAAATTGAAAAAAAAATGTTTTCTTACACTAAACGTTCCTTAATAATTCACTTGCCCTAAGCATGCTCTTGATTGAAAATGTTAAATGGAACAATGATTTTTTATGTATTAATACTAATTTGTTTTTTGGTAAATTTTTTAGATGTCACCAATTCTGGATAGGGTTGGGAGCTCATAGAAAATTGATAGGGGCATGGAACCCTCCACTTAACACCTGGGTGGTATGAGATGTTTTCCCTATCCTTCCAAAAATATCTCTACTCTTGTATCTCATGACAGTTCATTTTTTTTTAAAACAAAAATCCAAAAATATATAAGAAATGTTCAAGTAATATAATGTTATTTGTGGCTAACATATCATGTACTTTTTTTTTTCAAATTTTGGAATACTTTAAAATAAAATAAATTTAGTCTTTTTAATTTTATTGATTGCTTTCATCAATAATCCAAATCTTCTTTTTCTTTTTCTTCTTCTTCCGTGCTTTCCAAATTTGATTATAGAAGAATTGAATTATTTTTCTTAAAGTATCTATAATACCCACATATAGACACACTTCAATAAATTATCTATCTCAATTTTTTGTTCTTACATTACTATATATATTTAAGTATCTACATATATAAGAAAAAAAAAATCACAAAATCAATTTTAACGTTGTGAATGTTTAACCTAATTTTGTAGATTTTACAATTGATTCAATATTAAAATATCCTCACCATAAGAACATAGCTTTTTTTTCACTGCTCATAATTTTTGAAGCAGTGGTGTGTATGATAACGTAACATCATTTACTCCAATATTATTTAATTTTTTTAAACAACTTGGTTGGAGATTAATGCAGTCAAATTTTCTTTGTCTTCCTTTTATGTAGCTCTTTTCTTTCTCTCCTCCATTTTAAAGTTAATTTGTTTTAAAATCAGATAAAATTATGGTTATAAAATTTATTTAGAACAATTAAACACGATTAAAACATTTAAATTAATGTCAACCATAGATTTACATTAGCAGTTTATTTGATTTGCGTAATTTCGGAGTCTGTGATTTAAGAGAGAAGAATTAATTTATAGGAAAGATATGAATATTTTTCATTGTTTGTTTGAAAAAAAAAAAGGTTTTAATCCTGAAAATCTGTGAAGTCCAGAATAATATATTAGTTTCTTGCAGTACATATGTGATTTTGGACAGAAATGAAAAAATAAAACAAAAAGTGCTATAATTTCATTTTGATCCGATGCTTGACAAAAAAACACTTTTTTACACAGTTTATAATACTTTTTTTATAAGAGCTAATAAGGATTATTTATTGTGAAAACAATAATTAACACGGGGACCTTCAACTTACAATTATAATGTAAGTACTTACAAAGTTTAATCCTCAAACTAAATAAGATTGCTTAAGAAAATTTATTACTAAAATATTGTTTAGATAAGTAACTTTTTTTTTAAATAAAGACAGCATCTGTTATTACATGAAAATATTGGAAGACTAAAGAATCTTTTAATAAGAATAAATAATTGTATTGACAATTTAAATTAAAAAATAAAGATAAGAGAACAATAAAAAAGTCTTTTCATTTTAATTTTCAAAAAACAATAAAAAAAAATAATTGAATCTTAAAAATTCATTTAAATGAACCTTTATTTGTACTCAGGAAGCAACGGTCAACAAATTCTATGATATTATTGCATACTTACTTTTATTAATTGGATTGACCTTTACTATTATTTTTTGGATTAACATGTTTTAGAAATTATCTTAATAACTTTTGTTACTCTCAAATTTCCGAAAATTTTGAACCAATTCATATTTTTAACTTTCACTATAATTTTAACCTCTAACTTATCTCCTCAAAGTTTTGAACCTTATCATAAGTTTTAAACTTTATCATCTTCGAGAACTCATAGAATAAATTGAATTCTTAGAAAATACTATTTATATGTTGTGAAAGAGAATTATTTAACAATAAAAAATATTAAAAACAAAATTCAATGGACTATAAAAACAATCTTATAAAAATGCAAGAAAATTTTTAAATAGTGCTCAATAGTTAAAGTCCAAAAGAGTGCTTATTTTAAATTTTAATTTAAAATCCAATTAAATACAAAATAATTAATATAACTCACGTATATACACACAAAGTATGTAGCAACTATAGTGCATATTTCTTAGATTATTAGATTAAAATTAAAATTAAATTATTTAAATGAAATTATACTCTTCTAATATTTCTCCTTCACTATTTTATATATAATCAAAGAAAAACAAATCACTTGATTAGATTTCTTCTTATTTTTTAAACTCACTTGAAAAATTTCCAGATAAATATCTTTTCTGTTTTTTTTTTCTCTCTCTAATTAATTTCTAATCCGACCAAATGCAAATTCTCATTTATTTTTTTCTGTTACCAATATTTTCAACGTGTTTGGACGGCTAGGAATCCCCTTTCTTCCAAACGCGTATTAGTTCGGCACTTCTCCAACCTAATTTAACTATTCTAGAAATTCCTTCCTCTACATTTCACTGCACAAACTCAATTTCAGTTTAACTCATTAACGTCAATAAATTTATTATGAAAACTGTTAAACAGGTTCTACCAATATAAATTTTTAACATTTAATACCACAATAATATTTTTATTTAATAATAATCCGTCACTAATAATTAGAAACAAAATCCCTATCCTTTTATTTTGGTGTTCAAGGGAAGTAATAATTTCAGAAAGCTAGAGATAATTTCAGATTATTTTATGAAATCTTTTGTAAGGTCCTAATAATAGTATTGATAAAATTAAGTTGAAGATTAAAAAATGAGAGGAGAAAAATAGAAAAGCAAGCACAAATTTGCAGTATGGTATTAATAATTACAATGAGATGAGTAAGCATTTTGAGTTTTCAGAGCGAAAAAAATAATTTATAGGGCTAAATAAAAATCTTATCTTCAATACTACCCTGAAAGGCAAATCTACAGTCCAAATCCAATAAATGAAAAAAAGGAAAGAAAGAGAGGGAAGAAAAAAGACTACAAAGTATCGTTTTCCTCTGACTTCTGAGAACCTTCTGGGAATCGGTCCCAAACGGTTAAACGATACACGTGACACTCTCACGTGCGTCTCCGCGTGCCGGGTCTCGGATTCCCTACGCCATTGCGTATCTAAATCTAAAATGTTCCTCCACTTAACTGTCGCCGCGTGTCAGTTACACACCCTCTGATTTGCTATGTGACACTGACTTAACCACGGCGTTGCCTGATTCTCGCGATGGCTCTGGCAATCCAACGGCTCAGGTTTCACGTCCGCAGGACCTGGGTGATGCAAACGCAGCAGCGTATCTTTCTTTCCTCCACCTTCTTCTCCACAATCTTCACAACTTCCTCCTCCCTCCCTCGCGCGCTTCGCTCCAATCGCCACACCGAATAGCTTCGGATTCATCACCTCCGGCGCGTCCTCACCGGAGATCCGTTTCGTCGGCATCAAATCGAGCGGCTTCAACGCCGTCATGCCGGACTCCCTACTTCCCTGAGCGCCACCAGCACCGCCGTCCGTTTGGTAACTTCCGTTCCCGTTAGTGTTACCGTTGGCGTTGGCGTAATTTGACATGAGAGCATATATATTGTTGCAGAGCGATCTCATCTCCGCGAGCTCTTTGGTCAACTGAACGTTCTCTTTCCTCAGCCTCTCGTTCTCGTCGACGAGCTCCGCCGGCGCGAGCGACGGTGAAGAGTTCGACGATATCACCTGCTCCTCGCCGGAGTTCGACGGGGATATAATCGGAATCGCAGTCAACGGCATCGGCGTCGGAACAACAACCGTTGCCGGCGCTGTCAGACACGGAGTCGGCGCCGGCAACGAAATCTTCCGCCGTTGAATTTCGCTCAGAAGCCGCTTCTCGCCTCGACGGAAACACTCGTTCGAGAATTCCCACCGATCAGGTACGACCTTCCTGAATCCCTGCAAACCAGGCAAAAACGAAAAACGACGTTAGAAAACCAAATCAAAATAAGCAGCACAAATAATAGGAAAATATAGCGCGGTGATAGAGTTGAAATGAATTACGTAAGTGTTGAGTTGGCGAACGAAACTGGAGAAATTGTTGTGTTTAAAATATTTAGGAAGCAAGTCTCTGGCGAAGACGGTAGGGTTCCAAACGATGAACGTTGATCCGTCGTCGTTCCAGGAAATAACATCGTCGATGGATTGGTCGTCGACGAGTTGAAAGGTTTTGGTGAGAAACGGCGTTGGAATAGATCTCTGTGAGTCTGCAGCGGCAGAGGCGGTGGTGGTGGAGTCGGTGTTGTGTTCCACCGTAGGCGGCTGAGCCATGGAGGAAGAGCCGCAGACGAATGGTGTGGATGCGCGCGAGGAAGGGAGAGATTGGGGTTATGGTGGTTCTAGAAGGTTCCGTTGGAAATATAAGGATGAGGGAGAGAGAAAGAAAGAGAAAGAAAGTTATGAGGAAGATTAGAAAGGAAGGGGCGAGAAGGTACTGCGTTACATCTTATGTCGAGAAAGTTCCGTGTGAATGAGGAATTTGTTTTCTTTTGTTTATTAATGCATTTGTTTGCATGTTGATGGGTGTGGAATTCTCCCAGCATCCACCTAAAGATAGCTTCCACGCCTCTTCTTAATTCAAGAAACTTCTACACCTTTTTTTCTAAAACAAATATATTATCATATCTCTCTCTCTCTCTCTCTTTATCTTATCTTTATTATTTTTATTTTCAAATCTTTCTTCTTCTATTTAAACAGGACTGTTATATATCATCATCATAAACCAAGATTAAGATAAGGGAGTTATTGGGTTCCATGTGGAATGAAGAATAAGTTGTGAATTATTGTTGAAAACCAAGCTAAATAACTGTTTCAAGAAAGAAAAATTGTTGCGGTTGTCTAGAGCTTTGTTTTTCACCATAAAATGTGTGCTAGGTTGCAAGGGAACAACAAATCAAGTAAGATTTGCTTCCCATCTCAATTGCCATCACTTCTCTTCAAAGAGCATATTTAATAACTTGGTGATGATGGCATTGAGGTTTGTAGTTATTATTGACATTGGAGAAAAAAGGGTTCTATAGTGAAAGGGTAATTAAATTAAGTTTGAGTGTGTGAGGTGATTGATTGCGTGTTGTATATAGTCTTGTAGGCATGTTGAAGGGTTATGGTCATATGTGGATTTTCTTAACTGATGAAGAGTGGCAATAGGGACAGTATTTTTTTTATCTCCAAGGAAACTACCATTATATGTATAAAGACTCTATTAGTCTAACATTCAAGGTTAATTAAGAGATGAGAAGAGAAGAACATAGTTGACAATGAAAGAAATTACAACACCTCTCTTAAAGTTCAAGAGAAAAAAAACGATCTCTTGAAAAAAATTAGAAAACTCCAAGTTATTGAGAGAACCTTATATGAGAAATTGTTGTTTTTCCTCTATTAATTTTTTTTATTAAGAATAAATAAGTTTATTTGGGACGGAGAAATAAGGACCATAAGTCTCCTTTCATACCAATATGCATGAAAGAAAGAGAAAAAAAATCAGTCACTAATTCAAGATTTTGATTAAACTAATCACATTTTTACATTATTTATCTTATTTTCTTTTTTGGATAAGTCATGGTAGGATTGACGTTTATATAAATTTGTTAGTATTAATCGACTTTATTGTAAGTTGCTAGATTTTCGTATTTATTTCCTATACTATCTATTGTATGTCTATATATTTTTTCCTTAAATGAAAAACATGATATATGCACGACAATCTAACTATTATAATGCACAAAAATCTTCTATTACTTGTTTTCCTGTTTCTCCATCAATCTATATATTTATATAGATTCCTTGCATGATTAATGACTTAGTTTAAGAATAAACACAACTAATATATTTTATAACTTTGATAAATCAACTTACTACTCCTCCAACAAGTGCAAATAATTAGTAATATATCTTCTTTATACCCAATCGTATGTAAAATTTGAATCAATTTTTTATTCTCTAACACATAACGTAACATTAAGGTTCTTTTAACGAATTTAAGGATCTTTTTAACAACATTTTAGTGCTCTCCACCTAAATTTACCATGATATACTACCATGTCTCACTACTCATGACATGCATAGTGTTTCTTATAGTTGATGTATATAGTACTTTGAACATTTTGATCATCTTTGATTCATTATTAGGACTTATACTCGAAGATAACATACACTTCACTAAAAATCGAGTAAAATTTGATTTATAATCTTCCATGTTAAAGTATCACAAAACTTTTAATAAGTAATTATTTTGAGAAAGTCAAACTTTTTTATCTTTTGTTTTTTGAATTTATAATCCATTTTGTAAATACTACATTCTTGTTGACAATAATTGTGTGGACAACAAGATTACATAAGTGAATCAATTCACACTATCATAACCTAATAATATAAAATTCCTAGATTTTAGATCTATTTTTTAAGAGTTGTATACTACATACATAATATATTTGAACACATAAAAAAAAAATAGTTGGTTTTAATTTCTAATCTTCATCGATATCTTCAAACCAATCACTACTAAAGGTAATCAATCTATCACATAACATGCAATTATAACTACTTCTATCTAGACAGAATTGACCATTCCCAATGTTCTTATTATAAGTTTTGTTAGGAGGGTTATATTCATATGCTCTATTGCATAATTTTTTTTTTGTCTATGTGAATCTAATAATTTCACTTTGTTTGTTAAATATCAAAAATTTGTTTTCTACATGTTTTTCTCATTATCTAACCTCAAATACTTAATTTTTGTTTCCAATTTGAAGTTTTATCTATGCTTTAAATTCCTTAAATATTAAAAACACATTTAACTTCTTCTTGTAAGGTACACCCTCAATCTCTTAAAATAATAATCAATTACACAAATATTTTACTCCTCATAGTCACTTTATCAAACTATAATCTATAATGTTTACTTATAACATAACTCACACAAATGTAAATTAACTCTTTAAACTTAAATGTAATTACATTTTGCAAGATTTTTTTTAATCTTGTTTTAAGATATTAGCAAGCCAATAATGTCATGACATAATTTTTTCTTCTTGACTTACTATTACAATTAATTTACTTTAATTCTTGCAACACTTCCCTCAAATGTATATATGAATTTATTGTGTGATATTCCTTACTTTCATACCTACCAAATTCTATCACAATTTCATACCTACTAAATTCTATCACAATTTTTAAGATTTCACATTTTGCATAGATATTACATTTGAAGTCATCTAATTGTCCAATAAACAATATATTTCTCTTCAAGCTTTATAAATGTATAAATAATATCATCATACATTTTTATTATAACAAAATTTACTCAAACAATTTATAAGGTATGATAATTTTCCATAAACATGAATCCTTCTAAGACTAGATCATAAATATAAAATTATTTTTGATGTACAAACAAGGTAAGTTGAATATAAATCTAGTATCCACACACCATAAAGTAATTTTTCACTTTCAGAATTAACTATTATTTTCTTAATCAAAATATCTCCATTTTTTTATGCACTAACAATACATACAACCTTGTGAGAAACAATTATAGAATTTGTGATTCTTCCTCCTTTAAGAATTTAATTTATCATGATGCTGACTTTTATTAGAACTATATTCTATTCATTTAGCTTTCATCATCGGGAAAACCTTTGATTCAAACTTTTCATTATTTCTTTTTTACTTTCTTCTTCGATTCTTTTTCAACAAAAAAACTTCTGAAGAATATCGCAAAAGAAAATAAAGTGCGAAACATTATGCATGACTTTGCATTTTTTTTTTTTGTGACTGTGTATTCTCCAATCAACTTCAGATTCAAATATAGATCTTGTAGGAGGACTTCTCTAACACAAACCCATTCGAAGTTGGATTTTCTTCGCAAGTCAGAAAACGTTCTCAGGATGACGTATAATATTCGGCTTCCTTCGGACGCTTCCAGATCTGATGTTGATATGATCGAAAAGCCCACAAGGAGCGTATTGCTCCATTTCTAGCCATATTGCACACTTTATTGCACATCTGACACTCGAAGTTGCTTCCTTTTTTCCTATTCATCCGCAACCTTAGGTTTTCTTCACTTGTAAATAAATGTTTCTACACTTCTCCAAAACACACGTCTTTTCTCATTTTCTTCTCTTTTCTTCTACTTCTCTAGTCCTAGATTGTGTTGACACTTGTGATTTTTCTTGCTAGTTCTGATATCTTTGATATTATTTAAAAAGTTCGTAGTGTATCATAGAGTTGCTAACTTATCACATATAAGTTTTTAAGAATAGTGATCATCGACATCTCTGAAAATGTGTCTCGTTTGTGTTCTCAACCTTAACATGCTAGAGAACTAATATAAGATGTCTTTTAAAACTCACCTCTTCTAAAACCCTCATGAGTTCATCACCAATATTGTTATCGTTTGCCTCCACGATACTAAAGCAAAAAAATCCTCCACCGAACACTCCTAGGTATGAGATCTAAAACTCATGTACACATTCATATTGTACAGATTCGTTAGTTTTTTTTTATCAACAAGAAAAAAATAATTACTAGGGGTATTTCTGAGATACCTCAACCCTTATAAAGAGACTAGAAAACATATCCACCCTTACAAAACGCAAGAACACTAAGTTTCATAACAATCTACCAAACAAAGTAAAGCACGACAAACACATCTACAACACCACCACTAAAGAGATCGTGTTCTACCGGCCTTAACACTAATAATGTACTCATACCCTAACCTTTATTAGCTTTAATAGACCTCATACAAACAATAGGTTCGAGACACAAATCAGAGTAAGAAAAACACACTAAACGTACCTTCGCAGTTATCTATGACCATATCTTCAGTTGAGCCACCGCGAAGATTTCAATATGATATACATGTCCATATTTAAAGATCTTCTTATTCCTTTGTTTTCATAGTTCCCCTACAACTGTTATCCACACGCAAAGCCATCTTTGGTTAACGACATCACTTTCCTTAACCATCCTGAACTATGAGAAGTGCATTTTTGGCTCATGATGGACCGTCGAAGCCGAACCCACCCACTCATAACACTTTGACCATACTAACCAAGCTACCCTGCATGTATAAAAAAAATGTGACGTTGCCTCCGCTTCCTCCCCACACATACTACATATGTTACTCTCCATCATTATCCCCTCTTTCACCAGATTTACTTTAGATGTTATTTTATCCTCCAACACTCGTCATGCTACAAGTGTTGTGAAGGTTGGGTCTTAATCCTCCAAAATGGCTCATACATCTCGCCTTCCCCCTCAGCTTCCCTTTTAAAATACTATACGCTAATTTAACTGAGAACTCTGTTGTATCATTTTCTTTCCACACCCACTGATCCTCATTTTTCCCATTGATAATCATACTACCTATCAGTGTTACCAGCTCTTGCTCCTGATGTTTTTCCCACTCAAACAAACTCCTTCTCCATCCTATCTTTTAAACTCACTCGAGATTGTTATTCCATTCCCCTCCTTGTCACAACTTGTCTTCCTTGCCAAAACAAACAGAGAAAATCCTCGAGAACCTATCTTTTAGACTCTCATTACCCAACCATTTGTCCTTCCATAGAGAAATTTGTCTCCCGTTCCCTACCTCTTAGGAAAATTTATCCTTAAAACATCCTTTTCACCCTTCAAACCTCCAAATCTCATTCAAGTCCCTCCACCACAATGAGTATGATCTGCTAATGCCTTGATTCTTTAGGCCTCTCCAGCCTCCATACTTCGATTCCAGCACCTCATTCCACAAACCAGTTTTATACGCCAAATCCACTTTCCTAAAAGCGCAGCATGGAACTTTCTTACCTCTACCATTCCTAACCCTTCTTCCTCCTAAGACTCACAAACTTTCCTCCAGGTCGCCCACACTACTTCCTTCTTTCTTTACTCCAACCCCATAAGAAATTCCTCTAAAGTATTTATATTTCCCTAGCCACCATGATTGGCATTTTATACAAGGAGATATAGAATAGAGGTAAAACAGATAATACTGATTTAATCAAACACAACCGGCCTGCCATAGAAATAAACTTTCCTTTTCATCTTCCTAACCTTCTCCTTAAGCTCTCCACCACCCTTTCCCAGAAATTACTTCTTTTATGACACCCCCAACAAGTAACCCCAAATACTTAAAAGGAGTCTTCATTATCTCACAATTCAAAATAGAGGCACAACTCTATAAAAAGTACCGACTGCATCCACCCCTCCTATGCGGCTCTTGAGATAGTTAACCTTTAGACCTAATGCCAATTCAAAACAGTTGAGCATGACCTTAATTGTAAACACACTTTGAATCTCCACTTTACAAAAAAATAGAGTATCATCCGCATACTGAAACATGTTCACCTTTACCAAACAATCGCCAACTTCCACGCTTTGTAACAACCCTTTCTCCACCGCTTTCCTTACCACACCAGCTAAACCCTCTGCCACTATAAGAAAAAGAAACGGCGCTAACGGGTCACCTTGTCTCGGTCCCTTCCTTGGTTTGAACTTCTGTGTATGACTACCATTAACTAGCATCGAGATCGACGAGGATACTAAACACGCTCTTATCCAATCAATCCACTTCCTGCAAAAATCAAGTCGTTGTAACATATAAAAGATAAACTTCCAATCCACTAAATCGTATGCCTTTCATAATCAACTTTGAACCCTAAATCAACTTTCTCCTCTTCACTTCTTCTAACACTTCATTAGTCTCTACCACACTGTCCAATAACCCCCTACCTTCCAAAAACGCAGACTGTCTAACGTCAATGACTTTGTGCGGAACCTTCTTCAACCTAGCGACTATTTTGTACAAGCAACCCACCAACGAAATCGGTCGGAATCATTTAAAAGTTGGGAATTATCCACCTTAGGTATAAGAGATATGAAAGAGGCGTTTGTTTCCCTTGGCCATCTACCACTCTCCTCAAAGTTGTTTCCCCAACAACACTTTATAAATCTGAAATTAAAACCGTCTAGTCCTGGACCTTTTGAACTTTCACAACTCCACACCGCATTCTTAATTTCCTCTTCCGTAATCCTTTCTATCAACATACCATTGTCTTCGTCTGAGATCTTATTGAAAACAACATTATCGATTCTGATAGGTGGTCTAACACCTCCACTAAACCTGTCCATGTAGAAGTCCCTAACCTTCCCTTTTACCACCGCTTGATCCTCAAGCCAAAGACCGTTTTCTCTCAGTCCGCTAATTTCGTTCCTCGACCTTCTCCACTTAATAACTGAGCGAAAATACCTAGTATTCAAACCCCTTACTTCAACCATCTCTGTCTGGCCTTCTGTTGAAGAAGAAGTTCTTGACAGTGTTTGGATCTTCTCTGCTCTTCCAAAAGCATCCTCCTTTCCTCCCTCCGTTCTCTAACTTGCTCTCATCGTCCCTCTCATCTAGATTCTGAATTCTTCTCTGAATGTCTTCCACTGCCTTATTGACGTTACCAAAGCTCTCTCTTTGATCCACACCTTTAGATCTGCTTTCAACTCAGTTACATTTTGTATAACACATTCTTTATAGTTAAACTACATATTGATGTAGAAAGATGAAACTTTTTATCATATCTACCACTTATGCAGAATTTCAAAAAAATATCTAGTGGTTGAGAAATTAAAATCAAGCCAATGCTATCCAATAGATGAATGTACAGATTCTGATATTCCATTATTAAGGAGACGAAGTTATGAAAAAGAAACAATGAGAGATAATACAGAAAACAAAAAAAATCTTTCAATTATCATCACTGATGATGTGACGTTAGTAATATTTTATTAATTTTATGGACAATTAAATTTTTTTTAGAGGTTTTATCTTCTAGAAATTACTTTCTAAAAAGTATTTATATAATTTAAAAAATATCCATATTAAATATTATTGGTAAAGAATTTAATCCATTTATTTTTCTTAGTCTTTCTTTATTTAGGTTTCAAAAATAATTGGCGAGGGCTAATGGGACTACGTTCAAATTATTTTTCTTTTTTTTACTAATTTTCAAATTCAAATTTCTAGTTAAAAATATTACTAATAAAAATCACAAGTTATTTAGAAAACTATCTAAACTTTATCCCACAAATTAATATATGTTATAACCATAAAAAATGAAAATTTTAGTCTCCTTTATTAGTGCAATGCCCTTAACTCATAGTCTTCATTGTGGATCTATTATATATTATGGGTTTACTTCTTTTATTTCTAGTTATAGAAAGTAAAAAGATGAATTCAGATATAAGGTATGGTAATTTGTATCAAATTTTAGTTATTATAAACTGTCTTAATTTTAATAAAATCTTTTATAAAATAAATGTTAGAAGATAAAAACTTTGTGAAATTAAACATTTATTATCACTTAATGGTGATAATTGAAATAATAATTAAAATCTACAAGCACCAAAACATAACGTACCTAGCTCAGTCAATTTTGAGCTAATTTATTAAAATAATAATAATAATGTATACTTAAAAACAAAAAATTTCAGTAAATAAAATCAAGTCACAATAATAACAATTAATTTAAAAAAATAATAATATTATATTGACTAAGTAAAATATTATTTTATAAATTAAAAAGTTATTGATATCTAAAATATTTTTTATTATTAATACAAATTTATAATGTAGTTTTCAATTAGTATCTAATATTTACTAAGAATATTTTAATTCTAAATTAGTCTTTAATTATAAATTATTAATTAATTTAGAATCTAAAATATATAATTAGAACTTTGATAACTAATTTAAATATCAAATTAAAAATTATTTTATAATTTTATAATTTTTTATTATTAATAAAAATTATTTATATATTAAAAAAAATTAATTATTAAGATAATATCTAAATAAATTAATATAGTAATTAATTATCTCTGAAATTATTTGTTACTTATACATATGGTGTACTTGATATAATTTGTTAAAACTCAAATTAAAATAGATATATTATATGACGATTAGTCTTTCTTATTATACTAAAAAAAAATTATAAACAAAATTTTTTGCATTAAAAATTGAATTTATTTTAAAGGATTTGTATAAATAATTGTAAAATATGATTCTTTTTTTCATTAATATTTGGAATGTTACAATCCCTCAAAATGGGTGAAAACAGGGGGAAATGTTTGATCAAACAAGAAAAATGACGGCTGTGAAAAGTAAATAGAAGAGTGATAAGTTACACCAGACAATAAATATATATAACTATCTCAACATATACCAGAAGGATATTTTTAATCTCTGGCTACGAATATTGCATTTAACTATTTATTGATGAAATGAATATAAGTATTATAGTATGCGGATATCCGTTATTTTGCTAATTATCGTTATGAATTTTATTTAAATATTTTAAAAATTATTCAATAATTTTAAAATTTTTAACCTAAATATTTTTATTTTTTTTATAACAGCTTTCATGTTATGCAATTTTTTAACCTAAATATTTTTTTCTCAGTAGAAAAGGTCTTTTTTTGCTAAAACAAACTTTGTTTTTACACAATTTATTCTACTCATTTCAAATAAACTATTATTGCAAGTTATAAAGGTGATTATTAACAAAAGTATTTTAGAAATTGATTTGATGAATGGTGAAAAGTTAATCTCTTAAGTGAAAATAAACTTAAGGAGTTATGAAACAATAGCTTATTAAAAATCAATAATTTAAGAAGATGTGAATTAATATTCTGAAATTGGAGATATTTGAAAGTGCACATTGTATGAGAAACAAACAGAAGAAGATATAATAGATTTGGACAACTCATTGAAGATGGAGCAAAGGGACCAAGTACGTCATGTGTGGACATGCAACCAAGCATCATATGTTAGTCTCGTGAGACTTCTGAGACAGATAGTGTCGTACGTCGTAAGTTCTAACACTACCTAACGATAGAGATAAAACCCCGAAACAGTTATAAAAATTAGTTTTTTTTTACTTAGGTAACTTTTCTCCTTGTTTATCAAAATAGATTTGTTTTTGGAAAAATCTAAAGCGAATGACTTTTATGATATTTTAAGTTGTGTTAGTCTAATCAATTTTAAATGAAGTTGTGTTACTGAAATCAACTGAAATTGTGTCATTGAAATCAATTTGAACTGAAGTGATGTTATTTTAACACGATTTTTCATATAATTCTTTCAAAAATAATTATATTTTAATAAAAATGAGAAATTATTCCACTTTTGTAAAAATTTCTAAAAAATAATGAAGTTGGATATAAAAAATAAGAACTAGGGTTTTTTAAATTAATTAATTATTTACACTAGGACAATTTTGTAATATAAAATATGAATGACAAAGTAGGGTGGATAGTGTCGGCTTGCGACCTACTAAGAAAAATGTCGGGTGAACTGCCTATTTTGACTTGCTGACCCGCTTAGACCCGCATAAGTGTTAAGTGGGGTCGCATACATGAGATTTTGAAAAGATTTTTATAGCCCTTATGAATACTAGACACATGCATGACCTAATAAGCGCAACACGACAATAACAACAAGAATTGTGGGGTGTATACTAAGTGTCTTGGTTCATATAGCTTGTTATACAAACTACACTGTGTGTTAAGTTCATCAATCTAAGACTGGTTCATATAACTTGCTATACCAGCTCTGACACATTACATCCTAAATAAATATGAGATTTTCTTCTTGCTTTCTTTTTATGTTTTATATTTTGCAATATGTGGGAGATTGTTGTAAAATCGAATTAGATGATATCACAAAAGGAAAACAGATAATGCAGAAGAACCTTGCGAAAGTGAGCGCTTTTTCCGGTAGGTTTTTCGTTCAACTTCAGAACCGTCAGAGGAGATTTCTTAATGTTATGAGGATGACATGCACGACGTTGTCCTCAAATGCATCCAGGTTCAGTGTCAACCCCACCATCGAATGCGCCCAGGCTCGGTTCACGCCTTTTTCTCCCTTCCTTCCGTTGGTTTGGTTTCTCTTCTACACTATAAATATGCATCTCCCCTTTGCTCTAGAAAACACAAACTTATGTTTTCTCTTCTCTACTCCTTTCTAGATCATTTTTTTTTCCTTTTCTACCATATCCGGTATTCTGGGTGTTTTACTCTTTAAGTGTTGCTTGCTAGTTCTAATATCCCCGGTCTTTATTCGATAAGTTTTTGTTGTATCTTGATAAACTTGCGCAATACATTGCAGATAAGTTCTTACGGATAGTGATAATTCAGATCTCGAGAAATTTTTTGTTCATGTTTTTAGTCTACTTTTGCTACATATTATTCTTCTAAGGGCCATAAAAGTCTTTATAGGTCGTCAGTTGTCTATACTTGATCGATTAACACGTGTAGCAGAATACTTGTTAAAGATTTTTTGGTGATCAAGTTAAGTATTTAGAGACTAGAGATAGTTAATGCAAATGTGTACATTGACTTGGGTGTAACCAACTTATTTATAGAATGAAGTTAAAGTTTTGAGGTGTTAGAAAGGAAAAAATATGATTGGGAAAGTAAGCTAATCTTAATTACTATATAGAACTCTTATCTTAAAAATACTAAAAGAAAATAAATTGGCCACATTGTTGCGTAAATTGTTGGTGACTGGTGAGTTGAATCGCGCAACATTCCTTTTTGATGCACGAGAAAAGAACTTGGTAGCTGTTCCAGACATGGTCACGTGCCACTTCATGTTGGTGATCATGGAAGAAACAAAGGAATGCAAAACCTAATTGGAGAACAAAAAAAGTGATAATACTGAATTCAGGTTTCCCAAAATGAACAATGAGTGAATGCTTGTTGGTGTGTTTAGGCTTCCATTAAGTTATATTTAGAAAGAAAACATCTAAATAGATTAAAGGAATGAAATGATAATATTCATGAAGGATGTTGACTTTTAAGTAATGTAAACTTTTTGTATATCAAAACAAAATAAGTACCAATCAATCCAAAATAAAAAATAAAATTTATCTAAAACTTTTATCCTAATTTCAATTTACATAATTAAAATTATGATCTTTGAAATATTGTCTATTAATATGCATTAAGTTGGTTATAATTTTGTAATGAAAAAGTATCTTTATAAATTAAGGATATGTTCAAACAAAATCTTTTGAAAAATTAAATTTATTTATTTTTATAATTTCTTATAAAAAAAAATATCTACAGACCTTCTATAACCACTATTTTAAAGGTTTGTGGTTGCAATGGAACGTTGATTTGTGTTGAAAGTTTTAATACATATTTAAAATAGGCTCAGTTTTGTTATTTATTTTTCCTATTTATTGAAATATTTCTCCATAGATCATGAAACTCTGTTAGGTGGCCATGGCTACGGCAATATCAAGTAAATGAATGAGTATTTTTCTACTCACATGATTGATTGTTCAAGGCTTTGTCTAAACTCCTCAAAGCTCTTTAGTTACATTAATTCGCCATCACAAATTGACAATACTACTATAGTAGCATTAATAATACTAAAAAATGACAAATGAAGCAAAAAGTTGTTCCATTTCTATTTCTATATAAAAAAAATCTAACTTATTTATATATATTATAAAATTTTATTAGTTTTAGTCATTTTTAACACATATTCATTAGGAGACTTAGGTTTGATTATATATTTATGAGTGGTATGATAGTGATCTGATAATGAATAGTTTAATAAATTCAACAAAATCTTATTATGATAGATTTTAAATAGTTATGATATCATATTAAAAAGTGATTTTTAAATGTAAATCAGACTTACAAAATCAGAAGCTTGTATTCTTTTATATATTATAGAATTTTTTTTATTTATTCGACGTGAATTTTCAACATTTTTATTTAATCTATTTTTTTTTTATTTTTTCCCTTTTTTTCTTTAAAATATATTAAAAATATACTTAAAATTTATTTTCACTTTAATAATGTTAGTAGAATAAAGTTTCTTTATACTCCAATAATAAAAAATAATAATTCAAATAGAATAATTTTTTTTTATGTAAAGTAAATGGAGATTCAATTCATTTACTAATGATGTCAAAGTATTACCTTTAGAGTATGATTATATATTCATTCAATTTCACAGTTTCTCTTTCAAAAAGATTTTTTTTATCACACAGTCAAAGCATGTACTTAATAACATATTATAATAACATAATAATATTTTAAATTAAAAATTAAATTAAATATAATTAAAATATTATTTTATTAGTTTATAAAGTGAATATTTTTTTAGTGTTTATACCATTCTCTTTGGCTCTTAATCTTCTACTAACTCTTTCTGACACCTCCATGATATGTCCACACTCCTCTACCAACCACCCTTCATGTTTTTCTCACCATATTAAATTTTTTATATTTCTTTTTGTTATAATTTAATATATATATATATATATATTATTTAAAATTTTGGAATATGCTATTTACATATAGATATTTAAATATAGGAATATATGTTATATATAAAAGAAAAAGCATTATAAAGTTAGAAGTTAGTTAGATATAAAAGTTGAGTTAAATATATAATTTAATTACATTGTTTAGTCGCAAAAATGTAATACAATTATATATGTTGGAAATAAAATAAATATTTTAAAAAAACACATTTTACATTAATTGTGTCTACATTTAAATTAAGAACTAGTGGAATATGTACATTTTCTACATCTTTCTATATCAGTTATACATAATTAATATATTTTAAGTAGCATATTGTATCGGTGGATTTATTTATATATATATATATATATATATATATATATATTTTGGTGTTTACCATGGAAATTATAAGTTTTCTTTTTATGTGGGTGATATCTATATTAATTTTATAATTAAATAAAATATTCAAAAAAAATGTAAAACCTACCTCTATCCTACTAATAAAATGTGTAAATTTAAATTGTCACACAAATTTTAACTAAAGTAATTGAATTTGGTATTTTAAACTAATGAGATCAAACATAGAGATCATTACTAACACTTGCATCTCTCTCTTTTTCTTTCATTTGTTTCACTTTTATGTTGCTTCTCTACTTAATTATCATAAGCAGAAACAATTGAATAAAAATAATTAAATAAAGCAAACAAAACAATGAACGAGCTGTTATCGACATGGAGAAGAAAGAGAGAACTCACCCCAATTGGGAAAGTGGTCAATTATGGGCTTCAGACAAACATAGGAACCCATTTGGTTTCAAGTTTAAATCTTATATGATGAAAAGGTATTTGGAAGAAGATATTTTTTTTATGAAAGGAATTATAATATTAAAGAAAATCTTTAAATAAAAACTAAATTTAAAATCTAAAAATAACTAATTATTATATTAATTAAATTAAATATTAATTTAAAGATTAATAAGTTATTGATATTTTTATTATTAATAAAAATTTAAGAAATCATTTTTAAATTAATATTTAAATTAATTACTGATATTTTAGTTATTAATATTTTAGAGATTAATTTAAAATATAAAATATGTTAGAAATTAATTTAGAATATAAAGTAGTTAGGAACTAAAACATTTGGATAGTAGTGATTAAATATTAATTTAAAAATTATTTTATAAATTTTATTAATAATAAAAATTATATTAAATATTAATATTTTTTTAGTTTTTAAAATAATAATTAATTATTTTTATTTTTAAAATTAATTATTATTTAATAATTTTTTTACAGTGCGATTTTTGAGCACAAGAATTAATAAATATTTCCTCTAGTCTTTAATATATAACATATTGTTTAGATCTTTTTATAAGACATTTTATGATGTTAATAAGCTTTTAATATTTTTCTTTGTTGGCTCTCCTATAAATTGACCGTGGAACATAATATTTTCAAATTTCAATTTTAATGAAGGTAAGATGCATATATTAATAATAAATAAAAAACAATAAAATCAACTAAAATACCTAATTTTATTGGTATTTGGCATAAATGTTTTCTAATAATTTATAACAATATATATAATAAGACAATCACATATTTCTATTTTTTTAATTATATTTCAAAATTATATCATTTAGAGACTTATCAATTCTGTTGTAACAACAAAGAAAGAAAAATAAGTTACTTATTTAGTAAAAATAATTACACACCACTAATATATCTCCTACTACCTCATAATAGGTGCTCTTGTTTTTTTTTTTTCTCTTCCACACAAATATGTGACTATATTGCTCCTCTCTACCTGTTTTTCTTCAATATATATTACATATATTAAATAAAAATAATAATCATACATATTTTTTAAAAATAAATATATAAAATTAATGATTATGACTAGTATAAATAAAATCATTAATAATATTTTTAAAAAAAGGGACTAAAGCAAGTTCTTAAAATTACAAGGAATGAGAACATAATTTTTAAATTTAAAAGACCAAAAGTAAATTTAATTCACATTTCAGAAATTAAATACACATTTAAAACCTTTTTAGTATTTCTAAAAATGATTAGATTTTGAAGCCATAATATTTGAAAGGAATAATTAACAATATTTCTGAAAAGATAACTAACACTCCTCAAATCAGTCTTCCAATCCATGCTAACCTTAAAGAACATTGTTAACACTAACGTATGCATGCTGCAACAATTGAAGACATAAGATAGAAAAAGATGCATGCATGCAGAGACAGTTTCTCTCAATCAGACCAAATTTGCAACCTCAAAAACTGAATCGTGTGATCGTTTTCCTAGTGTTTTTCAACACACTGCGAAATCTTCATCAGTTTGTTCCTTGGTCTGGTCCCCTACATTATTTCCAAAGGGGTTGCACCACCAATTTCTGTATATAGCCACTGCTTTTTTTATCTTATTCTCATTATTATTAAATAATGGATAATTATCCACCAAAGGAAAGTGACTTCTGTTGTTCTTGTCACAATTTTCTCTCTCAAATATATACGGTGAGATGTCATCTCTTGAATTAACATATTAACATGCAAATGGGGACAAAGTAAAACATAAAATGCTGATTTTTGTGGGGACATGTGGTGTGAATGTTTGAATTTGATGAGAAACTTCATAAGCTAATACCTCCATTTTTAGTCCAAATAACAGTTGTGAGTAATAAAAAAAAGTGCTGGTTTCGTTATCATCTATAAATAAATAAATATACTAACTTCACATGTGTTAAGAAAAATAAAATTGCAATACTTTTTAGTCAGTTTTTAAATTTCTCAATTATTGTAACGAGAAAAAATATGTTGCTTTTTGTTTAAAGTTCTCCAAGTCATTACTCAATCCACCACGGATTCAATTCATTCACCATAATTTATTTTAATTAAATATTATTTTGTTTGTTTTATCGGCGATAACAATTAAATATAAAATGTGAACTACTTCTGAAGTGGTTTAAACTTTATACATAAAACAATATCTAGAGACGAACACAAAACACCTAACACCTCTTAACGTTAACCATACAAGAAAAGCCTAACGTCACATCAAACAACCACGTTCATACATTCCAAAAGTTCCAAACACCAACTCAAAAAGGGAAACGAAGCGTGATTTTACAGAAATTTAAGATCAAACCTTAGCTTGCATCAAAGTGCACACTTCAGACGTATCGACCATCCCTATTGAAAATTACAAAATTCCCATAATTCCAAATAAACTCTAAATATTATTTTGTGTAAACAAAATTTATTATCCAACTTCTGAGTTTTATGTTATTTTGTTGTTTTACTCGTCACAATACTTTTAAAAGTTATAATAATTTAATCTAGTCGGTAACATTTATTAATAGTTTTTTCTCGACAAATCTCGCAACAATTGAGGGTTATAATGTGTCTCGGATTGTGACATTACAAGAAAAAAAATGCACATTAACGACCAAAATTAACGGCAAAAATTTTGTCGGTGGCAAAATTGCTATTGAATTTGTCAGGGAACCAATATTCATCAAATATATAAAATGGTGATTAATTTTTGTGATTGAATGTTCAGAGCTAAAATATTAGGTAGCAAAATCAATCACGATTACAATTAATTTTTAATATACTTTTTCAAGAACTTTTAGTGACCGAATTTGCTATCGAATAGTATATTCACTCAACGACCAAATTTAATTAGGTTGATTAACAAGTTCATGATGTTAAAAATCGTGGCTTGTTTTCTTATTATAGAAAAGTATAAAAGAGACTTAATATTAACAACATTGTAATTTGAGTAATTGTAGGTAAGGTTTGTTAGTATGTGGTTAAAAGGAGTTCGGAACTTTTCACTAGTCATAAGGTGTGTTTATACTTTTTGGGCAATTTCTTCTTGCATCCTTACATTTTTCTTCCTGCACCCTCACAATTTTGTAAATTCCGAAACTGGCATTCATATGTTATTTGAATTCAGGATCTGAGAGTGTGCTATGGATTCATCAATCCGGGAAGTAAATCATGTTACATTCTGGATAAGGGGGTGTTCCGGAAGCAAAGTTTGCATAAATTGTTGATTTTCAGATTGCTGAATCCGGAAGACTAATTTCTATTGCGGATTGGTGGATTCGGAATGGTTTTTTCAATTATGGATGTTTTGCATTTTTTTATTTTGGATTAACATTGTCATTCATGTACTATCGGAAGCACCAATCCAAAAGATTACTGGACGTGCCAATCCGAAATTTTACCAGAAGCGCCAATTCGAAAATTTACTGGATTTCATAATCCAGAATACAAAAAAAAAAATGTACATTATATATTGAGACAGTTTTATCTTTGCGCAACATTGTGGGGATGCAGGAAAAAAAATGTAGAGGTGCAGGAAGAAACTGTCTAATTTTTGAGTGAGTGTGTGAATTTTGTGTCTTCAGAATGATTTAGTAAAAGAAAAACCTGAATAAAAATGTAAAATAAATATGATATTGAAAATGTATATTTTTTTTATATCTTATTTTGAACGTTTCCTTTATCAATAGAAAATCATATGCATTAATTATTTCCACTTACAAATTAAATGAATCATCCATATAAGAAAAGATTAAATAAGAAAGAATAAATTAAATTTTAATTTCTCTTTGATTTAGTGATTTACCATTTTTTTTTTCATTTTTAAAAATATTGCATTTTTTAAATCCACAATTTAAATTCAATTTTCAATTTTTCATGTCTTAATTTACTTTAATTGAGCTCGGAGTGTTTGTCTATGAAAAACTCTGCAACGAAAGTATACGGCCGTCATGAAAGGTACATTAAAATAATAGTTTGCGAAAAGTTATGCAGTAGAGGGGGTGTGTGACAACTTAGAAACTACGTTAAAGTAATAAAGCTATTAAAAAGCACTAATGTGCAGTACAGTGTAATGCAGTTGGGTTTAATAGTGCCAAAGTTCAAGAGGGGGGGTGAATTGACCTTTTAAAACTTTCTCGCAGAAACAGTGTTTAACACAGTTTTACAGAAAATAAATCGATTTATGTGAAAATGAACAGA
>Ga0123342_1001476_pt1 | contig 39602 bp, 21 predicted proteins | sample Turbeawhitnodule_FD_89960 | JGI IMG/M metagenome (GOLD analysis project Ga0123342, IMG submission 89960) | Root nodule microbial communities of legume samples collected from Mexico - Turtle bean Mexico white nodule | ecosystem: Host-associated > Plants > Roots > Nodule | place: Mexico: Nepantla...
CATTGTTGAATACATAAAGATGAGCATCTTTGTCAATAGCCAACGAGGGATAAACTCTACTGGTAATACAAATTCTCCCTTTCTCCCCAAAACTCTCAATAATGGACCGATCAATCTGCATAATATGAACCTATAAACATCAAACTAGCAAGCACATGATGAAACAAAAAGGGTAATATTTATCAGTAGCAATGAACATACCAAGCATCTGAGTGAAATTGTTTTTTGCTTGGGGTCTATGTCAAAGATGGTTCTATATGAGGATTTATCAAGGTTCTGCCGCAATGAAGACCTGTGAAGTGTACACAAATAACTCAAGTCTCAACCATAAAATATAAGCACCATAGTTTACAAATAGTGAGAATATCAGAAATAACCTTGTTTGGTCACTGCACATGAGACACACAAATCTATTGGGAGCTCTATATATTCTGAAGAAGATTGCAGTGTGTTCTGTTTGGTCCTCAGATGCTAAAGCTAACAAACCAAATGGCCCTATTATGCCACTTCTTGATGCATATTCTTCACTACACAATAAGTGAGGATCAACTTCACTTTCATCTATAAACTCTGCATTCTCTAGTTCTGGAAGCTCAAACAACACTTCTACATCGGCCTTGAAAAGTTAAGTTTTAAAAATCATCATGGATGCTGTACTTTGTTCTACAATTCACCAAAAGGGAATTTGAGAAAATACAACACAAGTTTGCATACCTGTGATGCAGTGATACCTGAGACTTCAAGAATTGATCCACCAGCCAGTTTCTCACCCTTTATGCTAATTTGTTTGTCACGTAGTTTTTCTACCTCTTCAATTGGCCACTGCATCAACATCTTCCCACTTGTATCAAGCCAAACTTGCCTTGGAATGCTCTATATTTCCAAACAACCACATATTGAGATCACTTGATAAGAACATAGTCCTAAAATATTTGTTAACATGAAGAAAAAGAAAGGTTCAACATGAAGCTAAAATAAATACCTGTAGACCAGCCCATCCTTTCTCATTATCATCTTGTGTAGTGTCACACTCCTGTGACCATCCCCACAATATCCTTCTGTTTTTGGCATAGTCAAAAAATGACTTGGAAGCATAAAAGCTTCCATGGTCCAATATTAAGGTCAGATTAGGTCCTCCCAAATCATCATCAGGAACAAACTTTTCCTGATCAGGGAAATAGTCACCTACAAAATAGTATTCTAGTTGTTTGTTCTGATAGCTCGTTTTCAAGACATGCTTGACACTGCTGTTTTGGACAGATGTATCCACCCCATTCTTTGTGCCACTGATGTACACAGGAAAAAAATCTGGACACTCAAACATCCCAGTATTTTCTGATGCATACATAGGATTAGGAAACGGTTTCCAATTAACGAAATCCTCACTGTGGTAGAGAAGAGCCTTCCCTTCATCACCATTTTTGGCACCAATAATCATTCTCCATTTGCCATCACTTCCTTGCCAAGCAGTTGTAGGGTCTCTAAAACCATCCACTTCAACTCCACTAGGTGGAATCAAGATAGGGTTTTGAGGGTGTTTCTCCCATTCCCTTAAGAAGGTGTCTGATAGATTCTTTGGCACAGCCAAGTTCTGAACTTGATGTTTGTTAGAATCACTCCCTGTATACATAATGATAGGTTTTTCCCCCGGGAGGATTGTGATTGAGCCAGAGTAGCAGCCATTGATGTCATAGGACTCACTTGGTTCAATAGCATGATTTAGATGAATCCAATTGATGAGATCATAGGATACTGAATGACCCCATACCATATGCCTACCAAAGGTTGGTGCATAAGGGTTGAATTGGTAGAAAAAGTGGTAAACTCCTTTGTAGTACATTGGTCCTGTGACAATTAAATCAACACTTATCATAAGATCATGATTTGATGTGTTTTACTGAATCAAGAGTTGACAAGTAGATGAAATAATAGTGCATTGACACCTGTTTTAAAGAATAATTTTTCCTATAATTAGGTCTTTCACTGTCTTGACCAATCTTCAAGTAATACATGTTGTCAAATTTTCTTGTAAATTGAAAATTTTGGCTCCATATCATTCTTAAAAATTAGTTGGAACCTTAAACATGTGATAGTTACATGTCATAAGCATGAACAACAAAGAATTGTTTTGCTTCTCACATAATTTATCATTCCATTATTAAAAATTGGACTTAGATCTAACTCAACTTTACAAAACTGACCGATAAATTAAGGTTTGCATTCACTTATATGTTATGAAATAACTTAAAAAGTTGAGTTAAAAAACCGACTGATAAATTAAGATTTGCATCCACTTATATATTATGAAATAACTTATAAAATTGAGTTAAGTTTAGAGTCTATTTTTTAACAGGGTAGAGTAATATAATGAACAAGAGATAAATTTCAATTTAATTGAAAGTTGGAGAGAAGTTCACAAACATACCATTTGGATCTGCATGATGAAAGCAACCATTTTCATTTTTCATCAGCAAAATATGCAAAATGACAGAAAATAATTAGAAATAGGCAGTGATTTAGAACACAATCATGTGTGGAAAGAAGTTGATGAACAAACTAAAAAAGTGGTAAGGATAATACCATTCATCCAATTTTGTGGGGGCTGAAAGTGGTACCAGGTTCGGTAAGGCTGTTTTTGAGGTACCATGTACTTGTTTGAAATGATGCTGTCAAGTGATGCTTTGGTCTCCATAATGATAGCACCAAAGTATTGGAAGAAAAACAAGAACAAAATGTATAGTGGCTTAGTTTGATGAATGGCTAATATTTGCAAATATTGCACACTGTGGATCTTTCTCCTTGTGGAAACAACACCACAGTTAAGAAACATGAATCACTCACATAAATCCACAACCTATTAGGATTTAGAAACATTTAATACACACCAACTTTGAGAATCTTGCAGCTAGAAAACATATTTAATGATGACTTGACTTCCAAAGTCTCCTCAAATTACATTTTTTTGTTTTAGTAAATTACTTGGTAGATACCATTTTTGTTGTTGTTGTTCTGTATGTACATAATCGTGGTTAACACGAAAAAAAAAAAGACAAACTCAAATTTCAGAAGGTGGAAGTATCCCAAAATTCACTCATGTTTTTAGTTATAATTATTATGTTTTGGGTGTGTTTAAGTGGAAGAGAAGAAGAAAAAACAAAAGAGACTTGTCATATATGTGAATTGAAAAATATTAACATACTCCAATTATTTATTTTGTCGTTGTCAAACAGATAAATCAATGTTTATCTAATTTTTTTTAAGGTTGCTTAGAGAAGATATTATTCAAAAACTGAAAGTCAGAAGGCAAAAAATATTTTAAGAAATTTATAGTCTTGCCCTTTGATTTTTTGGGAATTCGAAATCTAAGTCTCTTTACATTTTTATTGTAGATTCCTGCAAAAGAAATTATAGTAGTTTTTTTTTTTAATTAAGGGTATCGCCAATAACTATTCATTTATTAATTGTATTTTTTTTTTATAAAAGTTTTCATTGTGCAATTTAAAATTAGGTTTTCATTTCAAATAACAAAAATCATTCATCATCATATAAAAAATATTATTTAAAAAAATAAATAAATAAATATGAAGAATTAGATTTTTTTTACTCGTTTAACTTTTATCAATGATAAAACTTATGTTACAGAACTTTTACATGTGTTCTCTAACTCCTCATAAAAAAATTAAATAAATCACATAAGAAAGTATTTACAAATTAATTTATGTATAAATTTCATTTTAATTTTTTTCGTATCCTTTTCTCCTAGAAGTACGTGAGAATCTGGATTAAAAGTCCAAGTCTTTCTTCCTCAATTCCTTCCTCTTTTCTTTTTCTCGAACTTTTATTATTTTCTACATGCATCTCTTTTCTTTCTCTATCACATATTCATTCTCTTCCTTATCTCTAAATTTTTATATGGAGATATTTTTACTTTCACAAACAAATCATATCGTATAAACAATAGGACATTTTCATTTTATTTGATTTCAATTGTAATAATTTACTTTTTGTTGGTCTTGTTAATTGAGAATTTTGATTCTCTCAACTAATTTTTCTTTGATTTGTGTGTTGGTTTTTTTTATAGATAAGATTTATTTTGGTATTTATTATTTTATTATAAAAGGAGGATAATGTGTTTCTTAGTGAGATGTACCAATCACTTCTTTTTTTTAGTGCTTTAATGTTTGAGAGAAAAATTAAGAGAGAAAAGGTGAGATGTACCAATCACTTCCTTTTTTTTAGTGCTTTAATGTTTGAGAGAAAAATTAAGTGAGGAAAATTTAATTTTTCCTAACATTCTTCTTGTAGTTGTTTTTTCTATTTTGAAGTGAGAGTGTTATTGTTTTATCCTTTGAATTGGAGAGAATGGTATTGTAACTTTATTCCCTTTAGTAAAATTACATTATTGTTTATTTTGTTTTTTTTTATTTTTTTTATTTGTGAGTTCTTATGTTGTTATTCTAATATCCATTATTGATATTAGAGAGTTTGGTTCTAATTGTATTACATTGGTATTGTCATTAGAATAGTGTTATTAAAAATTTTGAGTATGCTATGTGATTATAACTAGTATGATCTTTCACATCAAATAATACTTATTCTTGTTACTAGAAATAGAGTGAGAGGTAATGTGAAAGTGCATGTCTTTATCTAAAGAAAAACTTAGTATTTAAGTGTGCCCATAAGTTACTCATCTCTCTTTCCTGTAAACTTTACCTAGTGCATTTGTTCACAATCTACCGTCATTTCTAGTACATAATATTATTCATAGTGAAAAATGCATAAGTTCATTTTAAAATCATGACAACAAAATATAAGATAGAAAAATTCAACATGAATAATTTCTAATTATGGAAACTGAAGATGGAGACAATTTTGAGAAAAGACAATTGTGTAAATATAATTGAAGAAAGATCCACCATAAATATGATGGATCAAAGGTGGAAAGAAATTAATGACAATATTATCATAAATTTGCACATGATATATGTAAAAAGTTAATAAAGAAATATAGAAAAATAAATAAATTAAAAGTATGTAAAATAAAAATAGCATCCTTGTGTTCATTTTCACATCTTTTCATAGTAGATGAGTTTATATCCAACTCAATCTCACAAAACTATTTTGTAAGATGATATTTACATCCCACTTTTATATTTATATTATATATATATATATATATATATATATATATATATATATATATATATTATTTGACCATATATTAGTCGAGGTGAAATCTCCAATATCTTCATATTTTTAGAATTTTACTTACATTTTTTTAAATTCTTTACTTTAAAGGAATTAGCATGCCTCTCTTTATTTTGTATAACTTTTTTATAATTAATAATATTTTTATGAATAATTTATAATATATAACTAATAAATATTTTTTTATTAAACATTGTGGTAAAAAAATATATTAATCAATATAAAATGCTAAATATTACTTTATAATAATTTTGTTTTTATTTCTGAACTATGAACAAATTAAACATTTTTTAGTTGCTATTTTATATTCTATTACTATTGAAAGGAGGATACAATATGCACTTTACATTATTTATTAATTTAAAATTTTCACTTAAGATTTAAGATGACCTACTATCTTTTCATTTCCAATTAATGAAGTATTAGTTACTTAACTACAAGTAAAAAAATCATTAAATAACAATCCAATTTAAAGATAAAAAATAATTAATTATTATATTAACTAAATTAAATATTATTTATAAAAAAAAATTATTATTTAAATTATTAATAAAAATTTATAAAATAATTTTTAAATTTGTATCTAAATTTATATCTTAAATTAGTTTCTATCAGTATTTATAGACTAATTTTAAATATAAAATAATTAGTAGCTAAAATCTTGATGGTTAATAATTAGATATTAATTCAAAAATTAGTTTATAAAATTTTATTAAAAATAAAAATTCATACTTGATATCTTTTTATATATATATAATGTATAAATTTGTATATTTTAGAATATTGGACAAATTAAAAAGTATTTAATTCATATAAAGGCGACTTAAGATAATTGTGGGTTTTGGCTAAGATCCACACACATATTTTTGAAAAAATAAAAATAAAAATGAAAAAATGAAGGTGACAAAGAGTCAAAGACCACAAAAGCTTGTTAGCTTTGAAGAGATAACTTGAAATTGTGATTTGCTTTTAGGTTAGCTTTAGCCAGCTACGTCTTACAAACACACCATATTCCTTTGTCTTTCTGAAAGTGACATCAAACATTATTCTCATATCAACACCATCTTTCAAAAAATATTCTAAAATTTAGGAAACCAAAATCTCAAAAATAATTTCTTAGAGGAATCTATTTTTTAAATATTTTTTACTAATTTTTACTCTTTCAATTTTATGTTTTTTAACGTCAGCTATTTTATTGTATTTTATGAAATTAAATATTTTAAAGTTTTTCCAGTTAAGTTAGTCAAGCATGAACACAAATCTCCATTAATTTTTTTTTCTAACACCTAACTTTAATGGGATTTCATTTTTTTAGAAACACAAAAAAAAATGCAAAACCATAAACATGGAACCTTTAACTAGATTAATACACCAATTTATACAAATTATTTCCAGCATACCATATAACATAAAAAAACATTAAAAAAAAAGTAAGTGCATTAGACTAAAACCAATTAAAAAAATTGAAAAGTTTTGGATTGTTTTGGAATTTTGTAGAAGTAATCGTTTGGATTTTCAAAACTATTCCAAACCAAATTGCAATACACATTTAATATAATTTATTATTATTATTATTATTTCTATAAGTTATATTGTAGAGTTGCTTCTTTTTATTTCACACGTGTAATTAGAGAGTTTTTTTAACTCATTTTCATCGTTGATTGTTGATGTTCACCTATAAGAAAATCATGAAATAAAAATCAATTTTTTGAAAAAAAAATAATTAATTGCTATAGTAACTAAATTAGATATAATTTTAAAGATTAAAAAAAATTGGTTTCTAAATTAGTTTTTATTATTGTTAGATAATTTCTAAATTGGTATCTAATTAGCAACCAAGGTTTTTGCTATCAAATTTAAATAATTGGTAGCAAAAACCTTGGTGACTAATTATATACCAATTTAGAAACCATGTAACAATAATATAAACTAATTTAGAAATCAAAATTTTTTTAGTGTCAGTTTCTAATTTAATCATTATAGTACTAATTATTTTTTGTTTCTAAAAATTGATTTCTATTTTATGATTTTCTTGTAATGATTATCAATTTTGTGGATCATCGTTTTCACTCTCTTCACTTCACTACTATAAATATATTCTTGCTTTATGACTTATTAAACCCTCATATTATGAATGGAACGTAACCCTCTACCTTTCTTTTCTCAGGCTTCGATTTCTAATTATGATTAGTTTCAATCAAGTTTGATTTATTTTCCTTTTTCATATTATTGTTTTCGATTGCATCTATCAGATTGTGCATTGCTCCACTACTTACATTAACATATTCCTCATATTTTTAAAATTTGTAAAAAAATTATTATATTAAATTTCATATTATTCATTACATAAATTGTATTCACAAAACAAAATTTAAAAAAAAATTACAGATATATATCAAATTCATTTTAATACATATGCACTTAAAATTATATTTTAAACTTTACCTTTATATTCAATTCTCTATGATTTTAATGATAAAAAATTAATACTACAAATGTAATTATACAATATATACCAATAAATTTCAAATTTTAATTTTCAAAAAAATTCCATCCCATTCAATAAATTAATTATATTTCACAAAAAATTAAAATTAAACAATAATTATGTTACAATTGTTATACAATTTTTTTATAGCAATAAAAAATAAATAAATAGGAATCACTTCAAGGGTGGTCCAACCCTTATACATAAAGAACAAACGCCTTACCATACTCCTACCTAGAGACACCTTCCAGCTTAACTAAGGAACTACCAGACCAAACACAAGAAAACATTAAACAACCAACCTCATACAATCCACAGGATTCAAAACCCAGTTAGAGTACGTAAAAGAAGCACAATGAGACTTTGCATAAATTCAAGATCAAACATTTACCTGTGACAATGCGAATACTTCAAGTACATCAACCACACCCCTGTCAAATGTCACAGAGTTCCTATGTTTCCAAATTCCTATGTTATACAAATATATGTTAACACTAACTTCAACCATGAATTTTCACTAAAAGAAAATCATTAAATAACAACTAAATTTAGAGACAAAAAATAATTAGTCATTATATTAACTAAAATATATACTAATTTAGAAACTAAAAAATTATTAGTATTTAAAGTGGTTTATATTATTAATAAAAAAATTATAAAATAATTTCTAAATTGGTAATTAAATTAGCTACCTAGGTTTTAGTTACTAATATATTTTAGATTCTAAATTGGTCTCTAAAAGAGTAATAGAGACTAATTTAAAAAATAAAGTAATAAGTAGCTAAAATCTTAATAACTAAGGATTACATATTAATTTAGAAACTATTTTATAAATTTTTATTAATAATAAAAATTATTTTAAATACCAATAGTTCTTTTAGTTTATAAAATTGTCTCTAATTTAGTTGAATAGTAACTAATTATTTTGATATCTAAAATTAGTTTCTATTTAATGATTTTCTTTTTAGTGTTTAATTTACTTATTAAATTTAAAAACATTTATTAAAGTTAAGAAAATTACACACTTTTCTTTCTTTCTTTCGTATCAAATTAATTACTTAATTTTTCTTCATTTTCATTTCCTATTTGAAAAGCAAGCTAGGTTAGAATTTGATAGCAGTTGTTTGGTGTGGCAAAACCTAGACTAAAATTCATCTTTCTGAAAAAGAAGTTCTGATCTTGAACGTGTTATCTGGTGAATAGTTTCATATCAGGGCAATTGTGTGTGGTCCTGAGGTAGGAGAAAAGGAAATCTTTTATCTCCATGTGAGGTTTATATACATCTGCTAGAAATGGTTAGAAATTGCAGCATGATTTGGAGGCATTGGTGGTTATGGCTGTCAAAAGCTGTGTGTGTGAATGCAGATAGAGGAAAAGCAGATTTGCCTTTTAGTTTTTAACTCTCTTACCAATTACCCTGCATGTTAAAAGTTCTTAATCAGCCACTCTTCTTGATCTTTCACTCTCTCACGGACCATTTTTTTTATCACTTTATCTCTACTTTTTAGGAAGAGAGAATGTTTGGCATGAATAATCAATCAATGTCAGACATCCACCATTTAACAAAACATGCAGAGAGAGAATAATATTTTGTATACCCTCTTCGTGTAAACATTCTATCATATCTATCATTTTTCTTTATATTAATCATACTACTTCTCTTTTCTTTCTCTCTCTCTCTAAATGTTTATTGGTATAACCTATTCATGTATCACTATTATGCAGATAATTGATAACTTCATAACACTATCTGCAATACTTTAGACTCTTTCTGTTCATCTTCTTGGTTACTGATTAAAATAATAAAATTGCTTAACCTTGTCATAACTTAATGAATTTTACATGAATTTCATGTCTTTTTTACTATATATATATGTTATATAATTATTGTACTAACTTAGTGTATTATGTATCACAGTAAAATTAATACCAGAAGATGGATTAGTTTTTTATTTTGTGTAGTTTTATATATGAACTTAGTATGTTTAAAGAGAATTTTCAAGTCAACATGGTCAATTTTATTTTCTAATTTCAATTAAAATGTATTATTAAAATAAATAACCATATACCATTACACAGAGTACTGTTTTAAATTTTATGTTGGAATATATAATTAAATTGGTAAAACCTTGAAAATTGATTGATAGAGATCAAGATATGGTTGGTATAAATAAAACCAAACGGGTTATCTTAAATAAAGCACTAAATTTTAATCTTATAAATAAAAAGTTATAATTGATTAAAAAACCACTAAAAATTAATTATCAATGATATAGATTAGTTAAAGTCAGTTTAATACCAATTAGGTTCATGTTTGTTGAATCAAATTAAATGAAAAAAATCTAAAATCTACATTTTTTCAAGACTACTTTTGAATTATTTTGTTTTTTTTTCATATTTAAAATGTGAAACATAACTCTAAACAACATATCAAACACATTGTATAGATATGGTGACCAAAAAGTTGACCCACAGAAGAAAGAAAATGATCAAGCTATTATGCAATGTACAATTATTGAGGAAGAAAAAATTTGAAGAGTGGAAGAAAATCATAATGCTATAATGTGCAATTATTGAGGAAGAAAATTTAAAAAACTGGAGGTAGAGAAAAAAAGGGGAAAAGACAGAAAGTGCACTTCAGAACAAGCCAGTTTGGCTTGTGCTTTGGTCTCTTGTACGTGCCATCTTCAAACACATCCTTTTCCTCATCCACATTCCAACCTCTCTTCTCTCTCTCTCTCTCTCCCCTCACACACTCACAAACTCAAACTCTTCCTCAAGTAGGTACCAAACAATGAACTCATACACTTCTCACCATTCTCTTCCTTTTCTTTTGGTTTTACTCACAGTGTATAGTTAAAGACTAATCCTTAGATACTGAGATCTATTTAAGGAATTCACTTATCTGATACATGTTTTCTTCAGACTCTTGTACCAGGTGATGCTTGATGCTTGCTGCTTGAGGCTACCAACAAGTTGTGGCGGTTTAAGAAGTGATTAAAGTGAATAGCCATAGATTTGAAGGCAATCCTTCTCGGGATCCATTCAACTTTCTCAGCTTTTTTCTTCTTTCTCTCTCTCTCACTCACTCACTCACTCTTGGTGGTGTTCTCAAGAATTTCTGAAAAGTTTGAAGAAGAGAGAAAGCTATATAAGTAAGCAGGATCCATGAGCTGAACAAAATCAGATCCATTAATTTCCTTAGTATTATCCTTTTCACTGAGCTGCTGCAAGATCTCAGAAATTCTTTTGGTGCAAATAAACTTTACTTCTTATCATCATGTATTCTATATAACCTATATTGTTGTTACATATTATATATGACCTATGTGTAGTGTACTTGGTTTCTTACCTAATTTTACTTGTATATATAGGTTAGGTGGTGGAAGAAAACATGTCCAATTTGACGTCTGCATCAAGTGAAATAAGTGCTTCTTCAGGAATCAGAAATGACAACGGTTTTTTCCATGCTCACCAACACTCCTCCACTTCCATAAATCAAGAACCACAACCAAAGAAGAAGAGAAGTCTTCCTGGCCACCCAGGTCATTCATCTAATTTGATGCTTAATTTGCAGCCAAAATCAATACTTGATTTATTTCCTATATATAGACAGTGTAATCCACTTTATAGTTTAACTTTTATACATTATGTAAGAAGCTTATGCCTTTCAAAATATGATTTTTACTATTATTAATTTATAAACTCAACAGATTCATCATATACCAGAATTTGTTAACATTAAACCCCTTATACATTTGTAATTTTGCTTCAGTTATACATGTATAGAGTATCTTGTTTTTGGACATGATTTTTAATATTTAAATGTAATTTTAAGAAAACAAACAGTTGTAATTTCTGCATTATAAACATGATTCCTTTCTTGGTGTTTTTTGAAATGCTGGTACTGTAATTTTGTAAAGGTTTTCATGAATATATGAATGTGTTATAACTGAGGTTTGTATGCTAGAGTAAGAAAGTTTGACAAGATTTTGTATAAGTGTTGAAATATCATGAAATAACTCATGAATCCACAAGTTTGTATTATTATGGAAGTAAGATTTGAACTTTAATTGAAGAATTGATTAAGGTAGATTTTGTTGTTTTACAAGTGAATTATGCTGGTTTGATGTTGTTTTTTGTTTGACTTGGTTTGGTTCAGACCCTGATGCAGAAGTGATAGCATTGACTCCACAGACCCTATTGGCAACAAACAGGTTTGTTTGTGAGATTTGTCAGAAAGGGTTTCAAAGAGATCAGAATCTGCAGCTTCATAGAAGAGGGCACAATCTGCCATGGAAGCTAAAGAAGAAGAACAGCAAAGAGGTGAGAAAGAAAGTGTATGTTTGTCCAGAGGCAACATGTGTTCACCATGACCCTTCAAGGGCCCTTGGGGACCTCACAGGAATCAAGAAGCACTTTTTCAGGAAGCATGGAGAGAAGAAATGGAAGTGTGAGAAGTGCTCCAAACGCTATGCAGTTCAATCAGATTGGAAAGCTCACTCCAAAATCTGTGGCACCAGGGAATACAAATGTGACTGTGGTACCCTTTTCTCTAGGTAATTAATCTCCTTAATCAACTTTTAATTCATTTTAGATTAATTCCAAAACCAACTTAATCTCAATCTAATTTTCTATGTAAAAAATCATTTTATAACACTTTCTCATCAGGTTTATATATTCTCTTCATTGTGCTTTGTAGAAATTATATAATTAATCATACAGGTATTATGAGTTTATCCTAAAAAAATAATTAGAATATGATGATGCATTAAAATACTTCTTACATTGTTATTTGCATAAATAGTCAATCAAAATTTAAGTTGTTTATTAGTATAAAAAGTTGATAAATTGTTATCACTATATGTCATTTTATATATTATAGTAGTAGTGTATATATATTGACTGGTAATGTAAATCCACAAATAGTTTAAATTTTGTTTGGAAAAATCTATAACTAGCAGGAGCCAATTAATCAAATAAATGACAAAATTAATAAATATATAGAAGTAAATATCTAAACCGAATAATTTTATTTTGTAAGTCAAGTTTGAAAAATAACTCCTTATATTTTTATTTTATCTGAATTTCAAGAAAAAAATTGAGACAGATTTTTGTGTTGAGACAAATATTCAGTATTATAATCAAACTTAATAGAAAAATAAATAAATAATTTCTTCAGTTTTACCTTTTACTGAGAACCTCTCAACTCAATACAAAAACCTTATACTTCAACTTCAAAGCTTTCCATGTAACACTACTTTTTTTATTACATTTTATTTTCATATTTTTTCTGTTTAAATGAAATGTACATCTTTTTAACATCAGAGCATAAATTTAATTTTTTTTTTATCACAGACATTTCTCTCTCTCAAAATATGTAAAATAACAACAAACTTCTGCATCACTTACTCTTATTTGTTTCAAGATGATGTATATTAAATATTATGTTTTATTTAATAGATAATATTTTTATCCATAATAAAAGATATAATAAATGTGATTTAAATAATTCAACTCTTTTACAGAGCTAAAGAAACTCACACCTAGAGAAACTTCAACCATTTAAGGAGTGGTTCAACTCTTTTACAGAGAAAAGAAACTGAAATCGACACCTCAAAAAATCTCAACCGTCTATATTTTAGGAGTGACTCAACCCTTACACTTAGAGAATAAAAAAATTGACACTTCAAGAAACATCAATTGACTATCACGGAAGTTGAAAAATAACTTAAAATTCAATTTAAAGACGAATCCCGACACCCTATATATTCTATATTAGCAACTATTAATTATTATTAAATGTAATATTAATATTAATATGGATTTTGTCTTTGGTGTGGTTGCAGGAGGGACAGCTTTATCACTCACAGAGCTTTCTGTGATGCCTTGGCACAGGAAAGTGGTAGAGCAGTGAACCCTCACTCTCTACTATCATCACACTCCCAATTTGGAAGCCATGCCCTTCAATTTCAAGCACCATCATCACTGGTGATGAAAAGAGAACAAGAGTTCAACCTATTAGGTCAAGAGATTCCATCATGGTTATCTTCTCCAACAGTGTTGGAAGAATCACTGCACACTCAAACACCAAGAACCACCTCAGACTTCTCCTCCACACCACACCTATTTCCCACACACTCCTTATTCAACCATGATCAAAACCCTAGCCCTACTTCCACACCAACTTCTTTTCTTCCTTCTTTGAGTTCCTTCCATTATTCCACAGCCTCTCCTCACATGTCAGCCACTGCTTTGTTGCAAAAAGCCTCACAAATAGGAGTAACAGTAAGTGCAGCTTCACAAGGCATGATAGTGAGACCCCACTTGTTGGTGCAGCAGGTTCACGTGCCTCAATGTACAACAACAACAACTACTACTACAACAGGGTATAATAATATGGCTTCATCTTCACCCCTTTCTGGAATGCTTATGGCTATCCCTTCACGTGAACAAATAGGGACTCATGGATTTGCTCCTGGCTTGGCATCTTGAGGGAATAAAGCTGCAATGCTCTCTGATTACTTGGAAGAAGGTGCTGCTGCCAACGTTGCAGAACCAAGCTAGTGCTGAATAATGCTCATATATATATATAATGTGTATATATATATGTATGATGAAGCATCTTCTCTGTTTTCCATGATATGATTGATGGCTACGAGATAGTATAATAGTACTGCTCTGTCCCTGCTACTAGGGGCATGTCTATTGCACCAAGAGATAATGTGTGTTAACTTTCAGGAACTTGTTTCAAAAACCAACACAATATCCCACTTTGCTTCTAAAAACAAAAAAGGCTACTGCACTATGTTTTTTAATTCTAATTCTTTATCCACATCATTTCACTTTATATTATATATATATTATATTATAGTAAGTGTAATTTATTCCTAACTCAAACTTATATAATATATATATATATATAATTCAACTTTAATCATAATTCAAACTCATAAAATCGTATATATTATACGAAGTGAACTTTAATCATAACTCAAACTCTGTGATGAGGTTTGTAATCAGTCTATGTTTAATCTCGAATGTGCCACAAAATTTGCAAACAAATGATGTTGAAATCAAGTTTTTTATTATTCTTAAAGTGTGTTTGGATATGCCAGAAGAATGAAAAGGAGAAGAATATTCACAAAATTTAAGAAAAAAAAAATGCTGAGTAACTTTTTTCACATATGTGGAAAGTATGAGTGTAGAAATATAATGGATTATTTTTTTATAATACACAATTAAAACAATCGACGATGTTTTTAATTTTTTTTTATTGATATTTATGTTTTTATTTATTATAATAAAAGAAATAATTAATGTAATACTATTTAAATAAATAAAAAAATCAACCACATTAATCATATATATTACAAATTTGTCATTTAAATATATTCATTTTTTAATTTAAACAATTTCATTTTCTATTCCTTTCTATTTTTTTTACTCTTTCCATCCACGCAATCTAAATAAACCATTAGTGGAAGAGATCTTCAATATATATTACATACAAAAAAATATTTAATGAATTATATTTTAAATCCGTGTGTAAATTCAAACTAAAACATAAAAACATTAACAAAATTTGATTTTCTGTAGTTGTTATTTTATTTTGACATATATATATTAATGGTGAGTTTTGAAATAAAAAATGTCATTTAAAACTAACTACTATATCTTTTAATTAGTTAATTCGATTGCAAAACTAACCATTAAATTGAATTTTTTTGAAGTATATATTTCCAAAAAAATCACAAAACATAAAATTATTAATATTTTGACTATGCTGATAAAAAAATAATATTTTGATTCTTCAGTCATCTACTAAAATTAAAAGAATATACTTCTTAAATATAAAAAAAATATTATTATTGTTCAATAATTTTAAACAAGCAATGAAAATTAAATATAGTTATAGATCAACTGTTGAGTTAATAAAATTAATATTTTCAAAGAGTTGTGGTAACTAATTTTATTTATTTATTATCAGCAAAAACTATAAGAAAATTCTTAAATAGAAATCAACTTTAGAAACAAAAATAATTAATTGTTAAATAGACTTAAAATGTTAATTTCTATCCACGTTTGATTTAAATACTAAGTTGTTTTTATAAATATGTGAGAAATCGATATTTAGGAAGCATCTTAAGAATTTTATATGCGAACAATCTATATAAATGATTTTTATACAGACATCAATATCAATCAAAGGACATAATATTATCATGTTAATCTAAACATAAAAGAGTGAGAAAGATGAAACTCAAACCCTATTTTTCCAATTCAAGCAACAACTATTTGTCTTGTTTTCTTGTTAATCGTTGTCATCTCAACAAATTCCAACAAACTTTTATTATTCTATTAATTATTTAATGAATATTTTACTTGATTATTCAACTGTTCCTTGTGGGTTCGATATTTGTCCTTAGGGACACATTATTACTTGTGACAATGCGGTGCACTTGTCGTAAAAAGTCATCAAGTTTTTGGCATTGTTGTCGGGGAACAGTTTGATTTTTAGTATGAATTCCTAAATATTGTGAATATTCTAACTGTTTTTTTGTTTGTTAATAGTTCTTAATTCTTGTTTATGTTTCTTTAGGTTAAATAGAAGGCGTGAGACATAACCCTAGACATCATTGGAAGGGAAACCAAAGGAAGGAAACCCTAAAGAAGGCAGTCGTAAGGAGAAACGCTCTGGATCTTCTTTTCTTAAGTTCCATGTTTGTAATAGCCACCATGAGTGGCTAATTCTTTCCTTTGGGTTTGGGAGTAATATGTTCAAACTCTTATGTATTGAGTTGATATTTATCTATTATATTCAGTTCTTGATTGATGATTGATATTATCATTTTATTCTCAAAGATTGAAACTATTCAGGATTTTGATCCTTAAATTTGACTGGAAAGTACTTATGAGTATCTGACCCAAATTATAGTGCTTAACATATTTGAATGCTAGGAATAAATTTGAAATGTTAATTGCTTTAAGAGACTCTTAATAGTTTTGTAGGTGAAGAATCGATATGAATGATTTTTACATATGCATTAATGTCAATCAAGATGGAATATTATATGTTTTAATTCATCCACTGAAAATACAAACGAGTGAGAAGGATTAACCTCAATCCCAATTTTCTCAATTGAATCATCTAAATCATTTACTTTGTTTTTATTTAATTTCTTACATAAATTCATGATACCAACAACCTTTCAAACAAAATTTTGCACATCTTTTGATATTTAGTGAATATTATACTTGAGATTACAATTGTTCATTGTGAGTTCGATATCCGTTCTTAAGGATAATTTATTACTTTTAATTGGTACACTTGCCGAATTAAAGAGTAATCATAGCCTATTAGTCACAAGAATCATAATCTTATCATTAGTTAGAGCCTAGGCAAAAAATAGTACAGACAAATGATTCAAACAAGCTAGCAAGTTGCCTTTGAAATCTGACATGAGATGAAATAGTTTTTTATTTGATTACTTTATAATCAAATAATCATATTAACATCTTTAATCAAATGGTTTCTATTAAAACATTTAATCACCATATCTTATATTTCATAACTCAATTGAATTACTTGACTAATATGTGTTTATATTAATTTTAACAAGTGATTAGATTATAGTTTTTGCATCTTACCAACCTCCTCTCCATATGCAGTTTTAAAGATCTCATTAAAAACTCTTTTGATAAGAATATGTTTAGAAAGTACTCTCATAATAACTCTCCTTCTTTGGTTAGCACATATGATAATAACATGTAAAGTAAAATAAGTAAGAAGGAAATAATACAGAATAATTTATATTAGTTCGTCTATTGCGTAGACTACATCTAGTTTTTTGCTAACGAGTTAAGTTCAATTAGGCAGACTAATACTACAAAGTACATTAGAGTATTCTTTAGAGTCGTAGTTACTCTTGGCTAACCCCTTGAGTATTCTTTCCTCAAGTAACTATTGATTGGCACCAAGTATTCTTTGAGCTCGTAACTACTCCTAGTTAACCCTTTAAGTATTCTTTTCTCAAGCCATTTCTAGTTGACACCAAGTATTCTTCACCGAGTCATTCTTGACTTATTCAAGTCTTCTTTGTCTTTTAGCCACTCTTGGTTAACATTCAAGAATGATAGGTTTGGATGATCGTTTGATGATCTTATTTGAATACATTGAATACTAGAGAGTGATATCGTCTCATAGATGAATACACAATTTATGTCTTCTCTCCTAGTACGATTTTTTTTGCTCTCTAAAGACAGTGCCTTTTGACGTATATAATGGATATATTTTCTCTCCTAACTATTTGGATAAACACTCTCAGTATGTTTTCCATAAAGTTCCTTTGGATCTTAACATTTTAATTTTGTTTTTTTCTTTTAGCTCAAAGATCTTTTTGGGAAGTTGTGAAGTCTACTTTATCATTTGATTAATATTTTTAGTATAGTGAAATCTCTATTTTCTTGACTTAGAGGAGTTCTTTTAATTTGAGCAGCGCTTTGACATGATATATCCTCTCTTTTATTCATTTTTTATGGAAGGTTTTATATAAGCCCTAGAAGAAGGTAGTTATTAAGCGGTTGTTTATAGTCGTTAGTAACTTCAACTTCTATACATTTCCATTTTGCATCTGATAAACTCTAAAGTGGTTGTTGCATTAAATGCAACTTCGAATTTCATTTTTTTTTATAATTGACAGAGCTTATCTCTCTAGGTAGCATAACTTTTTGCACCAATTCATGGTTAAGTGATATTGTACAAGGCATATATATGGATCAGAGTTGAAAGACACTTTGTGTTAAGAGGCTGATGAAGAAAATACTTTAGCTCATGTCCCGAGAGATCTTTTATATTTGTTTTATAGTTAATCTTTAACGCATCTCTTTGATAGATGAACATTATCTACAAACATAAAATAAACATATGGATGCTTATTTAAGTATGATGTTTGCTTAGTTTATATGTATCGTCGGATGTTGAGTGTGTGTTTCATCTTTTTTATATACGTCTTATCAAACTTTGAGAAAAAATTTCACTATGTTATATTGTATATTAGACTAAACACATACATCTTATATGATTTATTGTTTTCATATAACTATTGTCTTACATAGGGATGACAAAGTAGATTGGTCCACCCCGCATAGCCCGCCCTGCCTAATGAACATGGGTTGGATTCTCTATCCCGCCCCGTCAACCCACATTCGTGTTTTTTTTACATAATATCCATTTGAAACATATACTTAGAAGCTAACTTAGAATTTGGGATTTCTGGAATAAATCCTTCAACCAAAATCACCTTTCAGTATCCAAATAGTGTTTGCCATACATATAGTTTTGGTTTAGGAATTAGGTTTAGTTAATGCAACTTATAGTTTTGGTTTATCTAAAGCAGTTTACTACATCGATGTAGAAATATGTATTGATGGAATTTTTAGGATGATACCTGTTTGCACATATACATGAAGGGGTGTAAATAATTTGTCTATAATTTATTAAGTTAATGAGGTGGTGAAGCATGAGTATAAAAATGTAGTGACGATTTCAATAATATGTCAATTGAAAACATGTTGCAACCAAAATTGAAGATATCATAACAAATGAGACCAACCATGGGCTTAACAGTGAAGTGAGGAAGGAAGGAGAGGAACAGTATGCGTGTGTGTACGTTGGAATGGAAACCTAAAGTGACCATGAGAGAACAACACTCACTCTGTCAGTGTGCCAAACTGGCAACACACAATTTTTTTTTTGCGGGTCAGTGAATCAAACCACCCCACCCCGCTGTTGGTCCGTGCAGGCTACGGGTTATGTGGGGTGGGCTAAGCGGGTTAGCATGTTGAAAAACTAAACATGTCCCACGTTTTTTACTCGCAGATTGCGAGGCGAACCGCATGACCCACCCCACATTGTCATCCCTAGTCTTACATACAAAATATGACAATGTTTTATACTTAATTATATTTTAACACTAACTAAGAGCTTAGAGTTTCAGAAAGTTTTGTCTAATTAATATATATATATATATAATTGTTTAATTTCTAAAAAAGCATTATGCAAAGACTAAATTTATATAACAAGTAAGTTTAAATTATAATATTTAGGATAAAAAAATATTTAAATCAAATATTTTTTTTAGCAGTATGAGAATTAAAAAATAATTTAGTTGAATAAAATCCATTTAGTCATAGTAAAAATAACTTAAAATGTTAAAATTTACCTTCCATTATTTTAAAAATTTAATAATAAAATAACTTGATATATTGAAAAGAAAAATTACACACAATTATAAATTTCTTTTATGTAAACTCAATGTTTGGTAGAATAAAAATACATTGAAGGAGACCATTTAATCATTCTTATAAATGAACTCGTAAACTCATACTTTGTTAAGAATGATTTAGTATGGTTTGGTAATAGTTTAATTTTTAATTTTTTACCTTATTATTTTGTTATTAATTACATAATATATCTTTCAATCACGTGTGAATATCACAATAGATGTGTGAGGATTTGAGAAAGTAAACTTTGAAGTGATTTGTGAGAAAAATGTGAAGAAAATGGTGTTATTTAGATTAAGGAATGTAAAATGAATTTGTGGGGGGAAATTTACTATGAGTAATAGGATGGTTCTAAGAAAATTTTACAAATAATTAAATAATGAAATATGATATATTTTTGTGTAGATTTGAGTTTATTTAAAATCTTGTAAATTATCTCCAGTACGGTTGAATAATAATTTTCAAACAAATATAGGTTACTTATCATTGTTGGAACATAAAAAAAATCATAAAAAAAATAATTATAAATTGAATTGTAGTATTGAAAATTGTAAAAAAACGTTTGAAAATACATTATCGGAACAAGAAGAAGGCTCAAATTTGGATTATAAAATTGTCTCAGATTCTTGGCACACCACTACTAGTAGCTAAACACATCACCACAAGCAACTAACCACCAGCAGCTACTAACCAAACCACCATTAGCAACTAACCAAGCATACCACAATACACCATTTCATGAACACTACTAACGTGTTCTTATCACTTGTGTATCGATCGATACCAGACAAGCCAATCTCGACTTTGGTGATCAAACGACTGAGTTAAAGAACATCTTAATGCATGCAATAAATGACAGTAACAACAATTACAACATCACTTAATGAGACATATTCATGTCCTAAAATATACGAGAAATATCTCCGACAAATCAGCTAAAGACTGATTAACTGAAAAACGTTACAAATATTCTCTAGATATATGCCAATATATCTCCCTATTAATGAGGATCACGATGCATGTCAGTTAATAGCTGATATTCGGTCCATCATTACAAGAAGAAGGCTCAAATTTAGATTATAAAGCTCTCAAATTTTTTGCACACCACTACTAGCAGCTAAACACACCACAAAAAGCAACTAACCACCAATTGCTACTAAACACACCACCACCAACTACTAAACACACCACCACCAGCTACTAACCAAGCATACCACAATACACCATTTCATGAACACTGCTAACATGTTCTTATCACTTGTGCACCGATCGATACCGGACGAGTCAGTCTCAACTTTGGTGATCGAACGACTGAGTTAAAGAACATCTCAATGCATGCAATAAATGACAGTAACCACAGTTACAACATCACTTAATGACAGATTCATGTCCTGAAATATATGAGAAATATCTCCGACAAATCAGCTCAAGCCTGATTAACTGAAAAACGTTACTAATATTCTCCAGATATATGCCAATATATCTCCCTATTAATGACGATCACGATGCATGTCAGTCAATAACTGATATCCGGTCCATCATGGCAATGGCTCATAACCAACACTATAAATAATACCATATGCAAAGGACTAAGTTACGCTTTTATCAATTACCAATATACATTCTTTACACAATGTACTTACTTGATTGTCGAAATACCTTTTTCAGGTCACTCTCGACCAAGCATCAACATTTGTGGAAGGAGACCTGAAGGAAGGAATTAGAGGATCACTGACACGACAACAATTGTACGCCTGGTCTTAAGTACTATCTAGGTCTTCTTTGGCTATACAGGTACAACTTGTAAAAAAAAGTTAACTTCATGAAATCACAACAAAAAAAACCACGCATAATCAATTACGAGTCTCAAATAATCGATTATGTTTGATGACGTCTTTAAGCCATAATCGATTACCCCTTATTTTTCAGCCATAATTGAGTATGCTTGATTAGGTTTTTAAACCATAATCGATTATTTTTTTTTTCAGCCATAACCAAATTATGCTTGATGATGTTTTAAAGTCATAATCAGTTATCTCTTATTTTTTTTAGCCATAATTAATTATGCTTAATGATATTAAGGATAATCAATTATATAGAAAAAAACACATGTATAATCCATGATTAGAAACGCGTAATCGATTAATGACTTCGATGGTATACCCTTTGATGATTTTGTATTTCTTCAAAATTTGTTATGAAGATTTGGAAATGGAGTTGGTTGTAGCATACACACGTCATGTGATGTGAAAGAGGGAGTAATTACACCTTTCATTACCTCCTTTTCCACGTACATTTGCTAAACAAAACTCAAAACATTCACTACATCCATTTTTGCACGGTAAGAAAACTCATTTTTAATCAATAAAAATATCTTTATTTTTTTTATTTAATACCTATATCAATAAATTATAATTTAGTTATAATTTTTTCATTTTCTATATAATCCTTTTACTTAATTTCCATTGTTATTTTTTCGTTGAGAATTTCTTTTCAGTCTTTTCAAATATCACGACTTTTTTTATTTAATTCCAATATTATCAGTCTTTCGATTTTTTATTTCACACAAATATCTAATGAATGAAATGAGTACAAACATTAAAAACAATCTACATCGGAAAAAAAATATTTTCGTAAGAGAGAAAACAAAAATAATTTAATATTATTAGTTTATTACACCTACCAATGAGAATTATCTGTTGACTACACAGTTATATATATAAATACCAATTATCAGTTATTTTTCTCAGAAAAAATCAATTATTCATTCAAGTGTCTATCAAAAAAAGAAAAAAAAGAAGAAGAAATTGTTCTTTCAAGCATTTCCAACAAACACCAACCTCAAGAAGGATCATTAAGGTTGCCATTTGCAATAATTTTGTAATTCAATTGAGATAGCTCGATAAGCGAGCATGGCTTTGAGGCTTTTGATATCGCAGGTAAGTTGATTCCTGTTTCTCAATCGAACACGTCCTTCGTCATTGTCTTCCTTGTTTGTTATTCTTTCCTGAAACCCTAATTTTGACCTTTTACAGGATTGGCTTGTTGATTTTTATACCCATTTCTCCTTCATCCGTTTTCTATATTCTTTTTAGTGTAATGGATAATGGGTCTAAGGGGTTTCTTCTAGTTTTGATTCAGGATAAGAAAATTTAAAACTTTCTGCTATAGGGGGGAAAAAAGCTTTTTTTTTTTCGAAGTCATTGTAGGCCTTATAACAAATGGTTGCCTCTGTTTTGAGAATTTTTAGGAGCAGTGAAGATTGCATCCATATCGATTTCCGCCTGTTGGGTTATATGGTTCTTTGTGTGTATGGAGTTTTTTGTTCTGTAACTTACGAGGAAATATCCTATGGGGGCTTCAAGTATCAGCTTTGAACAGTTGGTCTTTAACTTATTATTGTTCATCTTATAGTGTTTTTATTAGTTGTCGTACTTTTGGTAATTTGCTCGTGGTTCTAGTTTCAAACCTCTCCATTGTACACCAAAAAATAAGTGTAAGGCATTAGGGAAATATGAGAACTTGAACTTGTGTTCATTATGCATGTCCCGTGCATTATTGATTATGTTGCTAGTTTTTACACAAAACTAGAGAGCATATGTGGTTTATATTTTGGATTTATTTAATGATTTAGTTACTTGATAATTTATTTTTACAGGTTGCAAGACGACAATCCAAATTTGGGCAGATTCAAAGTGTGTTTGCTACAAGCTATTTTTCTGTCAGTAAGTTTAGACATGGTGCAGGTATAGATCCCTTCCCCCTCGACCATGAATTATTCTTATAGTTAACTTCTTGTTATTTGCTTATATAAGTTAAAAGCTTTTCTTTTCTTAATATAGATTTATTTTTCCCCTAATTATGTTGGTTTGGGAATTAACCTTCAACAATTTTTTGTGTTGTGGAATTATTTTATCTTTCTTTCTTTTTTTCTTGGGAGGTGGGGGTGGGTTGGTTTCTTTGTGGAATTATTCACGTCACTGTCACTTTTTATTTTCAGTATATGTTCATGTTCCAAGTACTTGAATGTTGTGTTCCATTTGATATTTAGCTTTTTGTTTTTAACACTTTCAAAATTATGCAGGGAATAGGGTTTTGGGTGCCCAAGAGAGATTTCAGTCTAGCTACCTTGGCAGTATAGCTCGTCGAGCGCGTGATGCAGATGAAGCCGCTGAAGTTGCTTATCTCAAAGAACTTTACCATCAGAATGATCCTGAGGCTGTCATTAGAGTATTTGAAAGTCAGCCATCTTTGCATAATAGTCCCTCGGCTCTTTCTGAATACGTGAAAGCACTGGTGAAAGTTGATAGGCTTGATGAAAGTGAATTACTGAAGACATTAAGGAGAGGTGCTTATTTTGGTTGAACTGCTCATATTTTTGTGCTTGGTTACCCTATATTTGTCAAAACTCGTTGACTGACCTTTTAATTTTATCCATTATACAATTATATAAGGTCTTTGCCAAGCAAGCAACCATATCTGTTTTTTATGCTTCTGCTTTCTTCCAGGGTACTATGTTTTGTAGGGGTGTGGAAACTGTTAAATTGTGTCTGCTAGAGTTCACTGACCAAGCAGTTGTTTTCCTGACTTCAGATTTTTTTACTAACAAAAAGTGTTAATATTTTGATTAGAAAACTGGGCTATCCACTAATCCGTGAAAAGGAGGTATTTTTTCCGGGTTGTACATTAAGTAAAAAGTCCCAGGCAAGGATTTTATTTCCATTTCTTTTAGAACTCTTCATTCGCTGACTGCTAGGATTTGATATTAAAGACTCAAGCATCCTGTGTAGGCTCCCCTCCCCCTTCACAGACACATGCACACTTTTTTTAAATTTGTACTTTTATATCTTATCTCATTTATCTGGCATTCATGAATGACTTTAATTGTGAAGGAAATCAATAGGGTATTGATATATTACTGAAGTGATAGAACCAGTTGGTTAAACCTTCCGTACTTATATGTTTCTCTCAAGCCAGCAGTTACGTCTTTGTCTAAAATAGTATGTTAGTCAATTGTTTTGTACTTTTCTATGGTTTGTGCTTGTTAGAAATATAAGATAATATGTCTTATATTTCTAACAGTGCCGATAATTCATTTGTCTGGTTGTACTGTCAGTCAATAATCTTTTCCAGGGATTAAAAAGTTCAATTAGTGTCTTGTACCATTAATCAGATTGATAAAGAATCTTTTTTTTTTCTGTGATTAAATTAGAATCGGGAATGTGATGCCTCTTTTGGCCTTTCATGCAGTCCTTGGACAAGTATAATTTTATACAACTGCATGAACAAAATGAGGCAAGACAGAAATTATATTCAGCTGACAAAAATTGGCACATCAATTAATACATGTCTAAAGTGATATTGATCTTACTGCATCAGCTGTTTGGATATTTATTTCTCTAGCATATTTTTTAGATCATAAATTATGACCAGAGGTGTTATGAGTTTTCAGGCATGTCCAATTCAGCAGTGAATGAGGAAGAAACTGTAGCTGGTCTTTCTGCTTTAAGAAATTTAGGAAAATCGACAAAAGATAATATTATTGGAACTTCTAGCAATCCAATCCATATGGTGGCTAGAGAAGGTGGGAATATAAAAGACCAGCTATGGCGTACACTCAGGTCCATTGCGGTGGTCTTTTTCTTGATTTCTGGCGTAGGAGCACTCATTGAAGATAAAGGAATTAGTAAAGGTATTTCCTAGTCAGTATTGTCTTTTCATATTTTTTTCTTAATCTGATCTTAGAAGACATGTTCTCTGGTTTGTTTTTCCATGTTTCCCAGGACTTGGTATAAATGAAGAAGTGCAACCTAGCATGGAATCAACCACAAAATTTAGTGATGTAAAAGGTGTTGATGAGGCAAAGGCTGAGCTGGAAGAAATTGTTCATTACCTTCGAGATCCTAAGGTAGAATTTTTGGCATACATTCATGCTCCCTGTTGCATACATTTCAGGCATTGTGCACCCATGCTTGAGCACTTGAACTGGTATTGTATATATGTGGATATAATATACTTTTTAACAATTTAACCCATATTCGTCATTACATGTCCTGGCCTAGTGTGTTTTGATTGATCACTTAATATGATTGTTGATTTAAGGCCACGTCAAGTATTGTAACTCCTAGTCTGTGGACGGGTCATTCAATTCAAGTTAAAATTTAGGGAAACTTGTGAATAAATTAGATCTCTTTGTAGCATAGTTTGTGCTGGAGAAAACTTGGTAACTGGATTTGGGTGTTCTTACTTCAGGATGATACCTACCTAACATCAATAAAACAATACTCTTTAACATATTCCTCGTAGTTGTTTCTACTTCCCTTGGAGTTGATGAACTTCATTTGACAATCTAAAATTGGGTGACATATATAAGATAACTTCTTAATTGCGCTATTTGTTAGTCAATACCTGAATTATGTTCGATTCGGCTTGATGCCACATCCCTTTTTCATACTCTTCTGTTATATTTTATATGCTTGTTCTGGTCACATATACCAGCCTGTACATTTCCTTATCATATTTGTAATTAGATGATTTGCTTCCCTTGTGACAGCGCTTTACTCGTCTTGGTGGTAAGCTTCCAAAAGGAGTTTTGCTTGTTGGTCCACCTGGTACTGGAAAAACAATGTTGGCTAGAGCTATTGCTGGTGAGGCTGGGGTTCCGTTCTTCTCCAGCAGTGGAAGTGAATTTGAAGAGATGTATGTTGGTGTTGGTGCGCGAAGGGTGAGGGATCTTTTTGCTGCTGCAAGGAAACGAGCACCTTGTATAATATTCATTGATGAGATAGATGCTATTGGAGGAAGCCGACATCCAAAGGACCAAATGTACATGAAGATGACATTAAATCAGTTACTGGTTGAGCTAGATGGGTTCAAGCAAAATGAGGGAATAATTGTGATTGGTGCAACTAATTTTCCAGAATCATTGGACAATGCACTGGTGAGACCTGGGCGGTTTGATCGCCATGTTGATGTTCCCAATCCGGATGTAAAAGGAAGACAGCAGATTCTGGAATCACACATGTCAAAGGTATGGTTTTATCTCTTGCATAGAACGTTGTTGAATACCAAGATTACATGTTACAGAAATTTCTGTATTCCTAGTATTGAGAAACTCCTGCAGAGGTTGTCTATGTCCAAAAAGCTGTTAGAATAGGTATTAAATATAGGTAGTAAATAGTTGTATTGGAAAACTGCTATGCTATATCTTGTACCTATCTTTGTACTTAGGACTCTAGTTCTTGCTTTTGATCTTTGCTCTTTAGAGTTCTATCAATATAAATATGAGAACATAAGAGAGGTGTGATCAAGCCCTCCAAAGTATATTGTCTCTTTTATCTTAAGTTGGTATCAGAGCAGTTTGATCCTACTCTGTTGGTCTCAATCTTCTTCGGCAAAGTATCCACCGTCACAACTTTCTTCGGTAACCACCGCATCTAGAGCGTCTCTCTAGGTGACAGCCAACCCCGCTACTCCATGCGTCACCTTGTGTTCATTCTCTGTTCATTGCTGCTAGGCATGTGGCATCCACACATCGCTTTTCTCTTGCCGAAGCGACATCGCGCCTCCTCCACAGGCCTCGTCGAACCTCCTCATCTCTGCTCTGATTGTTGGTTCTTCATTTTTGGCATGGTTGAAGGTCAAAACTAGGGTTCTCTATTTGTTGTCTTTATTGGTTGTTTTTTCTCAGTTGGTTTGCATTCAACTCCAATGAAAATTTCTTTAGGACTTGTTGTCTCCTTCTCTAGAAGTCCTCTCGTTACCTCAACAAAACTAAATGGGAAAAATTATCCTTCCGTTCCTTGGCCAAGGTTTCCACGATCACCTTAAACAAGACAGGAGTAATGCATCTTTTGATCAAGCTGAACAGTGGAAGCAAACTGATATTCAGCTTTGTGCATTATTGTGGCAATCTGGGGAACCCAAATTATTGGGTACTCTTAGATCATTTAGAACGTGTAACTTTTTTTTGGAAAAAGGTTCAAAATATTTTGCAAATGATATTCAGAGTCTTTACGACTCGGCTCCTTCGGGTTCCAACACTTTCAAGCAGAAATTTTCAAAAACCTGTGAAATCTTTTGTCATGGTTTCTACATGTGGAAGAGGAGGACACTAAGCTAGAGGAGGACGTGATGGTAGGGGACATCATCAATGCACGTACTATAAAAGAATGAGTCACATCCAATAGAATTACTTCTCTTTGCACAACTTTCATGATATGATAGCCTATATCTCTAAAGTTGAAGTTGTTGTGCCCAAATTCTTTGATGAAGAATACCAAGAATATTTGAGGTTGAAATCTAATAACTTGGCACAATCATTTGCAAATCTCGACTTGTCAACAACTTGCTTCTCACAATTCGTGGAAGTTGTGTTAACATTTTCAAGCCAAGGATCTTAAAAGCCTCAAGTACTTCTTGAGTATTGAAGTAGCTCAGTAAAAAAAAAGGTGTTGTAATCTCTTAAAGGAAGTATGCTATAGATATCCCAAAAAACTGTAGACCAGTGGATGGTCCTATAGTTCGAAATAAAAAATTAATGACATAATAAGGTGAATCTTTTTCTGATCCAGTAAGATATAAAAGTGTGATTGAAAAACTTATTTATCTTATTATTACTAGACTTGATCTGACTTTTGTAGTTGGTGTTGTTAGTCAGTTCATGAAGGCTCCTTGTATGGGCCATTGGAATGCTATCATCCGTGTCCTAAGTACCTCAAAAAGGGCTCCAGGACAAGGTTTGCTATATAAAGATAAAGGAAACATCTGAATTTTTAGGTATTGTGATGCTGATTGTGCAGGATCTCATACTGACAAACACTACTACAAGATATTGTGTCCTCCTTGGAGGAAATATTATTTCTTGGAAAAGTAAGAAACGAAGTGTAATTGCCCGATCAACTACTGAGGCTGAATATAGGGCAATGTTGTCTCTTACTAGTGAACTTATGGGTGAAACAATTCCTTCAAGAACTTAAACTTCTATGAGATTCAACAAATGAAGATGTATTGTGATAACCAATTTGCTCTCCACATTGCTTCCAATCTAGTGTTTCATGAGAGAATAAACACATAGAAATTGATTGTTATTTTATTTGAAAAAAGTAGTTGTCCAAGGAAAGTTGTAGTTTGTCAGATCCAATTATCAACTTGCAGTTGTGTTAACAAAATTCTCAAGGGGACCTTGGATTGAATTTATTTGTTCCAAGGTTGGTACATACAATTTGTATGCTCCAATTTGAGGGGGAGTATTAGAATAGGTATTAAATATAGGTATTAAGTAGTTGTATTGGAAAACTGCTATATGCTGTACCTATGAGTTGTACCTAGGACTCTAGTTCTGGCTTTTAATCTTTGCTCTTCCCTCTACTCATTGTATTAGAATTCTATCAATATAAATGAGAACATAAGAGAGGTGTAATCAAGCCCTCTAAAATATATTGTCACTTTTTATGGAAGACAGCTGATTTTGGAATCACACATGTCAAAGGTATGGTTTTATCACTTGCAAAGAACGTTGTAGAATACCAATTTGAAAAGGATAAAAATAGGATTAAATCACACCAGATTACTGGTGTTACAGAAATTTCTTTCTGTCCTAGTGTTGAGAAACTCTTACAGAGGTTGTCTCTGTCCAGAAACTACCTAGCACGTAACTGTCCCTTAACATTCCGCACCCTCTAATTCCCTCTAGAAACTGTAAAATGACAGTTATTAAAGCTGCACTTGTTATTAAAACTTAGTCCTAAAATGCAAGTTATTAACTGCGGTGATTTAGGATATAAGTTTGGCTTGGTGGTCAAAAGTTGATGGCAGGGGGTGGCATAGACTGTGGGTTTGAGTCCACGGCTGACAAAAAAAAAGTATATTAACAAAAAAGAAAAACTGCATTGATTTTTACAACTGATTCTTACATTTCCTAGAATAGGCTTTCCAAATAATGTCTCTGGGTGGTCAGGTGCCTCATCATCACCTTCCTTCAGAAGTTTGCATATGAACAATATTTTCTTGGGAAAGGCAAAATCCACTTCGGTGATCTCTATGCCTTGGGGGATTACTTTCATGGCTTTTTGCTACGAGGATTCCTTGCCTTCAGCAAAAGAAAAGTCGGAAACTGCTGCTGCAGAACCTATTGGTTTTCCCAAGTTGCATTCTCTATTGCTAAACCTTTTCATTGCCCAAAATATTCTGTGATTTGATTCTTTTCTCAATCACTTCTCTGCTGTCAAAAATTTGTCCTGGATTAACTTCTTGTGTTTGATGAATCTCTAATTCAAGGGGAAATTCTGGTTCAAGAAGATCAAATTGTCTTTCTTAAATGAAATTTGGGACAAATGGGTTTGAAGTAGGAGGAAGTTGCAGCAAGCCTCCCCATGCTATCTGTAATTTAATTTGAAATGGTCCATGGAAATGAGGAGCTCACTTTTGGTTGATCTGGTTACATGGATTGTTGTCTATTTGGCCTTAATTTCAATGAAACCCAGTTACTATAGAAATTTGCCTTTGTTTCATTTGATCTTGGGCCTTAGCTGGATGATACTTAAGCTGAGTGTCACTGAAATTGGATCATAATTATGAAAGAAAAGTGCCTAACCTGCAGAACTTTAAGGATCTGCACCTCCCAATAGCCAATATCTCAAATTCTCTGACAACTCACCAGATAAAATCTCCTTTTCTTATTTATTGGCAACATGCATTCTTTGATCATCTCAGCCCCCAACTGACTAACTAACTCTCTCACTTACTAACTTCTAATGTATTCATCATGTTCTTATAACTCTTTGGCTATACTCTGCACTTTCCTTTTTTCCATCTATAAAGCAAATAATAGTAGGTAGGAGCTCTTCCATACAGCACCTGAAATGTAGTACAAATGAATGCATGTGTGAAAGGGTGTGTTGGAGGTCTCACATATACCAGAAATATGGTCAAGTTATAATATATAAGTTGGTGCAAATCTAACCTTCCTAGCCAAATTTGTGAAATTAAGTTAGGCTTAAAATCCACTTTTTAAGAATATACTTTTTGTCTTGCATATTACTTGATTATTTCTGCTATCAAGCCTTTATACACACACACATATTGATTATTTAATATAAATAACAAATATTAGAATGGTGATCATGCTGCTATCCTATTTTTGGGGTTGGCTACTCTTTACTAGTGTCCAAGATTGACTACTATGATATGAAAGAACACTAACTGGTTCGACCTTTGGTTGAAGTAATTGAGTGCACTAAATTGTTGGAAACTCCAGAAAAAGCTTTAATACTTTATACAACTCACTGTTTTTTATTTTCTGTTAAGTGACTGATTTGTGCAGCTTTTGACTATACATCTTTATCTGTAGTCCATAGATATCACCCAATCTCTCTTGTAGGACTCCCCACAATAGTTAAAACCTACCGGTGCTGTCTCTAGATTTATGTTCTCCAAACTGTTTTCACTGTGCAATCCGCCCTTAATAAATGTTGCTCAAGTACCATGGTGAATTATCAGGACATGTCCTTTCAATCGACTAACAGGTTGTCTCTAAATTTCTATTTTCCAAACTGTTTCCGCAATGCCACCTGCCCTTGTTAATAAATTTTACTCAAGTGCCATGGTTAATTATCATGGATATTTCCTTCCAATCAACTAACACCTCTCCTAATGTCTCAAGTCATGCAATTCCTAAAGTCACATCTACTTCCAAATCCAACTCGTAGGCATCATTAAAATATCTATTATTATCCAACTTCATCAACAAACCCACACATTTCTCTTTTTATTTGTTTTATCTACCTCAAGTCCCAAAGTAGAAGTAAAGATGCTAGTGATAAAATTGTGGAAATTTTTATAAAAAAATTGGTGCTATGGATGAAATTTTTTCCATACATGAAGCATAATATTGGAAAGTTGCCTGAATTGTAGTCACCACTAGCTTACCTTAATTAATAATTGCTATCTATCGAAGCTGGTTTCCAATGTCTTGGAAAAAGAATACCAATGCAGGGGACGATGAGTAGAAATTGTAGGGTGCACTCTTACCAGGACCAAAGTTTATCCTAGATTTTTTGTTAGGTCACTAGCATTTCCATCTAAATTCCAAGACATAATCTTCTAGTCTTTCTTTCCACCAGCTATTGGTATGCCAAATTTTCTGCTAGATTTTTCTGTTTAACCTATGTTCATGTTGCTGAGGAAGCCACTGATGAAGAGTCCTTTATTTTTGCCAGATTGTACTTGTTATGTTTAGCCCTAGACTGAAACGATTTTGCCTTGCATATCAGACTGTGGACGCCTACTTATATTATTTATTGATCCTGCATTTCGTCACGTCATGAGTCAAACAGCCACTTTGATGACCTTGATACAGTGCTGGAAGACCCTATTTTCTCACTCCAACCTGCACACCTTGTAGTATACATAAATGTATTTTTTCTACCACTAGATGCGTGCGAGCAGCATGGCTTGAATTTTCGTTTTGGGTTGAAGAGTTGCATCTAATGCTTATTTCAGCTTGTAAACCACCCAAAAGATAATCCAAAATATTGTTCCTTTGGGTAAACGCTGAACTTGTGATGAGAAAAACTCAAGTTATTCCATAAATTCTTCCACACAGTCCTCTTGTTTAATTTCAGTCAGTTTTTGGAAAGTATTTTTATATTATTGCCCCCCAAACATATCACCATTTCGCTATCAACTTCTACCATCCGATATTTAACCCATTCTAATCTAATATAGTTTCACTTCTCCACCCAATCCGATATTTGAACTTCAAAATAAATTCCTGCCCTTAGTAATCCACCCAATAGGATCATCTCTGTCACATGATGGCGGCTCCACCATAACAGCAATTTGATTGATACTCATCCATATCAGGGTTGCTTGAGCATGATCATTTCCCTTCTCAGTGTGACGAACTGCCTTGCTCATCTTCACATTGTGGCTCACCCATTAGTTTTCTTATCTCAAACATAATCTTCTCAGAATTTGCCTTCACCTGCCCTATATGCGCGTCCATTTTTGCCAATTTCTCTCATCCACACTACCCCTACACAAGTCTGGCTTATAGCCATTCTAATTTCTCCTTCTAGTTATCCAGCCTCGGTTACATATATAGTGATTTTACATTTTGCTGGTTACAAGAATTCCCTCCTTTAACATGATAGAACACCGAGTTGAAAAGCATAAAATTATGATTAAATCACACAAGGTTACACAAATTATAGGATTTTCTTGCTGTTCCGGAGCTCAGGAATTCTAGAGAGGTTATCCGTCAAGAAAATTACCAAACCTGACAACTTTCTGCCCTCCTCCCCTCCCCCCAAAAAAAACAAAAAAAAAACAAACGCAAATACAAACAAAACCACATATATTCCCTGCAGAAACTATTAAATCAAATGTAAATTATTAAAACTAAGTCCTAACAGTGCAGTTTTTGGTGTAATTATTGAAACTAAGGCCTATATTTCATAGAACAGGATTTCCAAATAATTGGTCCTTTTTGGGTGGTTTGAGATCCCTTATCAGCATGAATCTTATTTGGTAGATTGGATTAGACGGCATGATTCCTTTTTAGTGCTCTGATTATATTGGTACTAAACATTGCTGTTTTATGCTTTCTTTTGCGGATTTTATTGGCTATGAGTTGGATGCTCGAGTACGAGACATTTATTATATCCATTACTTGTATAACTATGATTGGCATTACCCATACTTGTTTTACTGGATTTTTATCTCAAATCAAATACAGGTTTTGAAGGCTGATGATGTTGATCTAATGATCATTGCTCGAGGAACACCTGGGTTCTCTGGTGCTGACCTTGCAAACTTGATTAACATGGCTGCTATCAAGGCTGCAATGGATGGTGCCAAAGCTGTGACCATGGCTGATTTAGAGCATGCAAAAGACAAGATGCTAATGGGCAGTGAACGCAAGTCAGCTGTCGTATCTCCGGAGCAACGAAAGTTGACTGCTTTCCATGAGGGTGGTCATGCCCTTGTTGCCATTCATACTGATGGGGCCCTCCCTGTTCACAAAGCAACTATAGTTCCCCGCGGTATGGCTCTTGGCATGGTAATGCAATTGCCGGATGCCGACGAGACCAGCAGTTCCCGTAAACAGATGCTTGCCAGGCTTGATGTTTGCATGGGAGGCCGGGTAGCCGAAGAGCTAATTTTTGGAGAAAATGAAGTCACTTCTGGTGCATCCTCAGATCTCAAGCAAGCAACTAGTTTGGCAAGGGTGATGGTTACCAAATATGGCATGGGAAGTGAAGTTGGACTAGTCACACACGATTACAAAGATGATGGGAGGAGCATGAGCTCAGAGACAAGGCTTCTCATTGAGAAAGAGGTGAAGCAATTCCTGGAGAGGGCTTACAACAATGCAAAAACCATTCTCACCACTCACAACAAGGAGCTACATGCACTTGCACATGCTCTTTTGGAGCACGAGACCCTCACAGGAACTCAGATAAAGACATTGCTTGCCGAAGTTAGAACTCAGATGCAGCAGCAGCCTCAAACAGTTGAAGCTCAGAGCAGTTCACAATCCAACACAGTGCCTCCACCATCCACCAACCCGGCATCTGCTGCTGCTGCCGCTGCAGCCGCCGCTGCCACAGCTGCAGCCACAGCTACTGCGGCTGCCGCCAAGGCTAAAGGTGCTCCAGTGGGATCTTAGCAGAACAAGATGCTAGATCAGCAAACATAACTTGTACGACTAGATTGAAAATGTTCTTATAGTAATTTTTTCAGGTTTTTCTTCACATGGAGGAACTCAGCTCATTCACCTCGGATTGTAGTTGGCATAAAAGTATACGCATTTACTTTTTTCATTGTTTGTAGTGTACAATGAAAAAATTAATAGATTATCAGGTGTCTCCTACTCAATCTGGGACTCTCTCACGTGGTCTTTATCAGAAGAGACATTACAACACATTACCGTCTTCAATTTTCCTTTAAGGTCAATTTGCTTTGTACCTTTTTAAATTTAATTGCATTAAACTTATGCATGTAAAAGGTTGTTATGTTCATCTTATAATATCCTAGTTTATATTTGAAATCCGTTTAGCATCTAAAAAAAACTAATAAAAACTTATTCTAATAGTTTTTTATTAGAAGTATTTAGGAACTTGCAATGAAAATCAATTTTGTGTAAAAATACGTGGTCAAATAAAGTATTTAATTCTATATATTATGTCAATTTCACATGAGAATTTTTTTTTTACTTATTTTTTAGAAAAGAGATATCAAAGTTTAAATATTCAAAATAGTAAAATAAAATTGAAAAAAAAATATTGCAATAATAAATTGCTAGGACTTATTTTTATAATTTAAAAAATGACAACATAACGAGAATATAAACGCTAATGGTTATTTTGTTCCCAGATTTGTTGGATCATAGAATTTTGTTATTTATATTTGTTTCAATAAATTTGTTTGTTAGGCATTTTTAGGATAGAAATATACAAAATATAATTATATCAACATTCATAATTTAAAATTATATTATGCATAGTTTGAAAAATAAATTTAGTGAAGTTATATGATAACATGTTTATAAATTACTTGATATATAAATTAATATTTTGTTAGTTATCATAAATATTTGTCTTTCTCATTCCTCCATGTAATAAATAACAATTTAATTACTAGGCAATTTCGTTTTAAAAGAGAATTTCAATTATATTTACATATGTGATTATAGTACATGTAATAGTTAATAATATAAAAACATTCACTTCATAGATACTAATGAAAACACGAAGCTTTTTGTATTTACATTTTTATTACATTAACATACACATATATAATTTTGTTTAAGAAAATTAAAATATATTAATTTTACAAAAAAAAATAGTATTAAAAAATAATGTATTTTTTATTTTTTTAAATTTTATTTAGTTATTTTAAAATAAAATTTTATTTAATTATTATTTTCTTAAATAAATAAATTATTTTTATTTATTAATGAGTAAAATTATTTAATATAAATTACAATGAAAAAGGTTATATCATAATATATTTTCTTTATATATGTTTGATTTATAAAAATTTAAGACATTGAATCACAAAATTATTTATTACATATTTTATTTTAAAATTAGTGACTAAGTTTTATTTTATATGAAAACACAAATCCTTCAAATAATGTTTTTTTTAAGAATGATTTTCAAATACCCAACTTGGTCGTGGTTCATCAAATTAGGGTGTGCTCGCAGAGTTGCACTTTGCCCTAATCTCTATTATTCGCCCAATCTTTCATCACAAAATCGCGGAATCGGAAAATTATCTCGCGAGACGCTACGAGATCTTATTGGCTGATTCGTCACGGTAAATATCATATATTTACCCTGGTAATATGAGCGATCGTGGTGCTGAAAGAAGAGTTACCATACGAAACAATCATGGCGAGAATCTCGTGGGGATCTTGCATAATTCGGCTTCAGATTGGCTTGTTATCGTGTGTCATGGCTTCCAATCTTCCAAGGTTGTTCTTCTTCACATATTTAGTGGGAAAAAAATCCCAATTTTTTCCTTACTAAACTTCGTGCATGTTTAGTTTTAAGTTACAAAATTGGTTTTAGAGGAGAAAGTACTGTGGAACTATTCCAACTTTTATCTAATCATGGTATTTTGTATAAAATACTTTTCCATAAGTTAGGAGAAGAGAATGGATTGAATAGAGGAGGTTTTGAAAAAAGTAATATTTTTATTAATATTTTATACATAAGAAAATTTTATCTTTATGAAGAAGTTTTCTTTTCCTGGAACTGTTAGGAAGAAGTTTAGGGAAACTTGACCTTCATTTTTCATCATTGTATATTTAGTGAAACTGGTAGCTTTGAAGTTTGAACTAAAGGGTCGAATGGTTTTATCTGTAGAAGAGAATGAATTGAATAGAGGAGATTCTGAAAAGAAACAAAAAATATTAATATTTTGTATATAAGCAAATTTTATCTTTATGAAGAAATTTTCTTTTCCTGGAACTATTAGGAAGAAGTTTAGGAAAACTTGACCTTAATTTTTCATCATTGTACATTTAGTGACACTGGTAGCTTTGGAGTTTGAACTAAATGGTCGAATGGTTTTATCTGTAGGAAAGGATTCCCATGGTGAATCTTGCTGCTGCTCTAGAAAAAGATGGAATCAGTGCTTTCCGCTTTGACTTTGCGGGAAATGGGTAAGCTACTCAGCAAAGGAAAATGAACCATAAACTACTTAATTTCAATTTATTTAAGGATTATAATCATTTGAGGAGGGGGGTTGATTTGTTTGTTTATGTTGTCTATTTAGTTATTTTAATTTTTTAAGAGAAATGCTAACAGTATTATCCTATGATAACACTCTGAATTATGGGTTAAATTTTACTGGGAATCTCTAACTTTCTTTTGTGTATCGTTTCAAATTTAAAGTGTATTTGAAAGTGTGTTGTTAGCACTCCTTTTCTTTGTCTTCATGATGCAGAATATTCAGTAAATTTTAAAACTTTTGGGCATGTCTATAGGAATATGAATCTTGGAATTCTCTTTTTTGTAAAAGAAGAAAGTCTATAATGTAAAGAGAAGAAGCTTGCAATGAATTGGGAGGATAAGGAATCCTCCTTGACTACAATGCATAATACTGTCATAGATCATCTCCCCTAAAAGCTTAAGCAGTTAGATAAGGTTCATGCATGCTTTATTAGTTATTACATCTCTAACAAACACAAACAAGAGAGACAAAAATAAATCTTCAATGGAACTGAGCTGCCAAATTTCTCAACAAATACCTTTTTAGTATGTACTGGTTCAGAGGAGGGTGCGGAGGGGAGGGAAAACATAATCTCTTCAATGTTATAGGGGACTGATTCTGGTCCTCTAGTTTTCTCTCCCTTCTTCTCCATTCCCTGCAACCTAATAATTTCTTAAATAAACCTTCTTAAACAGATCAAATGCTTGCCAAATATGCCTAATCTTATCCCACCTACTGTGTCAGAGAAACCTCCTTAAAGATTGCACTTTGCCATCAGCCATAATATTCTGTTACATAAACGCTTTCCCATCAGTCGTAAAATAAAATACATAAATGAAACAAAGGTAAACTACAATAAAGCAACACAAATGCTTTCCAACCGAGTGCCTTATGTTTCTGTTCGCCGTATGTTTCTGTTGTCATATGCAGTTTTTTGGTTTAGGTTACAGATTTTGTCCTTTCATGCCCTTCTGTTCTCTGTACGCAGTTGTCTTAGGCACTTCTTGTGCCATTGCTGATTAAAAAAAAAAACACGAACAGTATATCTTCTTCCTCTCATGTCTCTATTTTTTTTTCTAAAATAAACAGAAAACTTGTGAAGCTACATTCAAAAGGAATCAGTCTATTATAAACATGAGTGTAAAAGAAATTCTACCTTGTAAGTAACCTTAGGGTGTACTGTGTACATATTCTTCTAATTCTAATACTAAAGAAAAATAGTTTATTGAATTGTAATTACGTTTGCTAACAACTCATGTCATTGTCTTCTAGGGAAAGTGAAGGTTCATTTCAGTATGGTAACTACTACAGAGAGGTTGAAGATCTGCGAGCTGTAGTTCAACACTTCCGTGAGCAGAAATATGTAATTACAGCAATTGTTGGTCACAGTAAAGGTCATATTACAATTATCCTTATTATATGTAACTGAAGTTATCAGTAGACTGAACAGACAACGTATATGGAATTCTTCAGTGGCAGTTTGAAATTGTTTTCTCCAGTTTTTTCAGAATTGTTTCTTTCATGCATAGAATAGATGTAAAATTGTAGGCCTTACAGAAAAAGATAATTATTCGAGGTGATTTTTTAAACTGTCTACTGAGATCATGGAATATGCAGAGAGAAAAAGGTTTTAATTTTTATTTGGTGTTTCATTTCCGTGGAGAAAACAAATGATGACATTGTTCAGGTAGTAATATGATCTTCTTGATCTTCTTTTAATCATAAAAGTGCAGATATATCTTTAAGTGTTGATTGTTTAATGTTACAAGAAGGAAGTTATGAAAAGAAAATAGTTATCCGAGTTAGGTGTAGCTTTTTGATCTATTAGCAAGATGAAGGAAAATTGTCCAAAAAGTGCTTTTGGAGATGTACTATTTAGATATGAAAATGTTTAAAGATTAGAAAATATTGTATACAACATGGACTTAGTTCACATTGGTTAAACTGAAGATATATAACATTTGGTTTTCAGTTAAAATCATCTGAACCTCAGTTGAACACAAAGCTTGTGTCTTGATCAGTTGAGTTCAATTGAGGTTGTACAGTTGTACAGTTCGAATGGAGAATGTAGTTTTCTGTAGAGTTTGAATGTTAAAGAATTTTCTGTACAAGTCTTTCACAATTCTCTATTTCTTTTGTTAAGTCACTGACTATAATGGTTTCTGCAGGGGGTAATGTGGTGCTCTTTTATGCCTCAAAATATAAGGATATTCATATTGTTGTCAATATATCTGGTCGGTTCAATCTAGTGAGAGGCATGGAAGGTCGTTTGGGCAAAAGATTTATGCAAAAGATCAAGCAAGATGGATATATAGATGTAAAAAATAAAAGAGGTGAAGAACATGATGTAAATAATCTCCGAGTTCTATTTGTTTATCATTTGTGGGGGGGGGGGGGG
>Ga0123342_1001477_pt1 | contig 39568 bp, 31 predicted proteins | sample Turbeawhitnodule_FD_89960 | JGI IMG/M metagenome (GOLD analysis project Ga0123342, IMG submission 89960) | Root nodule microbial communities of legume samples collected from Mexico - Turtle bean Mexico white nodule | ecosystem: Host-associated > Plants > Roots > Nodule | place: Mexico: Nepantla...
TATAATATAAGAATATGTTTTTAGTATATTTTTATATATATATATATATATATATATATATATATATATATATATATATATATATATATATACAGAGAGAAAGAGAAACGGAAATATGACGTGCAAAATTTGTATGATTTGGGATTTAAGATGTTCTTGCAGAATTTATAAGTTAGGTGTCCTTAGTGTCTTAAATTTTTTATCTTCTAAGCATGAACTTTTGATCTAACATTAGATTAAAGAAAGCCGCAGAATATGTTAGTGACAAACTCCATGGTCTACTAGTCTTTTATTCATTACCTAAGTGACATACCAAACCAAGTATCTTCAACATGAACTCATCTGGATATATTGTGGTGCTAAAAATCATTTTATACCGTAATGCAAGACATGTATATACTTCTCAGCTCAGTGAGACTAATGGTGGGTATGTGCTCTCTTGTATTAGTGAGAGAAGCGAAAATGAAAGAGTCACTTGTTTTGAGTATATTTATATTAATTTTTCTGGTCCTTGCTTTCAAAATTTTCTCCCAGGGAGCAAATTTTGCCGATGTTATACAAATGACTGATATCTTTGAGGGAAGTATCATTCGGAGTGCTAGAAGGCTTGATGAGTTTTTGAACCAGGTAAACAAATTTCCACCAGAAATTACCTCTTATATATTTAGCAGTTTTTGAAATTCCTTCACTATAGATAGCCTGGGCTGACACTTTAATGTATGTATTTGGGACAAACGAAGTCATAGTGCCCCAGCGCAGTTCTTTAACTGTTTCAAAATATTATAATTTTACCTTCATGGGCTTATAAAATAAACAATTGATATGCTTGATTATTCTCGTTATCTGAACACTTTCTTAGTCGAATTCAAATTTGGAAATCAAAGATAATACAGTGACATGACAAGTTTTAGTGTTCAAATTACCCTTCCACTTTCCAGTTGCGTGCTGCTGCAAATGCAGTTGGAGAGGCTGACTTGGAGAATAAATTTGCAGCTGCAAGCGAAAGTCTTCGACGAGGCATTATGTTTGCAAATTCTCTGTATTTGTGAGGTCGTTTTCCTGTAGTCCATTCGTTATATTCATGGTTATTCCGGCTGGCAGAAAGTTTACTTTCAAATTCAACCTTTGGAGGTGTACCCCATTTCTCTTGTAAGCCTTTTTGTGTAAATATTTGCATTCAACTTTTAGAGCATGTTGTAAGTTTAGATTGTGACCAATAGTGAAACTAGTCAGTATAGAATGATATAAACTTCAGATCGATTGAAAACATCCTGTCAATAGATGTGGTATGGTATGATATAACAGATTACAGCATTTGGTCCATTTTGTTCAGAGTATTATTGCCTTCAGAACCCCTTGCCTATCTTGGGGCTTGGGGAGTGAGGTGCTGAAGATATTTGCTTGTAATTGCTGAAATTTTTCAATACAAATTTTGATCGACAGTTAATTGTTTTCGGTGATAATTTAATTTGCTCGACAGTTCATTCTTTTGCGTTTACTCATGCTTCTCAGATGAGTGAATGTACAGTAATTTCTTTTAGGAAAACGCGCCCTTCGTCCTTCTGATTGTTGTTTACTTTGAACTAGTTTCTTTGGAAGAGAAAATAAGAAAAATGTAAGTAACATTTACTTACAAGTTAAAATTAGTTTAAAAGATAAAAAATTAATTTATGCAATATATATTTTAAAAAAAAGTTCAGGTGGAAGTTTTGCAAATTAATTTGAGTTAATTTTTGTTAATGAAGAAATTAGTTTTATTTTTCTTTCTTAGAATAGGTTTAAAGTATGTTGAAATAGGTCTTTATAGTAGATAAATGTCAGTCAAGAGCATATATATGTTTTAAAGTATGCATTTAAGGAACTTATAGTTTGGATGGTAAGAATTCGTGACTTTCTTTTAGCTGGATCAGTCTTATTTTAAAACTATTCAATTTTGTTTTTTTATTCTTTAATCGGGAAATGAAGTGTGAAATTATTTTAAGATATCAGAAATGAAAATGTACTTTAAATTTAACAAAAAACTAAGATTTTTAACGTGCAATGTTTGAAGGTGTATAAAATTGATTTTTTAAGTAAAATTTCATATTTTGGTTTGAGTATCGAGTAGAAGACAAATTGGTTTAATTGCATAAGAAATGGAGGATTATAGATTAGGAAATTGATGAACTAAATTGGTTAAATTAAAAATATATGGGTACTAATTGGGTCAGAAAAGGGATTTTGGGAGGCAAGTTGTTGAGAAGGAAAAAAAAACTATGTCTGATTCCTTTGGTTGAGCTGAAAAGTTTTTATTTATTCTGTGTTTTAGTCTGAAATTACATAACCTCTCTTGTTTGTTAAATACATTCCCCTTATTCCATTTGCCCCATAACACATTCCTATATTTTCCCTTTCTTGATCTTTCGATGATTCTTCTACGAAAAAAACATCTTCCCAAGTATCAACTTATTTCTTTGTCTAATAATTTAAAAACGATACTTCTTGTCTTGATTATCTCAAACATGAAGGAGCATTTCAACCTGCAAACACAAAATGCATAAACACGCCATTCCCTAACATATCACAGTCCCTAAATTCAGTAGCAAAAATTTACTAACATTAGTGGACAATAATGATTTCTAGAATGTTTGACTATTGATTAGATCTATTGCTCAATTAGCAGGAAGTTGGCTTTTCTTATTGGAACTTTATTAAATCTATTGCTCAATTTTCATGTGTTTGTAGAAAAATTTGTCGTGCTCGAATTGCTTAATGTTATAAGGGATTGGGAAGAAAAAAATAAATACAGATAACGATCGTTAATGTAAATATTTTTATACATCTATTTTTTTACATGACTATATATTTTTAATTATCACTGTTTTCACTTTCACGATTATTTTTTATTATGATATGTGAAAATAATTTATCAATAACTTATCGGACACACTTTTTAAATGGTGTATATGTGTTGACATACGTATCAGACACGCTTTTTGAATGGTGTATGTGTGTCGACATACGTATCAGACACCAACACTTGTAAGATTGTTTCGATAAAGATTTCAATTCAAAAAATATTTGTTAGATTTCTGGTAATTCTACACAATTTTAGCACAATTTTTTAAAAAATAAATACATTAATTTAAAAAAAAATTAAACTTATTGTATAAATTTTTAAAGTGATTATAAAAATAATAAATAAATCCTTTCGAACAATTCATGATTAAAATTTTTCAGTTGAAAAAAACTAAAACATACCCATCTTCATCTTTATTATCAATTTATATAATTTATAATTATTTAATATATATTCATATTTTTGTGTCTTATATTTTAAAAATTATATATATGTTACAATACAACTAATGAAATCTAGGTTAAACTCTTTGTCTCGTGTCCTATTTATACTCAAATTAAATTTTATTTTGACAAATTGAACAAAACAGGTGATAAAGTGAAACAGGCTTGAAAGAGCCCAATTGCGGTGGGCCACGTAGCAGTCCACTTTTGTGGAGTGATAAAAAGGATAAATGAAGGGTTGTGATGGAAGAGGATGAACACCCTCACCTTCCAACTGCCAAAGTCCAACTAAACCAGCATTTGCATTTAGATTTAGATTTAGGCGGAGCTTTCAATTTGGCACCTCCCTCGTTTCCATCGCCATCCACATCAAAATTCACTCCCATCACAACGCAACACAAATCATACACTCTCTTACAATCACACCATTGCCATCATCTCAAATAGGTAAACCACTACAAGCTCCATTCACCACTCCTTCACAATCACTGTGTTTATATATATATATTTCACTCACACGCCGTTTGCATTGCCTTTCTCTCTTTCTTTCTACAGGAAATGGAAGTCACACTCTCCGCCTGCAAGTCCGTTACCTCGCCTTCTCTTCCCGTCGCAGTAAGCACTCGTTCATTTTCTTCTCCATTTCGCTCGCAAATCACAATTCCTACTCTCGTAGTAACACTGTGTGTTGATTAATTCGCTCGTTTAATATCGTTTTGTTGCTCTCAATCTGAATTTCAATCTGATCTGAAATGGAAAACGACGAAACTAGGGCTTATCTGCGAGGAAGGGAGGGATTAAGAGTTCGCAATGCAGTTTCTTAGCAGGAACGAACAGAGTGAAGTTTCCTAGGCAAGTAGGTCAAGTTAGTCACGTCCGCAAACAGCGCCAAACGCGTCACTGTGGTGCTCTCCACGCGACTTGTAGCGGCGATAAGATCCTTATCGCGAACAGAGGCGAGATTGCGGTTCGAGTGATTCGAACCGCCCGTGAATTGGGGATTCCTTGCGTGGCTGTGTACTCCACCATTGATAAGGACTCGCTTCATGTCAAATTGGCTGATGAAGCTGTTTGCATTGGCGAAGCTCCGAGTAACCAATCGTATGTTAGGCTGCCTTTTTTTTTTAATTTCGGTTGTTGTTTGTGTGTTCGTCTATATTCGTGTGGTTGATGGAATTTTTCTTGCTGTTTCCGTTCAGGTACTTGCTGATTCCGAATGTTCTGTCTGCTGCTCTTAGCCGCAATTGCACGATGTTGCATCCTGGCTATGGTTTTCTTGCGGAGAATGCTCGGTTTGTTGAAATGTGCTGCGGTCATAGAATCAACTTTATCGGGCCTAAAGTGAGTAGACTGTGTAGCGTGTAGAATACATGTTTGTTTGCTTGTTGTCTTTGGACTTTCCTAATTTAGAGCTTTACAACTGACTCACCTGGATTGAATGAGACTTATACGATCTATCCTATTAAATCTTAAAACTTGCTTCTATTTAAACGATCTCGAAGCCTGTAATTTCATTTCCAGTTACTGTAGATACACTAAGCCATTAAAATATCTTGAGTATTAGAATATATAGAAACAGTGAAATTGTATGAGGGTTGCTGTTTAGTGTTTATCCATGGTGACCGGCTTGAAAGTTGTAACTAGTAAGCTATGTTTGCTGAGAGCATTACAGAGCTAAAATGACAGTATTGTTAACCTGTACGCAAAATGTGGTTGCAGATTTGTGCTTGAAGAGTTCAGTTTTTAAGGATGTTAATAGTGTAGGCCAAGCCAAAGGGGGATTGCAAGTTATATATTGTCCCAAATTTGATTTGATTTGAATGGATTGATTTTAATTTTTAATGTTTTCTCTGTTGAGTATATTTAGATAATTTATTTCATAAAGCTGTGAAATAAAAAAAATTCCTTTTCAAATTATATGGTAATGCTGAATATTTAGTTTAAACTTTCAGCCTGATAGTATTCGGGTTATGGGTGACAAAGCAACTGCCAGAGAAACAATGAAGAAAGCAGGTGTTCCCACTGTTCCAGGAAGCGAGGGTCTTTTACAGGTATTATATTAGACTCATGTTAATAAGGAGCTTCAATGTTAAATTTGGAGGCCAATATCAGACTCTGTACCATCACTTTGATGAATTGAATTTATGTAACAGAGCACAGAGGAAGCTATCAGGCTGGCAAAAGAGATTGGTTTCCCTGTGATGATCAAGGTAGATTGCTTTATTATTTTGTATTTGTAGTCTTGTGCCTATTTGAAGATAATTCTAATGTTTTGGATTGACGTATTCATAGAACACTTGCATTATACATACAACATAATCTCGTGTGCGAATCTACAAAGTAATCTTGAAAAGCTAGGTTCTTAACAAAAGTAATATATTTGAGAGGTATCTACTATGTTGGCACACTCTCATTTATGTTTGTGTTGTCTTAAATTTTTTCCAACAGTGACAATGAAAAAAAGTTAGCTTCATCTCCAAGTATAACCCTCCATTTATACTAACAAGGGCTTAAGTGTTGTGGTTATGAAAGGTTAGGCAAAAACGAACAAAGTAGTCTGAGTTTCCTTTTCTTTACTTTGCCTTCCTTAAAATAATTTTCAATTTGAAGTTATAACCATAATAGGGTGAGAATATATTGTAAAAATGGGAAAGAAAAGGAAAGGAAGAATTTCTTCTGCAGACTTTCGTAATTACAGCCTACGGGAGGAATTTACACCTGTGATAGCAAATAGCATATTGCATCCCTTTTGGAACTCTACTAATTTTCTTTAAGTTCTTCTGTTCTGTATAGGGTTTCATTTCATATTCAATTTTTTTAGCGTATACTTGTGTACATATCCCATTTTAGGGGGAAATTAAATAGGAGAGGAGTTTATGATTCAGGATTGTCTCTTTCAAAGAAATGATTGCCAATTTCACTTGCTTAGCTGTGTTATGTATTCTTTGCAGTGTCAATAAAAGTAAGTTGAACATTGTTATGGATTGAGTCTTTGTCCAATTGTACATTTTGTGTTGGGCTATAGACTATAGTTGACTCAATTAGACTGGCATAAAAATGGCAAGGTTGTAACACATTGATCTTGAAAAAGATAGTAACATTTGATTTATATATAAATCAGCTTTCCTGACGTGCTTCTGCTTTCCTTTATGGTCACTTGTTTCCTAGGACCCACAATATCTTCTTGTGGTTACGTTGTAATTGTTTGTGGCCATGGATAGAGTGATTACTGTACTGGCCATGTTTATAGTGATGGTCATTTTGATTTTTTGTTGTTGGAAATCTCATAGCGACTAAAAATGTGGGTTGTAACACATTGATCTTGAAAAAGATAGTAACATTTGATTTATATATAAATCAGCTTTCCTGACGTGCTTCTGCTTTTCTTTATGGTCACTTGTTTCCTAGGACCCACCATATCTTCTTGTGGTTACGTTGTAATTGTTTGTGGCCATGGATAGAGTGATTACTGTACTGGCCATGGATAGAGTGATTACTGTACTGACCATGTTTATAGTGATGGTCATTTTGATTTTTTGTTGTTGGAAATCTCATAGCGACTAAAAATGTGGCCAAATTATAATATGTAAAAATGGGTACAAATCTTACCTTGCAAGTTGGTTTTGTAAGGATGAGTTTGACCTAAATTCACTTTCTAAAATAGTATTAAAGCCTATTCTTGCAAGGTTTGTTGGTCACTCGGACCGTGATCGGACCACCTTCAAATATCTAGCTTCATGTTTGAAATGTTCAGTCCTTAGTGTGAGAGTGTGTTGAAGATCCCGTATATTCTACTTTGTGGTGCATTGAAGAAAAAAAAAATTATAGTCTCTACAAGGTTCCACATGATTCATTTCATTTCTGATTAAAACTTTATAAATGGGAACTGTGAAGTTATCCTGTACAATGTTTAACAGCTTCTTGTAAACTGGCAAACATTGGTGTTTCTTAGGCAACAGCTGGTGGTGGAGGACGTGGCATGCGTCTTGCTAAAGAACCTGATGAATTTGTGAAGTTGTTGCAGGTATTTCTTGTTATGTTGTCTGCACTGCAGAACCAGTTATGATCTTTAGTTTCTTATCTGTTGTAATAGCTATAGGAAAAAGCTAGAAGTTGTAAATTTGAAACACATTGAAGTATAGAAACAACGGTGATCAAGAGTTTGATTGTTTCATATTTTTTCCATTAATATTACTTATACTTTGAAAACATAACACTTTAAAAATTCTTAGTGTGTTTAGTTTCTTTTTTTCCTCCAAAAAATCAGAATCTTAATAAAATTTCTGATTATTTTGAGAGGCTGCTTTTTGTTTCTCCTAAAAAACCTACAATTATAGCTAACCTTTTAAAATGAAATTTACTTTTTAAAAAAGAACCCTTCTTTTAAATAAATCTCAAAAAGATACATTATTTTGTACATTCTTAAAATCACCTTATTGTAAGAACTGCAAAAATCAGGTTAAGGAAAAAAACTGAAGCCCGAGTGCTTCCACTTTGAGGACAGTCTTTTACATTATCTATTTTCTAATAAGGTAATGGATCAAGATTTCTTAGTACTTTGCTTGGTGCCAATACGAAGAACAAGGTTTTGTGCAGTTTATTTGTTGCAGCAGTTGTTCTGTAACAGAAACTGCTGCTTTGCAGAAATATGTTTTATTGCTTGACCATCTTAATGGATTCTGGTGGAAGGGAGATGGATTTTATTATTGTAAATAGTTGTAGGCAGGTAGAGCTTATCCCATTGATGTGGGAGTGGACATGCATATTTGGTGATTTTTTTTTTCCGATTTGATTTATTTGCAGCAAGCTAAGAGTGAAGCCGCCGCTGCATTTGGCAATGATGGTGTTTATCTGGAGAAGTACATTCAAAACCCAAGGCACATTGAGTTCCAGGTAATGCTATCTTTATGGGATTCTGTGGAAAACACTCAAATTGGGAATTACTTAAGAAATTGAACTTTTGCATTTGAGAAATGTAATAATTGATTGTTTTTTGTTTACATCAAATAAAATATATTGGTTATCTGTGTCTCAGAAAGAAGTAGATATTATTTGATGCCATTATTCAATTTGATTAACTAAATTCAATCAATAATGAAAGCTACAACACCAAAGTCAGAAGCCTAAAAGGTTCCACAATGTATACTGTTCACCTCAAAAAATAATGTCAATTTAAATTCCGTATTTTGTATTCGTGGCAATTTCATGGATCACATAGTTAACCGCATACTCTTGGCTATATGTTAAAGCAGGCTGAATAAAAGCTGTGATGGTGATTGTCTAAACAGTCAGTCTTGTAATTGATCAGACAAATTTCTAGTATAATTTAAATTACCGATTATGAAATTATATCAAGGGCTTAGGTCCTATTGAATTACTTAAAGATTAATACTTTATGATTGTTGGTGATATTTTGGAGTTGTAATCTATCCTTATGCTTCATGGATAACAGGTTCTTGCCGATAAACATGGTAACATCGTTCACTTTGGAGAACGTGATTGCAGCATCCAGGTACTCCAAACTGAACTCCTTCATTTCTATCTCTCTGTTTAGTTTTCCAAATTATGTAAAAATTGAATATTGATTACATTAAAATGACATTGAATATAACATAATAATAACTGTGTTCTCAAACTTGTAATTTCTGACCCAGGTGAACTAAAGATTAAAAAACTGAACATAAAGTAATTAAAATATGTATGGTATGCATTTTGAAAAAAAGTTTTGTATTTTATTTTTATGACTCTGCATTATGAAAATTTAAAGCAATGTTATTTACAGGCATTAATTGAAGCAATTGCCATAATGATTATTTTATGGTTTTTTCAATTATATTTGTGTTCACTATGGAGTTTCCCATGTATTTCTCGTATTGCTTGATAACAAATAGCAGATACGTGTGATAAAATGAAGGACTAAAAACCTTGAACTTGTTTTGTCTTGTGACTTTAATATTATTGTTAAGTAAGTTTTATAGTAAGATAGCAATATCAAAAGGGGTTTCAAATTTAGTTTCTATTTTTCTGTTTATGTTGTACCCATAAAGAGTTCTGTTAATTGTGTTTTTTTCATGCAGAGGCGTAATCAGAAGCTGCTAGAAGAAGCACCATCTCCTGCCCTGACCCCTGAGTTGCGAAAGGCAATGGGAGATGCAGCAGTTGCAGCTGCTGCATCTATTGGTTACATAGGTGTTGGAACAGTGGAGTTCCTTTTGGATGAAAGGGGTTCCTTTTACTTCATGGAGATGAACACTCGTATCCAGGTTCAAAATAATTTCTATTATATACTTGTTTTATATGAAAAGAAACCTAGGGAAATTTTCAATATTTGTGAGTGAATAATTTCCATTATTTTATTCTTGTGTCAGGTTGAGCATCCTGTGACAGAAATGATTTCCTCAACAGATTTGATAGAAGAGCAAATTCGTGTTGCTATGGGAGAAAAACTTAGATTTAAACAGGTAATACAGGTATATTTTACTTTTGATTCTTTAGAATCTTGGTCTTATTGTAGTTTATTTTCTACAGGAGGATATTGTGCTCAGAGGACATTCTATTGAATGTCGTATCAATGCTGAAGATGCTTTTAAGGGATTTAGACCAGGGCCAGGTATCTTGATGTAGGAGTGATATATTTCTGCAAATTTATGTCAAAAGTATAAAAAAAATACAGCTTAATGCTTAGAGCTCAATAGATTTCATACATATTTTAGGTCATTTGGTCAATTACCTCTCTCTATCATTTGAATTTTGTTGTGCCAAGTGCTTGCATTTTATGGGTTTGTTTTATCTTTTATTTAAAAAAGTTTATTAATCTAAGGAAACTTCTTCCTCAAATAACAGGTAGAATTACAGCATACTTGCCATCTGGAGGTCCATTTGTCAGAATGGATAGCCATGTTTATCCTGATTATGTTGTTCCTCCAAGCTATGACTCCCTTCTTGGAAAGGTATGCCTATTTGTTCTTTTATAGCTTTGATTTGTCATCCTACCCTGCATTGTTATACTACATAATTTATGTCTGTGTTGTCTATGGACATCAAGTATTTGTAACTTGTCTATGTCCTGTTCATATAAATTTCTTGGCTGTACTTTTCAATGTAATCAATAACAACATCAATATATAATACAGAAATATTTTTGTCATGGTCTTTTCCTTGAAAACTCAACTGCATTTTTTTTGCTTCTCTTGATGATTGGGCTTTTGGATTGAAGAAGAAATGATAGGTTATAAATATAAATTAAATTTACAGAATTTGTTAAAAGGAGAATGTAATATGTGATTTATAATTGCTCATTTCCCCCCACACAAGTGGAGCGAGTTAATGGATTAAAAAAACAAAAAAAGAGGTTCAAATATTAAATGAATAGCATGTAATATATTCTAGATGCGAGTTTCAATTTATGTTCAATTTATTGTGAGGAGGCTAGATGTGATACCCCAAACTATATATAAAGTGCGTTTTTTGTTTCAAACTCTTACTCTTGTCTTGACTTTGTGAACTTTTTGTAGCTGATTGTTTGGGCTCCAAATAGAGAAAAAGCCATTGAACGCATGAAAAGGGCTCTTGATGACACAGTTATCACAGGTAAATTAATTTGATTTTTATGATTGTGATTATTCTGTCAAATACCTATACTTGGTGTTAGTTAGTTGAATGCCTGAATCCAGAAGAGACCCGAAACAATCAAATACTTTTCCTTTGCACCATTAAAGAACTAGGTCCTCTTCCTCTGTAGTTTGAAACAAATTGCAGGAGGTGCAGTTTTTCTAACCCAAAGGATCATATCCACTGAACTTGGTCACAGATATTGCCAATTTAATACACTTCAGTTTTAAAAAGAATCTGATCTTGATCTTGATCTTTGTTTAAAACAATTTCAATTTTGTTTTAACTACCTGTACTTGCTGTAGGTCCATTGCTCGCCTGAAGCCTGAAAAGGCTGAAACATTCTTAATACTTTTCATTTGCTCCTTGGTAAATGTACTTGCAAAAAGAACAAAGAAGTTTGTTTTAAAGAACCAAATCCTCGTCTTCTGTTGTTTGAAACAGATTGCAGGAGGTGCAGCTTTCTGATCCAAGAAATCATATCCATTGAACCAACTCTGTTACAAAGATCTCCAATTTTAAACCCTTCTGTTTTAAAACGAAGGCACACCTCTTGCTATAAATTTGGCTTTAGCAGTTTTTGGCTTTCAGAATCTGGGTTTAGGTTGGATACCGAAATACTATTACAGTCTAGTTCCTTTTACGCATCAGCTGCTAGTCAGTTTGGTGTTGTAGGTCATGCCTCACATCAGATGGTCTTGTGTGTGATATAGGATTTATAACTAACCTAATTTTCTTGATATTTTTTTAAACCCTTCGCTTTGTAAAGTTAAAGTAACAATTTCGGTCTTGATACAGGAGTTCCTACAACAATTGATTATCATAAACTTATCCTTGACATAGAGGTGAGTGTGCCTTTTGTGTACTTTTGGTAGCATATTCTTTTGGTCAGAAGTCAGAATTTATATGACTAAATAAATATATGTCATATTTTCATCTTATTGCAGGATTTCAGAAATGGCAAAGTTGACACCGCTTTTATTCCAAAACACGAGGAAGAGTTGTCAATGGTAAGAATTTATTAATCTTGAAAATATTAATGTCCTTAGCAATGGGCTTAAAAATTATATTTAATTGTTGGAGTTGCTTCAGTCCAATTTTGGTAGGAAATACTTTAGAATCATACATCGCATCCTTCAAGATTATCTATCATGATCGGTTCTATAGGGTTGAAATCTCTAGAAATTTTTCGCTCACAAAATCAGGGTTTGGATCACGTACAGAAACGTATTACTGTAGTGCCTTGCGCTTCAGATGGTAGTAATGTTACGAAAGTGTTCTTAATTTTCCTATGATAATAGTTTCTTTTGACATTTTTGTGATTTTATAAGTTATTTGATTTGCTGTTCTCTTCAAATGCAGCCGCCGCCACCGAAGATAGTACCGAGCTAACCGGTTGAAGGAGCTAGTTGCCTGAAGGATAATGGTTTTGTGATGCTGCTTAGTTGTAGTCTCCTTGTCGTCAGCGCTTGGAAGTTAAAAGTTTTAATGAAATTTTGATAATTAGTCTCGTATATTCCTATTTCTTCACATAATTTTATCGTAAAATCAGTTAATGTTATTTGATTTCATCCCAAATATTAGTGCAAGAAATTTGGCGTCTCTCCTTGCTTTTTAGTCGTAGTTGTTACATTGGTTACTAAAGGATCTTTTGAAGGCTTGTTGTAAGTCTTGTATTAAGAGCTCGTGTTAAATACAGTAATAAAACCTTTAAATTATTCTAACCGGCTTGAATTGTTATATGGATCAATTGGTGTTGCTATATATTTAAACAGTTTTCATCTACATTATCTTTTTCCTATTGTTATTATTTTATTGAGTTATGATATATCGACACCGTTTAACATTAACATACGTTACAGATGTGACAGACTGAGATTAAAACATGACATTCAAAATATGGTAGTAACGCTACCGAACAATAAGATGCGAGTTTTAAAATAGGGTAAAAAGAATATATTACGTTGGTTCTTTATAACAACTGGTGTAATATATAATTTTTTTACTCAAAATATTGCACCGGTTAAACCATCTATCCGGTTTAAATTATATTTCCATATATAAGTTTTTAGATTTTTTTCATGAAAAGTGGGTGGCCATAAACGTCACAAAAGTAGGAGTCCATGGGTGTAATATATTATCCATATTACATTGGTTAAGCCATTTAACCAGTGTAATATATGGTTCTTATTAAAAAATAATTGATTTTTTTTTCATGAAGAGTGGGTGATCATAAACGTCACATAGCCATCTAACCCGTGTAATACATGGTCCTTATTAAAAACAATTGATTTTTTTTTCATGAAGAGTGGGTGACTATAAACGTCACATAAGTAACCACTTACACGTTGGGTAATCAGTTCTGATAGGGTGTGTGTCAAGTTCTGTCATGGGTGTAATATATGACTCATATTGCATCAGTTAAGTCATCTAACGGTATAATATATGACCTTATTAAAAAAAAATTGATTTTTTTTCATGAAAAGTGGGTGGCCATAAACGTCACATAAGTAACCACTTAAAGACACATGGGTAACCCGTTTTGCGTGTGTCAGTACATGTGGAGTAACTTGTTGCTAGGTAACAAGTTCTAGTAGGGTAGGTATCATGGGTGTAATATATAACCCATATTACATCGGTTAAACCATTCAACCGGTATAATATATGACCTATATTAAAAAACTTTTTGAATTTATTTTTCATATAAAGAGTGGGTGGTCATAAACATCACAAAAGTAATTACTTACAAGCACAAGGGTGACTAGTTTTGCGTGTACCAGTACATGTGGAGGAACCAGTGGTTGGGTAACCAGTTCTGGTAGGGTGGATGTAATATATGACCCATATTACACTGGTTAAACCATCTAACCGGTGTAATATATGACCCATATTACACTGGTTAAACCGTCTAACCGGTGTAATATATGGCCCAACAAACACAGAAGCAACGATGACCACACAAGAAAAACATTTATGGTTTGTGCTTCGCTTGTTCTATTGCTTGGTCTGAGTTTCCCGCTACTTCTTTCCCCCTCCCTCCGATGAGGTCACAACTTCTTTCTCCCTTTCGTTTGACCTTCTCTTTCGATCGAAACTCTCCCGTTTTCGCTTCCGCACCCGCACTCTAAACTCTTACAAAACTGTTACCTCACTCCCATCAAAATTACAAAAAACTCTACTGTCACATCCTCACCTAGTGCCACGTCTGCAACGTCAAGTATGTGTTAGTTCACAGAGAGTTAACAAAATATTTTCGTATTTTATTACTTGTATTCAACGTGAAGGGATGCGATTTAATACTGTCCGTCTATTCGTGCCCTTTATGCATTAACCATGGAATGACCTATGATTTTAGAAAGTAGGGCGCAATTTAGGGAATAAAGTAAACACGACCTTAACCAAAAAAGCCAAACATGATGTGTTTATTCTGATTGAAACCCTAACAAAAAAGTTAATGATATATTGACAACCCAGAATTTTATACGATCATATTACAATTCGAAATACTATTATTTTAAAAAAATATTATTTAATTACAAATGTACTCTTTATTATATATATATATATATATTATATTATATTATATATATATATATATATATCTAAATCTATAATCAAGAGTATATAGAACTAGGTTGTCAAAACATGCTAACAAAATTCCCTTAGGGAACTGTAGGTTTTCATTGAGTTGAATCAAGTTGTAAGCTACATACAACAAGCAATGTATTTTATTTTATATATTGACAAAAATAGCTGTCATAGACATGGTGGATACACTTTTGAGTTTCTCGCACAAACTAAAGTAGACTTTGAAGTGCATATTGTGATTTTCTTAAACTTTTTGTTTAAGAAAAAATATTAAAAATAAAAATATTAAGAGTTATAATAAGGAAGTATAAAAATATAATATATCATTACCATGCATATTCATGGAATGACTTACAAAAGTAGACAAAATAAAAAAAAAGAGTCAACATGTGTTTATTTTATTGTGATTGAACGCAGTTATAAGCTACATACAATCAGTCACATATTTTATTTTATATATCACATATTTTATTTTATATATCGACAAAAATCAGCCAGACATGGTGGATCCACTTTTGAGTTTCTCTAGCACAAACTAAAGTAGACTTTGTTGCCTGGGAAGAGCTCTTTTGTTGCCTCTCCGGAAGAGGCAATCATCTAAACTTCCATTAGCCATTGCCTTTTGTGCTTCCAAAACTGCAATTTTATGAGCTGTTTTTGCTGCTTCCAGTTTCCTTTGTTCTTCCACTTTCAAACCCTCTAATTCTAGTGCCTGTTGGAGAATAGTGCCAATAATTCAGCATATACTTTACAGATTATCCACTTCATGACATGGCAGTTGTATTCTTAGAATTTGCATGTTTGGACTAAATAAAAATATGTAAGGTGCCTTTTTCTTAGCCGTCACAGCTTCCTCGAATGCAGTACTGTACATTTCCATTGTCTGCTTCAGTTCTAGCATCAATCTACTCATTTCAGCTTCCACTTCATCCTGTGATTTCAAACAAAACATTTGTCAAATCTTGGTCTTGAAACGGTTAGAAAATCCATCATGGTTGTTTTGGCATATTGATTATAATATATATATATATATATATATATATATATATATATATATAGCTTACTTGAGTCATATAACCAGATCCTACACCCATTCTCTTTCGTGCTTCCAACTCTGCATCTTTTCGAGATGTTTCTGCTGCTTCCAGGGCAACTAGACTTTTTGCTTTCTCATGCTTAGCCCTTGCCAATGCTGTTTCTTTAGCTAATCGTGTCTCTTCCATTTTCCTTTCCTCTTCCACTTTCCAACGCTTTAATCCTAGTAACTGTTGGAGAATAGTGTCAATAAGTCAGCATATACTTTACAGATTACATTTATCCACTTCATGACATGGCAGTAGTATTCTTAGAATTTGCATGTTTGGACTAAATAAAAATCTGTCAGGTACCTTTTGATTAGCCGTGATAGCTTCCTCGCATGCAGTACTGTACATTTCCATTGTCTGCTTCAGTTCTAGCTTCAATCTCCTCATTTCAGCTTCCAATTCATCCTGCGATTTCAAAGAAGACATTTGTCAAATCTTGGTCTTGAAACGGTTAGAAAATCAATCATGGTTGTTTTGCCATATTGTGTTACGAAGTGGATTTAAGCCCACTTATTTACAATGAAAGGCTCTAATCTCTAATGAGATCTCCAACACACCTCCTCAAGTCCGATAGGAGCCCAATAGTGGGTGGTACGATAGGTCCAACACAAACACTCGATAGGATAGGCTCGAAATGACTCTAAAGTGGACTTTAAGCCTAACTCAACTCCATAAAACCGGTTCATGAGGTTGAGGTTTGCACCCACTTATATACAATGAAAGACTCTAATCTCTAGTCGGTCGAGGTGAGATTTCAACGTATTGATTATAATATATATATATAGCTTACTGATTTGGCTCCGGAGCATGAAGAGCCATAGCTTCTGTTGTCAAAATCTGAGCCTGTTGAAAGCCGAGGATTCATGCCAGAGTCCATATCATCAACACTAGGCCTTCCACTGTTCATGAATTTATAAACCCATCACAAAGTTATATAGAACTTTAAGATTGTAAAAACATCGTTTTCCTTCCTTAGGAATGTTTCAAAGAGGCAATTTATTAAACGTTAATGTAGGAATAACTTTAACGGTGAGTATTCTCAGCGCTATTTTAAGCATGGTTTGAAACTCTATTGCACAGTCTCAACCATTAATTAGCTTGCGCTTTCTTATTACACTCCAAAATTAGAGAATGTTGACGCCAACAATATTTTCTAAACCTTCCATCACCAAGTCTTGCGATAATCAATACACGTGCTTTTTATAAAACAAAAAATAGTTAATACAAATACATTAAGGAACAGTTTTTTTACAACATAGATTAAGGTACAAATAAAACATATTCTACATATAAAAATACAAGTTATTATTTATTTAGTTTTTATAATATTATGTTGTTTATTTATTACTCAAACAATATATCTTCATTATTGGTGTAAACACATTAATTGTAAAGTTATTTTACATGATTATTCCATCAAGAACAGCTATATACAGTAAATAACAATTTTTAAAATGTATTGATTTTTTATTAGTTGACACTGTAAATTTGCATATACCCTTATATAGTTACCGAATATATATATATATATATATATATATATATATATATATACATATATATATATATATTATATATATATATATATATATATATATATATATATATATATATATATATAAATACCCACAGAAAAGCAAGTGGCTTAGTATATCTCATAATTTAAAAAACACTAGAATTAAGTCTTCCCACAAATAAAATAAGTCAATTCTTCTTGTCAAAGTTTTCATATGAATTTTTAAATAATTATTTTAATAACTATAGAATTGTGATAAGTTTGAAAATAAATAACTCAGAACAATGTAATTAAGGTTTTAAAGAGAGGTAAAATGTGTTTTTTTGTTATGGTAAAATTTGGTATTTTAACTAGAGTTATTTTTTTTTTCCTGGTATGAGATCATATGTGTCTTTTACGGCTTTTTCTTTAGGCATCCCCACAACTTTTGACTGCACCCCGTAATTTTAAAATGACATTTTATTCTTTATAAAGATAACTTCTGGAACAAGTTTTTGGAATATCTGAAACATGATTTCTGGAATAAGGATTTCTGGAACATATGTGATGTTTTACACAATGAATTATAAAATAAATTTCAAAACGTATGAAATATATTTTGGAATAGGATTTGATAACTACACTTCCTACAACAAGTTTTCCAGAACATATATGATATCTTCTAGAATATTTTTTTTTAACAATTTTCTTATCAAACACAATATTTCTTTCTCTCTCTCCTTCTTCTTCTTTCTCTCAAAGAGGGCAACAGTAAATAAGAATGGAGGTGTAGTTGGAGGTGTAGCATGACGAAAACGGGGTGGCATGGTCGAACAAGAGAGGGTATTTGAATCTTTTGTTGTTAGTATAGGGATGCAGGTAGCCATCATGAGTGTGGATTAAGAAAACTCTGTTTTTTCCTCCACATCCATATGTTTTTTCTGGTACTCTATGAAAAAATATATTTTTTCTTTTTATGTGATCTTCATATTTCGATTATATAATTCAGGATGGTATTGCAAAATATATAATCTGAAAGTGTAGATTTGAGAGTAGCTTCCGGATTATGTAATCTGAACATGTATTTGAAAAATGGTTTCCGGAAGTTAATATCATATTAGAAAAGACTTTCTGATTATGGAATCTGGAAACTAATCATGCATTTGAAAAAAGACTTCCCGATTATATAATCTAAAAGTTAATTACAAATTTAGAAAATGACTTTTAGATTATGTAATCCAAAATATTAAATAGGAACATTTTTTAAAATACAAAAATTTATGAAGGTGCGAGAAGAACCTATGCAGGTGCAGGTGTATGCAGGTGAAGAAACCGTCTTAAAAAAAAATATTTTAACTATATATTTTTATTTTGAAAAATATTAATTATCATTTGTTTAAAAAAAAAATTAACTTAACTTGTCAACTAAATTGACAACTTTAATTAAGATAAAATATATTGAAGTTGTGAATCCAATATCCAATTTTATTTAAACTGAATTGTCAATCCAGTTGACAACTTTAATTGAAATGACAATTGCAACCGTATTAATGAATTTAATTGATGTTGCCTACACCATTGTCAACTTTAACCAAAAAATGACTATTTCCCATAATTTTTTCAAAATTTGTCTAAATCTAAAAAAGGTGCACAATTTTGATAAAATTTTCCACAATTTAGAAAATAAAGTAGACATGACCCTAACGAAAAAAAAGACAAACAAGATGTATTTATTTTGATTTAAACCCTAACAAAAGGTAATATAAATCCAAAATTTTTATACAATCATATTACAACTCCCAATACTATTATTTTAATATTTTTTCATATTATTTAATTATAAATTTATCTTTTATTATATATACTTAAATCTAAATTCATCACATCAACATCAAGAATTATATAAAACATCATTTCTCCTAACAAAATTGTTTTAGGGAACTGTAGTTTTTCTTTCATTTGAATCAAGTTGTAAGCTACATATAACCAACTACGTATTTTATTTTATATATTGACAAAAATCAGCTGTCACAGACATGGTGAATACACTTTTGAGTTTCTCTAGCACAAACTAAAGCAGACTTTGAAGTGCATATTACGATTTTCTTAAACTTTCTTTTACGAAAAAAATACTAAGAGTAAAAATATTGAGAGTTGTACTATGAATATATAAAAAATGAATTCATGCACTAGTCATGGATGGAATGACCTACGGATTTAGAAAGTAAGGTGTAATTTAGAGAATAAAGTAAATTAGACGCAATTTAGAGAATAAAGTAGACACGATCTTAAAAAAAAAAAAAGTCAAAGATGATGTTTTTATTTAGAGTAATGATATATAGACTTCTCATATTTTTTATACAACCACATTACAACTCTTGATATTATTATTTTAATATTTTTTTCATATCATTTAATTACAAATTTATCTTTTATTATATATATTTATATCTAAATTCATCTTATCAAAAGTTATATTCAACTCTTATAGTTATCAAAGTATCATTTCTCTTTATTTTATTCTAATTGAACCAAGTTGTAAGCTACGTAAAATCCGCCATATATTTTATTTTATATATTGACAAAAATCAGCTTTCACAGACATGTGGATACACTTTTGAGTTTCTCTAGCACAAACTAAAGAGTGGAGTTTGAAGTGCATATTGAGATTTTCTTAAGCTGTGGTTTATTTAGCTGCCTAATAATCCCTTGTAGTTATGCATACGATGAGCTCGAGCGGGATTCGTATCCAGACATTCCTGACGTTGACTCTTCACTCATGGAGTTCTACAAGATAAACATGTCATGTTAATTAATCACTATATATAATATAACCTAAAGAAGGAACAAAAACTAACTAATGACTCACTTGAGGTGAGGAATTTGAGGAGTTTGAGGAACCGTAGTTGCTTCTGGTACCGAATCCTGAGGGAGCACCGAACATCATCATCATGGGCATGTTGTCGTCAGCAAAATCTCTGAGTTTATTGAGCTCGGGCAACACAACCTTTCCAAGATCAGGTCTATCTTTTCTTTTCATTTCTGCACATCCCAAGCAAAGTTTGGCAAAATGCATGGCATGTTCAACTGGCCAGTCCTCAACTGCTGGGTCAAGCATGTCTGCAAAAGTCCCCTTCTCAATAGCTCTTTCAACAAGGTGAGTCAAACCCATTGGTGGCTTTGCTGTTATTATCTGCAGAAGCATGATCCCCAGTGAGTAAATATCAGATTTTGTTCCCAGCATGCCCGTTTGCTGATACTCAGGGTCGATGTAACAGAAAGTTCCAGCAGTTGATGTCATGCGATACTGTGTGACGGTGTCTTCAACTGAAGGCGGAACAAGCCTGGCCAATCCCACATCACTGATCTTGCTCACGAAGTTACGGTCGAGCAAAATGTTCCCAGGTTTCAAGTCACGGTGCACTAGTGGTTCTGGCTTTGTCTGGTGTAGGAAAAGGAGCCCAGTTGCAATCTCTGCAGCAATTCGGAATCTCAGCTGCCAGGGAAGAGCTCTTTTGTTGCCTCTCCGGAAGAGGCAATCATCTAAACTTCCATTAGCCATATACTCATACACCAAGCACCCAAACTCTGGGCACGCTCCAAGGAGGAGAACCATGTTTGGATGCCTTATGCTGCTCAGCACTTCAACCTGTATGCACCAAATGCAAAGTTCATTCATTCAGCCATAGTCCATTGATTACCTCAAATCACAAGGGATACAAAAGAAACACGATGATGTAGGTTCTTTGAACATAAATCATGTACAAGTTTCTGGTCTCGTTTTCCATACCTCCTGCTGAAACTGTAACTGTCCCTGAGCTGCACCTGGTTTCAATACCTTCACTGCAACTGGCGTGTGATCTAGTTCACACCTGTAGACTGGCCCATAACCACCTTCACCGACCTTGAGAGAGTTGGAAAAGAAATTTGTTGCTTCTTCTATCTCCTCTATAGTGTATTTTCTGTACCTGGCAGGACTGTGTGAAAATATATCTGCAGTCTTATAACCAGATCCTACACTCATTCTCTTTCGTGCTTCCAACTCTGCAATTTTTCGAGATGTTTCTACTGCTTCCATGGCAACCATACATTTTGCTTTCTCATGCTCAACCCTTGCCAGTGCTGTTTCTTCAGCTAATCGTGTCTCTTCCATTTTCCTTTCTTCTTCCACTTTCCAACGCTGTAATTCTAGTGCCTGTTGGAGAATAGTGCCAATAAGTCAGCATATACTTTACAGATTACATTTATCCACTTCATGACATGGCAGTAGTATTCTTAGAATTTGCATGTTTGGACTAAATAAAAATCTGTAAGGTACCTTTTGCTTAGCCGTCATAGCTTCCTTGCATGCAGTACTGTACATTTCCATTGTCTGCTTCAGTTCTAGCTTCAATCTCCTCATTTCAGCTTCCACATCATCCTATGATTTCAAAGAAGACATTTGTCAAATCTTGGTCTTGAAACGGTTAGAAAATCAATCATGGTTGTTTTGGCATATTGATTATAATATATAAATATATATAGCTTACTTGAGCTGAAAACATCAACGATGACATTGACATCCCACTGTCTTGTGAACTGAATGAGAAGTCACCATGATCAATTGATTTGGCTCCTGAGAATGAAGAGCCATAGCTTCTGTTGTCAAAATCTGAGCCTGTTGAAAGCCGAGGATTCATGCTAGAGTCCATATCATCATACATTGAAGGGAACATCCTATCAACACTAGGCCTTCCACTGCTCACGAATGAAATATCAGAGTCAGCGACTGAGGACTCGTATGATCTGTAACTTCCTCCTCTACCAGGTCTTGTGAATGGTGATCTGTCAACAGAATATCAAGTTAGTCCTCTCAGCTCAGTAACCCTGAAATCTATCCGAAGCATAAATATTCATCAATCTCAAACTCTCATGTACATCTCCATTGTAGAACACATTGAAATTGGTAATTAGCATTCTTGTGCTCCTTCAATGGAAATGATGTCATTATAGCTTATTTGATTTTGAAATTTGAACATGCGAGGTTTCTACTCCAATCACATCACCAATGATTTCTGGTTTTCTTTTGTTCTGAGAAAGAAATTTCCTACTATGGATGGGATGGTGCTTGTGTATGTATATATTTGTTATGAAATTAAAATGTGCTATGTTATTGTTCACATTCACTCCAACTGTGGATTCACGTGGTCTTACATCATTTCCTCTTCATCTGCTGGTTGCTGGCGGACAAGGTATGCTGACTTCTCCATTGATGCTGTCATAGATATAAATGAATCTAGTGTTTAGCAATGTTACCAAAAATTAGAAATGTTAGAGAAAGAGATATAGGCCAAAGATTAAAGGAGAAATTGGCATACGTCGTGTGAGGGCAGGATTGCGTGTTAGTTGTGGATCCATTCTCCCATTAGACTGCTGCGGCTGCAGTGTATTATTACGAGCTGGAGGTTTAGCAGTAGCTGTTTTCACCAGTGAGATTTTTCCTTTGGAAATGATGTACACAGTACAGAATGGTGGTGCCCCTTTGGACACAAGACTTGGAACATCCGATGTCCTAAATCTTCTGTCATAAACAAAATTATAAAATATTAGGATTCTACACTCACTTGTAACGGCTAATCTATGTAACACAGATACTGATGATTCGTATATTCAAAAATTCAACAAATATTTTTTGAATTAGACACTTCATCGATAAGTGTCATAATGTTGTACGAATGTCGGTGTCTGATATGTCACACACCCTTTAAGAAGCGTGTCCGAGTTTCATAGTACCTGATCTTTGATTTTTTATGGCAAAGTCTCTCAATTTGATTTTAAAACAAAGTCAAATTCATACAATGTGTTCTTCCTCTTTAGCCAATTAACCATTGTTGTTATTGCAAGATTGTTTGTTCACTGTTTTTGATAATGTTTGTTATCTTGGTCGAGATCAAGCATACTAGTTTGAATTAGAGTTTGGTGAGTAGGGAGTTCTTACCTAACAAGACCACTCCTTGAAGGTGCCCCGAGTACCAGAAGCTCGATGGAATACTTAGAAATACCTTCTATTAATCCCTTAGCTATATCCATGTCCTCCAGTATCACCTCTTTGCATTGTATCTGTTTTGAATTGAGAACAAAAACATTGAAAAGGAAACGAATTAAGACAAAAAACCAGATTCCTAACATCAACAAAACTGAATCTCATTTCATCGAAAGCGAATTCTCTTAATGGCATGAAGACAAGAAATGAAAGGAGCAATTATGTTTCCGAACTAACACTCTTTCTATTGCAGAAGACACGAAATGATGCGAAAAGTTCTTTAGATTCATTGTCCATTTGTTGCCTGTATGCCCTAGCCACATCATCGTTGCCATCAAGGGCTACAAGGTTTCCCGCTGTATTCACAATCATTCAAGTCACCAATGTGTCACAAAACATTGATTCCAAAAAGAGCAATTCATGGTGCACACAATGTTCTTCACATAATGTCACAAAATTGGCCTTCCATATTTCAAACAAATCATAGGCATAGAGAAATTAATTACATGAAATGGAGATTTAATGATTACCTGGTGTAGGAATGGAAGATGCTCTCTGTCTAACATGGATCAATAAGAGCACTTGTTCTTTGGGAAGAAGATTGTCCACTGCCCATTTTGCTGCATATTGGCTTGTTTTGTTGTTTTCAATTGCCACTGCCACCACACGTCCTGCACCTATTTTCTTCTCCTGAATCAACCTTGACATTTTCTTTGGCTTGTGAATAATACTTCAAATTATTCACTAGCTTAGAAAATAATCGATGTTTGAGATAAACAGAATCTTGTCTTCAACCCCAACTTTTCTGTTTATATAGTTTGTTTGAATTCTCAAGAGACAGGTCATTCACGAATCGTCTAAACTTATCTTTTATTATAAATATTTATTTATAAATCTATCACATAAGATTTATATACAACTTCAAAATTGTCTAAAACATCATTTTCCTTCACAAAATGTTTCAAAACATCAAGTGTAGGAATGAATAACTTTAACTGTGACTATTCTCAGAGCTATTTTAAGCATTGTTTGAAACTCCATTGCACAGTATCAACCATTAATTAGCTTGCGCTTTGTTATTACACTCCAAAATTAGAGAATGTTGTCGTCAACAATATTTTCTAAACGTTCCATGACAAGTCTTGCGATAATCTTAGGAAGGTTGACGTCAAAAAAACAGAATTAGTTTTAGGAAGATACACGTGCTTTTTATAAAACAAAAAATAGTTAATGCAAACACATTAAGGAACAGTTTTTTTACAACATAGATTAAGGTACAAATAAAACATATACTACATATAAAAATATAAGTTATTATTTATTTAGTTTTTATAATATTATGTTGCTTATTTATTACTCAAAAAATATATCTTCATTATTGGTGTTTACACATTAATTGTAAAGTTATTTTACATGATTATTCCATCAAGAACAACTATATGCAGTAAATAACAATTTTTAAAATGCATTGATTTTTTATTAGTTGACAGTGTAAATTTGCATATACCCTTATATATATATATATATATATACCCACAGAAAAAGCAAGTGGCTTAGTATCTCATAATATTACGAAAGTCTTCCCACAAATAAAATAAGTGAATTCTTCTTGTCAAAGTTTTCATATCATTTTTTAAATAATTATTTTAATAACTATATAATTGTGATAAGTTTGAAAATAAATAACTTAGAACGATGTAATTAAGGTTTTAAAGAGAGGTAAAATGTGTTTTTTTGTTATGGTAAAATTTGGTATTTTAACTAGAGTTTTTTTTTTTCCTGGTATGAGATCATATGTGTCTTTTATGGCTTTTTCTTTAGGCATCCCCACAACTTTTAACTGCACCCCGTAATTTTTAAAATGACATTTTATTCTTTATAAAGATAACTTCAGGAACAAGTTTTTGGAATTTCTGAAAATAAATTGTATATAAAGAGTTTATATTTTACTTATAGATTACATAATTTAGAATATTTTTTTTTGGATTTCACAATTTCAAAATTAAAAATAAATTTTCGAATTGTAAAATTTGAAAGACGTGTGACCTTTTCTTAACATATATTTTTAAATTTTAATCTTATATATAAAAAAAAAACACTAGTCGAATTTAAATATATATAATTCAAAATGTAATATTAAATAATTGAAAAGTAAAAGAGATAGAAAAGAAAGGAGAAACAAAGGAGAGAAGAGAGAAACTAGAGGAGGGAAAGAGAAAATAGAGAAATGGAGGATAGATGAGACAGAAGAAAAAAAAGGGGAGATATATACAAAGAAGAAAAAAATATTTTTTAAAAAGTTAAAATCCTATAATTTTAATTAAGTAAACTTTTCATAAATTTATAAATTTTTTATTTCTTTCTAAATTTGCTTTCCGTATAGCATATTTCATGAAAAATGTTATAAATTCTCTAAAGCCAATTACTTATCCTCTTTAAATTTCCTTTTCAAACACAAAATAGAAGTTCAATTAAGTTTTAGTTTAATGCTAGATGTGAATTTGTATATACATAGTATTATTGAATAATTAAAGTTTAAATTAAACTTGAAAAAATGTTTAAATTTGACTAATTTATATAAAGGAGTCAATTTAAACATGAACAACTTGTAAGAAAAACATAAATATAATTTGGTTATTTCCATTATAATTTACTTTTTTCCTTATTAGTAATTTTTCAAAAGTCTTGTTTAAGTATATTTTACATAAAATTGCACTTGTTTAAGGTGAAGTCGATGTATTCCATTACTTTATGTTTTCTTCTTCCATTTTGTTTGAGCAAGCATGGTTATTACAGCATGAAAGAGAATATGAGAAAGAAGATGTCTCAGGTAAACTAATTCATATATGATTCATGTCAGGAGAAGGACATAAAATCAATGAATGAATCAATAACTAAGGTAGTCTCCAACATTTTCAAGAAGTTGAAGACTCCATCCATGCCTGCTTCACTAGCATAAGAAGTAAAAAAAAGGGTGGTGATGGTGATATGTAAACACCACAAGTAGAAAACATACACTTCACAAACCAATCAAATAATATTTTAATCATATTTAATTTATTTTTTAATTTTAAATATTATAATATTATAATGTGGTGTCAAATGTATGTTTTGAAAAAATTGTCTTGATCATCATCCCTTTGCTTCACCTCAAGGATTTTAGCTACTGATTCCTTTATATCCCACCTCTTATCCACATCAGCCTCACAACAATTCAAGGCAATCTTCAAAAGCTTCCCCATCTCTCCTTCACTGTTCTTTGTTTCCCCCATATCTTGATCAAACACAGCATTGGTCCACTCTTCTGGCACAACTGAATCCACCCAACTGGCCAAACTCACCTCACTTCCTTTACCCTTTTGCAAAAAGTTTGCAGGGAACTTCCCTGTTAGGATCTCCAGAATCAGTATTCCAAGACACCACACATCACTCTTCTTTGTAATCCTTCCATGTTGCAAATACTCAGGACTCTTGTATATCACCATGATGTCCTGAGCCAATTCCTGGTTTATCACTGGGACTAGGCCATAGTCTGTGAGGAGAGGCTCAAAAGATTCAGTCAAGAGAACATTAGAGGACTTGAGATTTCCATGTGGGGCAATTAGGCTTGGCATGTCCCTGTATAGATATTCAAGACCTTTTGCTATGCCTTTCACAATCTCCAACCGGACTGGCCACTCAAGGCTTGGTTCTCCCAGGGATTGGTGCCCTGAAACAAATAACCATTTATGTATCATTGTCTCTACCACAACAACCAAAGCTATTTATCTCTTTAGTAACCCTATCTTGTCAATTATATATGAATAAACAATGTGTTAAAATTTTCAGCCAATTACAAACTACCAATTTAGCATGTACAGTGCCTTTTTGTGTGTATGAAATAGTCACCTTAAAAATTAAAAAAAAATATATATTTATTAATTGTGTAAAAATATCTGTTCTATCAGTCAATTAAACTCTTTATATATATACATATATGGAATTGAGTCAGTGAACAAAATGTCTACTTCATGACAAACCAGTTCAGTTCTTTTGTATGAAGTAAATATGGGAATTAAATTTGTGATGGAAGATAGATTTACAGAACAAATCTTCTGTGGACAAACTTATAACAACAAAATTAATTCAGGTATTTTTAGGGAAATTATTGCATGATATAAAATTCTGATGTGTTTATGGCAGTATGTCGCATGAAAGTTTTCTGAAGCCATAGACATATAGAGATTCTACATCTTAAGTCAAACTTTTATCTTAGCTTTATTTTTATTTATTCAGAGTGAACATAACACATATACAGCTAGTTTTATGACTTCTTACTTGAATGAGGATCAATTTAGGAGTAGTGAAGAACTAAACAGCTTCAATTCATGAATTAAAAAGTCTCATAAAAGTTGATAATACATACCATGAAGGCGAACAGCGAGACTGCCATTGTGAACATAGTCTGTGACCACGAGCTTCTCTTCCTTTCTGTAATAGTAAGCCACTGGAGGAAGCAAGTTAGGATGATTCAAACTCCCTAGCTTTCTCATGTGCTCTTGGAACTCTTCCTTCCCCACATTGTTCATCTGCTTGAACCTCTTCACCACTATTGTTGGCCCATTTATCAAAGCAGCCTTGTATGAAGAGCTGAAGCAGCCACTTCCCAAAATCTCAGCAGAGGCTTTCAGCAACTCTTGAAGGTCAAACCTTTCTCTGTCATCTCTCAGAAAAGAGAGTCTCATGGTATCCCCTCTTCTGCTGTGTGAGGAGCTCATTGACCTTGAGGACAAGTGGTTCTCATCACCCCCACCCCTCATACGCCCTTTGCCAAGGCCACTGGATGGATTGCCCAAGCTCGCTGCAGACTCTCGTTGCTTTCTTCTGTGAATGATGAACCCTACTGCTCCAATCACAAGCACTGCCAGGCCAACAACCACCACTGCCACAATGATGCTCGCAGTGGAGGGCTTCGCGGTGCAGGACTCCAATGGGTCTCCACATAACCTTTCATTACCTTCTCATTTCATGCATATTTAGATTGATGTTGAGCATGTAAATTTCATGTATATATGCTAGTTTAGAATGAATAATGCTCTTATCACTTCAAACATTTTTTGACTTAGTTTTGTTTTATGTTCCCTCTATTTTATATCATACATATGTGCACTTCTATATCTGCTTTTGTTCTTCATCTCTTCAGGTATGTGTTTCTTTCTATGCATGTTATACGTATGTAATCTATGTTGTAAAAATCGAATAGGGGGATTTGGAATTTGTGGTGACTCACCAGAGAAGGAAGAAACCGGCATTCTACTAATGGTGTGAGGAATCTGACCCTGCAACTCATTATTAGCAACATTAAACGATCTCAATCTGTTCAGGTGATGAAAATGGGGAATGGGGCCAGTGAATTGATTCCCATCCAACCTCAGCTCTATGAGTCTCGGTAACTGTGTCACCGAAGTTGGAATAAAACCCGAGAATTGGTTGTTCGACAGATGAATTTTCTTCAACCACTTCAACCCCTCGAAGGCCCTATAAGGAATCTCCCCAGAAAACTTGTTATTCGAAAGGTAAATAGACTTGAGACCAACCAAGAGGTGAATTTCGGGCCATGAACCCTCCAAATTATTGTTCATGAAACTCAAGGTTCTTAGGTAAGGCAATTCTTTTAGAGATTCTATGTCAATGACCCCTTTGAGCCCCATGTTCTCAAGCTTCACGCCCCACACTTTTCCTTCGTAGCAAAGAATGCCATGCCAGTTGGCATGGCCAACGTTGCAAGGAGGAGTGGTAGAGTTCCATGAGTCCAAGGAGGAACCGTAGTTTTCCAAGTTATCTTTGAGTTTGAGGAGCAATTCAAAGTCCGAAGCGGCAGAATAGAGAAGAAGGGGTGCTTGAAAAAGGATGAAGATGATCCAGTAATGCCTGCCACTTAGTGCCATAGTGAATGGTAGGCACCAGGGGCGGCGTGCGCGCCCTGAGGAGGGCGGGGCTCAGAATGGTGGTGAGATTAGGAGGCAGTGACGAGGTTGCAGAAGAGGAAGAAGAAGAATGAAGAGTTGGAGGGTGGAAAAGTTTTGATGGGATTGGAAGAAGAGGGTGAAAGAGGAAAGAAAAGGAAGTGTCAAGAATAGGAGATGGTGATGATAGAGAAAGTTGTTTAGAGAGAGGTTGACGAAGTCTCTTGTTCTTTTTTCTTGGCCTCACCACAATGTGCATGCATTCAAAGTGAGAAGCACCCGGAGAGCCTTCAGATTTCCTCAACACAAACAAACAATCCCTTCTCCATCCCTATTTTTAGATCCTCTTTTCTCTTCCCAGTGACTCTTCCTTGACATAACAACACTCCCATGCATGCATCCAACCCTATCACACACCTTCACTGTAACTTATCACCTTCAATTCCAACTTCCAGAGCACTCCCTCCTACAAGCTGAAACAACTTCCACATTATGTGATTAATTTATATATAAATATATATATAAAAAATAAATTTATAATTAAATGATATGAAAAATATTAGAATAATAATATTGAGGATTGGAATGTGGTAGTATAAGTCACTATATCATTATCCAACCACGAATACCATATCTACATTTTACTTACAAATATTTGCATGTACATAATAAAGACAGTGTATACGCAGTCAGATTTATTTTCTTTAAAAAAACTCGATAAAACTTTCAAAACTATATGCATTTCTCTAAAATTAACTTCAAGAAAGCTCTTTCATATTTCTATCTTTTATTTCTTTCCTTTTTTCCTTATTGCATTCCTCCTTCTATAAAGCATTAAAACTAATATTCATACATTTTTCCCTCACGCAAGCAAGATATTCAATTTGGTTCCTCGATGTAGTTTCTTTTAATATTGATCCACGAGAGCTTTTAAAAAAATTGTTCTTTTACATTGTCGCCGATAATTTGGTTATGTGTGCAAGTATATAAACAAACCAAATGACAGTAAGTACATATATATACAAGAAAGTCTAAATGTTTAAAATAAAATAAAATGAAAAGTCTAAATGTACAAGAAAGTCGAGCCAAAATGTCAATTTCTAGAAATAATCACAATGTGGAGCATCTAATTGCAAAATATTGCATTAAAATGCAGCTTCAGGTATCTGCAAGTGTGACTGACTCTGTAAATGTGATTAGGAATGGGAACTAGTAGGCACAAGGGCTTTACTCTATCAGAATGAAACACTTTTGAGGGTCAAACTCAGTGTACCCAACATCAACTAGACATAAACCATCAGGGGGTGCTGGAGGAGCAGTAGCACGCCTACATGTGGCATCCATGAGCTTTATCAAGGCATCATCTTCAGCACCAGCAGCAGCTTCTCTAATTGAGGTTGCTACAAGCACCCGAACCATCTATAAAAATATGATTAGCTTCAACCAAGGCAGTAATTCAAAATAAATAAATCTAGCACACCAATTGTTCTAACGGAGGAATTAAAACAACTTTTTTTACAGGAAAACACAAGATAATGGTACTTAGCAAGAATTATGGGGGCATAAAAGGACTATTGGAGACAAGCTATGCGCCAGAAACCCAGCCCCATGACATTTCCATTATCAGGGAATAAAAAAAAAAATTATGAGTAGAAGAATTGATAAAGCTATAGTAGTGTCTAAGAGATATTTAGGCTAACTCAAGCCTACAAACTCTTACAAGATATGTTAGGTAGATTATCTCCCTTTATATACTGTATTATTCTAGCAGTATCTCTAGTTAATGTTTGATTTTTTCTCAATATACCCCTTTCAAACTGTTTAGGCTTAATTCAATCCTACAAAACCAACTTATAAAGCAAGAATTGTCTTCCCTTGTATACTGTATTTTCACAATATTTCTAGTCAAAGTCTAACTTGGATTTTTCCTAATATAGTGCCATGTGTTGATTCTGAAAAATACCTCACGAGACATCGAGGCTTCTTTTGGGATTTTAATATCCATAATTGAAATCTATAGACCTAATAATAGTGAAAATGATAAAGAATTTGATTTAGAAGATGATGATTGATAATTCCAATCTAAAATAATTGTATTCACTTGTGTAGGTGTTCACTTCTATGGCTTGGAAACCTATGACTTTTTATTGTTAAATATAAATGTTATTAATTTCGATTTTTTTAAAAAATTTAGTGTATATATATACCTGGGTAGAACAATAAAGTTGTACTTTAAATTGATTCATTTGTGTTGAAAATCAACTCGTCAATATCTAGAACGATAAAGGTGTTACTCCAAGCCATGCTATCGTGTCAACTTCTATTCATATTAAGTTACATTAACCTTGCAATAAACTTGGGGTGCTTTACTTTTCATATTTACATCAACAGATTTGATTATCTACATTTTAGCAATACATAAGAGAAGCCAAAAACCTTCATATGTTTCCTAGAGCGAAAGCAAAAATTACACAGCAGTTACCTTTCGTAGGAAGCGATTAGCTACCAGCTCAACACACATCACCTTTGTTTCTTCACCACAGTCCTAAAAATGTCACGAGTGAAATCCAGCATAAATACAGCTCTTCTCTCAACCAAAGTACACAGTAAACTCATAGCTAGAAGTGATTGTTGAATTACATTTGCCACAAGGGGGGGCCAAATGATTTGAAAGACGTCTCAGAAGATGCAATATATACACATGTAAAAATCACAGGAACTCAGCTAAACAGTACAAAACCCTACACATTGATAGTTTTTGACATGCTAATTTATTTATGGGAAAACCACTGGAAACCCATATTTGCTAAAGCCACATACATGCTTTGAGAAGAAACTGAAGAGAAGAGAGAGTCAAGGGCGTACTAATCATGTAAGTAACTAAATATTTTCTGAACAAATGAAATCTGTTAATATTGAAAGTCATACACAAAATTGCATAACTTTCATGTTACAGCAAGTTTAACCAAACGGATATGTTTAAAGTCATCCTAGGAAATATCAGCACATTTGGTAGGAGGCCAACTGACCAAATTAAAAAAAAAATAGTTGAATTCACTTCAATGCAGAATGAACTAAATGGCCAAGACTTCTAATGAAAGTAATATGATACAATCTTCAGCTAATTAACAATATTACACTATAGATTTCATACTGTGTATTTGAAAGGAACATTATAAAACCATTGAGAACCTAGTGAATGAACAGAAGGTTCTCTAGCCCTTTTCTAACATTTCTAGAAGATATAAAACTGCTGAGAACAGATAACATCATATAGAAAATATATTATAAAAGGATTTAATGATGCTTGTGCCACATATTGCAAACACCCAGCTCAGCAATGGCCCTTATTTCCCATATTCATTATACACTTGAAAAAATTTGCCCTACCTATTCTGTGGAAAAATATAACGAATAATTGATTTTTCATCATATGGTTAATGAATATGATTTGAATTCAACTATTGGTTTCTCAGTCACGTTTCTGCCTAGATCACTTGAAAGAATAAATCCAAAGCTAAGCTAGAAACAAAATGGATTCACCCCTCCTCTCCTCTATTGGAGCAAGTTTTAAGCCAAGCAATATTGCAAATCAGGAGCAAGACACATCCACAAGCTTAACCACACATAGCAAGAGCCACATAAACTGAAATAATTTCAATTAAGTATAATAATTCTGGGCAACAAAAAAAGAGATAAAGGAAAGACAAAAAATGGTTACATGGCTGGCACTCACAGTTGTTGGCAGTTTGACTTCCATAGCTCGAGCATGGTAAACAAAACACTCAGTAGGTGGACCACTGAAACGGAATGACAGTCATAAGCCAATTCAATGCATCACAACTCCCCTCCTCTTATAAGTCATGGTAACACCAAGCAAATATGTAAGTCGTGTCATGAATCAATAATCACAAAAGCTTAAACTGTTAAGTGAAAACCCGTGAATGGTATTTATATTATATTTCTAACAGGCTCCCTCTTGCAAAAGCCCTTTCAACCTTGAAGCTTGGACAATTCATAGACCCATCAACTTTGTGCTGAAATGAGACTTATTTTACAAGAAGAATAAAGAAAGCAAGAATTGAATTCTAGAGCTCATGGCCATGAAGGATTTGATGTTAGATTGAAAAGTGCGCACAACTAAAACTACCGATAAAATTTGATTCATCGGAAACAATTGAAATAATTTAAGATTTAATTCCAAATAATTATCACACAACCATTAATTTTGCTACCCTCCCCAAAATATTATTGGTAGTTTCTCTAATGTGCACTGCAGACGAATGAGATGATGAAGTGAGCATTGATAGAAATTCAAGAATTAAGTTCTTACTCATTTCTTGAAGCTTTTGTATCACGAGCAAACATCTTGTAGGATAGCAGTTTTCCTTCCAATTTTCTCAAAAGCACATTTACCTTGCTTACACTGAACAGATAGGATTTCTCTTGATTTTCTATCCCGTCCTTGCTGGAAGAATCATGCATTTCATTATATTTAGAAATGTCACAGGACTCCCCATTGCTGTTACTTTGGTCCCTGTACCCATTGGTAAGTGGAAATATATAAAGGTAATGCCTCCATTTGGCAGAGAAATTCGGATGAAATACGCGTGATACCTACAATGAGTCATATCTTATCAGAATAACTATTCCATGAAGTGTGAAGAACAAAGAACTCAATTCTACAAGCCATCTTCTTTGTTTGTCACAAGCAATTGATATCAAATATTAGCTCCCATTGCAGATTTCCTGAAAAGGATATTACCTCAGAAACTGATATGACTCTAAGTTTTCCTAGAGCTGCTTGATTGATAGCATCTTCAATATCTCTTGGTTTAACATCCTTCTTCCATGTATCTGTGTATATAATGAACCCTATATCAGGAGTGCAAAAAACCTTAACAAAAACCAAAGAGTGCTAAAAATGAACCTACTCACCCACTACCCTGTATGCCTCACTATCTGGGGAAAAATTCATGTAACTTCTGAAAGTTTTCTTTCCTTACATGGCATAACACTAATTTAATAAATTGAAAAATATAGCCCTGCATGATAAGCGCCATTTCCTCCAAGACTATAAATTGTGTCAATGCAAGAATGTTTTAGTGTTGTTGAATCCATACATAAGAACATGGGAACATATCACTGAAAAATTTAAGAAAGGGTTTCTTTGGTTCTTTCAAAATCTGATAACATGCATTAGTTGTATTTCATGTTATAAATGATTTCAATCATAGTTCTTATAGTCCCAGTCTACCTTATGACTTGATGCTGGTGATAACTTCTTTCTTTCTTCTTTTATGGTTTCAGTTAAGCTTCTGGTGTACTTAGACTTGCCTCCAAGTTTGGTATTCATTAAAAGAACCATATTAATAGATCTCACATAACCTATAAGGAACCATCCATTCCGTAGACAACAGACTTACCAGAATCACATCAAGCAGAAGAACTTTCTACAAAAATTTAAATATTCACCAGAGAAAAATAAAAAAGAGTATCTCTAGTTTCAATTATGATTTTTCTTGCCTCTAGAAAACAGAGTAACCTAACCATCCAAGTTCCCACAGCCTACAAAGAGTTCCCCATACCACTGGAACCCACTGTGAGGAAACAAGCAATCAAATAAAATTCTGCCAGAACGAGGCAGAAACTACCCAAGAAAGAGCAGAATCACGCTACGGAGGCCTTTTGGTGGTCCCAAAAATCAAAGATATTACTGTACGTGGATATGAGAAGGCATAGGCATTTCAGATGCCCTTTATTCAGGAAATATACGTTTTGAGTAAGGACATGTGAATGTTAAATTTAACCAACCAAAGACATTATACACATCTAGGCATCTAAGAGGCCATATCAAATGAAGTCAGGTATTAACACATTTGATGTAAGAAATTTCCAAATCAATCAAAGTGCCTACTGCTGATTATAGAACTATAAGTGCATAAACATGAGGTCAAATAGTACTAAACAATCTTAGTCCCAAATACTGCAATTATAAGAGATCCTTTGGGACTCCAGATTTATCTTCTTAGTTCTTACATGCTGAAATCAGAGTGTGTGACAGTTTATGTATACAAAGTCTTGGACATAGGAAAAGAATTACTGATAACAGGGAAATTACTTACAGAAAGAACAGACTTGTTGAAGGCCTGTCACACCTTTGTCTGTACGACCAGCAACAACAGCACAACCTTCAATAGGCAAACCTTTATCCTTTAGCAGTTGTGTTTTCTTTTCATCAACAAATTTGCCAAGTGACGCTTCTACAATGCTGCATGAACAAATGAGTACAAGAGCAAGAAGCAGAATTATCATCCAATAAAAAGGTAAACCAATGGTGAGCATGAAGCAGTAAAGGAGAAGACAAGGAAACACTTGTACCATGTTCAATTGTGTCACACACCTATATCAGTATGCATTCTAAAGATCAACTAATATTCATGAAAATTTATATACACAAGTAACATAATACAAATTGAGAAAGCTAGTTGGTAAAGGCATCTTATATGTGACAAAAACCGCAATACGCTAGCCTCATAACTCTGTAATAACACAAAAAGGTACTCCATCCAACTGATGGTAAGATATTCCATTTGCAATAGGCACAAAACTGCAGAAGCCGTAAATGTATGAAGTGCAACTTGCCCTTGGACAGTGTTCAAGCCTGGCTGCTTTTGCCACCCATCAAATGAACCCCCATGATACGAAAGAATAATTTTGAACGTCCTCCTCGCCCACCTCCCAGAGCGATCCTCAGATGCAACACTTTCCAACTCACTCTGATCAGAAAGTGCTGCAATTCCAGTATCATTGTGATCAAGAATTGTCTGATAGAAAGCCATGAATTAACATACAAATAGTCAAAGACAATACTCACACATACACACCCCTAACCATTCATAAGATAGCAAACATTCCATTTACACTGAACATCAGAATCAGAAATTAGGGTTCAGATACTACAAGCAGAAAATTTACAAAATTGCCTACCTGGGGTCCGAAGAGAAGTGACAGAGACAAGTTGGCACGGACAACGTTGAAGTAAAAATCATTGACTCGTTGCCAAGGCCTTGCATACATAAATTGGAAACTCTCCCTGAAACCCAGATAACATCACAACACATCAATTGAAACTAAATGCAAGAAATGTAAAACAGAAAATGGAATTACAGAGAAGAAAGTTGCTTACCTCGCAGTCCATCTTGCGTATTCGGAGGGATCGGTGTGGTTGTAATGCACGTGACTTTCAGTTTCACTTTCAACTTCCCTTTGGTTATTCATGGAAACGGAACGAAAGAGTGAGTTCTGTAAGCAATGTTGATGGTTTCTGTGGAAACTGATGAATTTATGTTTGGCAATGCCAACAGAGTATGCACTGAACATGGAAATAGGAATTTGCAGTGAAAACGAAACGAGACACTTGGCTCCTCCTGCAAGCGCGGTTCAATTCTATGGTAATGTTCACCCGAAATACCCAAAATTGGTTTTCCACTAAGAAAATGATAGCACACATACAATACGGATAGGAGACATAAATTCTTTAAAATGTACCTAAATTCTCTAAAATATTTAGAATATGAAATACAGATTTATACATTATATAATTATGAATTAAATAAATTAATAATAAAGATTTATCTGTATAAGAATGTTCAAAATTATTTTTTGAATAGATGTTTTTCATGACTGATTCACAAGGATTTGTTTCTTACTTTTATAATCATAATAATAATTTATACAATAAAATTAAATTCTTTAGAAAATTAATGTATTTTTTAAAAAAAAATTGTGTTTAAACCGTATTAGAATTGTAAAAAATTTAACAAATATTTTTTGAATTTGACACTTCACAGACGTGTTCTACCGGTGTCATACGAGTTTCGGTGTCCAATACGAGTATCGGACACTGACACGCCATTTAAGAGAAGTGTCTGAATTTCATATAAAAAGTATTTTTTTTCTTTTACATGATCAAAATATTTTTTTAGTGTGGATTGAAATATTATTTCAATAATATCATAATATAATTAATGTGAAAAATTTAATCTCGTTTATAATAAATAAATAAATAAAAGTATATTTAATCATTTGAAAACTATTCATTCATTTAATACGTTTGTTAAATTTTTATTAAAGATAAACTTTAAATAAATTTAAGTTTAACTCAACTTATAAAACTAATTTATAAATATATATCATAAAATGTCTTTAATCACCTTTAAAAAAATGAAATATATAAAATATAATATATAAAAATGTAATATTTTCTAAATAGTTAGAGAAAAATTATGCACGTGTAAAAAGGAGGGATGTTCGTGTGTAATCTAAAATTCTTTTGCATGAGTGTTGATGGTAATTAACTTTAATAAGAAATTAAAAGAATCGAAATTACAGGTGGATAAAACAAAATTGCATTCTTTGAGATAGAAATAAAAACAAATAAGTAAATAAATGTTTGTGTGGATAAAATTTAATTCATTTAGTTTTAGGTTTATTTTACCTTTGAAACAAAAATGCATATAAAACAAATTTTTAGTTCTTTATTTAGTCAAGTGTTCTCCAACCTAGTTTAGTAATACCATAAGTTTATGTATACAATAAAAATGAGAAAATACATTAATATTGTAATAGCGTTTTTTTTAAAAAGAAGCCGCATACGCACACTACCATTCTTTTCTTTCTTCTTCTTTCTTTCAAATCACTTTCTCTCACCTATCCCTTCTCCCTTAATTTCCAAAGCAATTGAGGTAAGGGAAACTAAATTTAATTTTTTTATAGCACCATAAGATAGAAGATCTGAATGCGGAAGGGACGTGGTCCCAATATTGAATTTCTCTTACAGGGTGTTATTTGTTTATATATTGTGTGTTTGTTTATATATTATTTAAACTTTATAAATATTATATTTGATAGTTTGAGAGTTAAATTTTGTTTTTGACGTTAAAAAAGTTTTGGAATGATATGAATTTTAAAATGTTATGTGATTGAATGATATGTATTATATACAGTGATGTAAATTGTATGAAAGTGATGTCATACATTTGGGATGATGTATGAGTTGTTGTTTGATGGTACGTTAAGTATGAAAAGCCTATGTTTAACGGAGATCCTCTGGCTTCACTAATGATCTAAGTCATGTAGACTAAGATATTAGGTGGTCAGAAGCTGAGAGGGAGTTCATACACACCGGGTCCCACTGTAGACACTCGGTATTGGATGTTTGAACTTCCCTTTATCCTTTTTATTGGATTCGTAATCTTTGGATCAGGTGTTAGTCTCTGGTAGGGGCATACTTAATGAGTCTTCCGAAAGACGATGGGATTGAAATGAAATCAAATGATTGTGATTGAAAATATATCCATGTGTGGTCTATATGAATGATGGAATTGGTATTGGAATTTTACATGAAATTACTAAAGAAATGTTTATAAATTATTAGTTCTATTTCCATGAATTATGTTATGGATTTTCTTTGCATTAGCTTACCCTTGTTTTTCTTGTTGTGTTTGAACTGCGATGACTGTACTACGTACACGAGCAGATGATCTTACAAGGTGTCGGAGGGTCTGAAGAGCTTTAGGGTGTTGATTTTGAAACTTGTATTGTAAATATTTATATTTCTATAAATCCTAATAATGTATTATGAATGTTTTGAAAAACTTCAGGTTTGTATAGAAACTGAGAGCACTTTTATTGTAATAGTTATATGTAAATTATGGGGTGTTACAAATATTGTCAAATTTTCATATTATTTTCAACTTTTTCTTATTTATTTATTCTTTAAATACTTAGGAAACACATTTCCGCAAATATGATAGGTGATTTAAAGATAATTTATTTATACAACCACTCTATTGTGAATTTTTAACTTGATTTTTGTTTTATATAATAAATCGTATTCCATCATATATATGAATTGACAGTGAGTTTTAAATAAAATAAAATACTTTTTATTGAAGATTTGAATTTACATCATATCATAGAAAATAAATTTCATCTTTTTAGTAAGGTTTGTTTTGTGGTAATTATTTTCTGGTTACCATAAAAGAAAATCTGTATTTCCTTATTGTGTAGTTAATTTTATATTAAAAGAATTTATTTCAACATGGTAAGTCCATTAGAATTTTGATATAATAGAACACATTTTTTTTCTTTAAACTATGTTATGACAAACTATTTGAAGTTTTTTAAAATATTGTGTGTACTTGAAAAAACCTTCATAACATCAATAATTTTTTTTTCCTAAAATCATAATATAACATATTTCTTGTTTTTAAAATATGTTCTCACATATTTCTTTCATGTATGATTTTTTTTAACCAAATATAACAATCTCTCATATTTAAAAGATGGAATGATGATGATAAACCACTTTAATTTTGCTTATATTTCTATTATCAGTTTATTTTTTTTTTAATTTTTTTTATAAAAGTTCTCATGTTAGGCATCACAATGCAACTTGACATCTCAGCAAGGCTGACACCTCAAGTAACAACAATCATCTGCCATCACATGAAAAAAGTATTATTAAAAAAAAGAA
>Ga0123342_1001478_pt1 | contig 39536 bp, 36 predicted proteins | sample Turbeawhitnodule_FD_89960 | JGI IMG/M metagenome (GOLD analysis project Ga0123342, IMG submission 89960) | Root nodule microbial communities of legume samples collected from Mexico - Turtle bean Mexico white nodule | ecosystem: Host-associated > Plants > Roots > Nodule | place: Mexico: Nepantla...
CCTTGGGATGCGCGCTATTTATATTATTCTAATGGGCCTACCTTGTTGGGCCCGTTTATCGAGGTGGATACCGCTTAGGGTTGCATTACCTAATTCTTGATGATGGATTAGCTTCACTGATCTTGGTTTGAGCGCTAATTGTAATGGTGTTCGGCCATCGGCCAAATCATCATGGCATGGGTCGGCCATCGGCCACATTCCAGTGGTTTCGGTCATCTCGGTCAAGTCTTCTGAGGTCCCGGCCTCTCGGTCGTCTCGGTCAAGCCTTCTAAGGTCTCGGCCTCTCGGCCAAATCTTCTAAGGTCTCAGTCAGGTTCCCTTGGTCTCAGTCAAGTGGACCCGGCCTCGGACAGCCAGGTGGGCCTTGGCCTCGCCCATACCGGTACAATTACTAATAATATTATTAGTATTAATAATAATATTATAATAATTATTAATATTATTATTATTATTATTAAAACTATTATTAATATTATCATTAATATTAATATTGTTATTATTAATATTAATATCAATATTATCATTAATATCAATATTATTATTATTAAAATTATTAAAAATATTTTTTATGTAATACTTTATATACAGATACAATCCATATGTAATTATTTCCGCTTCATGAAATTACATACTGATTAAATCCGAATGTAATCACCTTTGGCTTACATACGGAAAAATCCATATGTAACGTCTATTTACATACTGAATTAATTTTGTATATAAATATTCGTACGTGATCACTTTTGGCTTACATGGGGAAAAATTCGTATGTGATCACTATTATTCTTATATACGAAAAAATTCGTATGTAATCACTATTATTCTTATATACGGAAAAATCCGTATGTAATCATTTTTATTCTTACATATGGAAAAAACCGTATGTATTGTCTATTTACATACTGAATTAAATCCGTATGTAATGCTCACTTTTTATACAGATTTGAATTCGTATGTAATAATCAGTATGTAAATGGACAATTTTTTGTAGTGACAAGTTGTATTCACAAAGTGCAAAACTGAAATTAGAGAAGAGAAGAACAAACTTGAAGCATCAAACGATCGGTGCAAAACTCAATTCAACTTGTTTGAGCTTGATTCAGTGAGTTAATACTCAAGAACTAGTTCTCTATGGATAAAGAACACTAAGCAAAATTAAGAGAAAAGAAAAAGACAAAACAAAATTTTGAAAGAAAAGAGAGAAAAGGAGATGAAAAAAAAAAATTCTCAAAACTGAAAATTAAGCAAATGATTTTTGTATGTATTTGAAATTTGAAACAAACACGAGTCTAAATGTGGACACTAATTAGATCTATAAACCCAATTACAAAAGTTTAAACTAATGGAAAAGAAAATTCAATCTACATGAGTTGCTTTACAAAATTTTAGCAAATGTACCTCAACTTCAAAAACTCATATAAAATAGCAAAGAAATCCAAATCTAGCAAACCATAGGTACATTTTTATGTCCTATGTAGAATCTAATGCAACTAAAACCATTTAAAGTAATTTCTAAAGAAAAAGTTATTGCAAAAACAATGAGAAAATATCAGATAAGACAAAAATACAAAATTAAAACAAATATGTACATTGAACCCAATTTATTATTGTTAAAATAAAATAAGCTAAAAATTGAAAAGAAAAAAACAAATGGAAAGTGTTTTCACATTGTACTACTAACTTATCCACCCATGAATATTATTTATTCATAATCTTGTCTAGCATAAGTGTATAATAAAATTCTTTCACTATACAATAATAATTTATAATTGTGTGTACAAAATAAGTTCATCACTTCTCTTCTTCGAAAGATCCTCTAATCCACCCAACATTCACAGTGGCTTTGTGCACTTGTAACTTTGTGTTTACTCAAACCCTACAGCAACACCTCTGGTCTACAGGTTGAGAACCTTTGTCTCATGGTTGATTTATACACCTCTAATGCACTCCTCCTCCCCTATCACTGAGCATGTTCAGGCCAAACGAGATGCTAAGAAATGGCATGACATGTGTGTTTATCTTTTTAGTCTTCAATGCAAGCCACTTTTGCTAACATCGTCAATCGCTCAAATGGTTCTCTCTAGCTAAGATGATGAAGAGTTGGACTAAGGTCACCTTTTGATGGTCCTTAAATGGGAGAATAAAAATTAAAGATTAAAGGAAAGGAGGGGAGAACAAATATGCTAAGTTAAGGGGGAGCTTATGTTAAAGGGGAGATTATGAAGATGAAAGAGACGAAGAAGAAGTTTCTTTTCTTTGAACAATTATTGTAAAAGACTAAAGTATAAAGTTTGGATCTCTTTTTATTCTTCATCATTATAAGATGTATAAATGGAAACAAGATTATATCTTTCTATTGTAATCAAACATAATGAAAATTTATATTTAGTGACAAAGTTTGAAATCCCATAAAACTTATGTTGTTTGTGTGGTAATTTTTAAAGATCTTTAGCGAAAACTTGATCCATTATGAATTTTGAGAAAATGTTCACGTTTTAAATTTTATTATTTTAAATTTTATCAGAAAGGGAAATATTGTTAGAATATGATTCAATACATTTTAGAATTTTGATTAAGTGTTGTCAAAAAATAAAGCATAAATCATGAAAACACTTTGTGTGTAAGACAAAAGTTTTGTAAAAGATAGATCATCTGAGGCATAGTGTGTTTCATTTGATAAATAATATAACACGTGTTGTCTTTACTTCATTCGATAAGTGAATGTATTATTAGACAATATGGATGCACATAATATTTTAAGTTAATGTTAAACCTAACAAAAAAAATTATAAGTTTATTTTGTGTTGATTCTTGAAGAACATGCTAAAGTTGTTTCACGCTAACACGTTTTCTTACATATCCCATGAAAAATTATTTTCCTCATAAGGTCTCATACTTTACTCCAATTTAGTTAAAAGCTAGTTAAAAGCTCTTTGACCGAAACCTAATAAATCAAGTAAGCTATTATGAAAGAAGATATAATAATTTAATGCTACATAAAACACATTTAATACATCTCTAAATTCATGTGTGAGGAACTTTAAAGTAAAATTTCTCAACAGTTAAAAAAGGATTTGCGAAGAATTTTTTTTTTTCTCAACTTCATATGAAATATTATCCTATGAAGACAAGAAAGATAAATAATCAAAATTTACAAAAATATTGTCAATTTCGTTGCTCAACGCTTATTTACAATATATTTCCAGATATATTTATTAGTCTTAATATATGACAGATAGATACTCTTTATATGCGAAAAAAATATTAAATTTGAGTTTTATAGATAAAAATATAATTACAAAAATTATTAAACATAATCAATTAATTTTTTTGAAGATTAATAATTAATCAGGTTGGTAAATAGTAGTCACAAATAATATAAGGAATCTACTTATATAACATATCTTAAACAAAATAATAATCAACTGTTATCAACGGATGTATATTCTAACCAATAAAAAGTTTATTTCTAATTATAAATATCTCTGTAAGAAATAATTATAATTGAGTTTGTAACATCTATAATAAGGTAAGAACTATTTTGTTTGACTATAATAACATTTTTATCATATTTAGACCCGCGATGTCTTGGGTTTGCTTGTAGCGGATTAAACTTGTACTAGTTAAACTAATAATTTATTAATTATTTATATTTGTTTGGAAGAAAACGTATTCAAATTGAAATAATTTTACAAAACACAATTTTGATGTAAATGTATAAGTTAAACGTCAAAAAAATATAATTTATACATCAAATTTATGTATGTCATGTTACGTGAAAAGATAAATAAAAAACATGAATATAAAAATTTAACACAAAAAACATTTAAAAAGACAGTACAAAGAAATGTTAACATCGGGGATTTATTATCTTAGCTTTCAAATAATTGAAAAGAAAAACCTAAAAAATATTTATTCTTCATAAATACAGTATATATAGCTTATGGTATAATATTCTAGACTATGACTAATCTTTGATACATAACTACGATATCTACTAAAATGATTAAAAGATGGAGATATTTTCAGTAATCAGTTCTCAATATCCTTGTAATGATTATCTTCGGGAGATCAAATATATTTTTTAATTAAACATTTTTAAGTTCCACGTACTCTTTTGTTTTTTAAAAGAAATAGAAAACATAATTATAGTTTAATGTTCACTACATTGTTCTAAGTTTCCCATTGAAAGCACTATATAATTTATCTTAAATATTTAAAATATAAATTTATGTGCATATACTCAACCTCCAAATTATCTTTATTATTAAAAAATCACAATTTAAAAAAAATATTAAATAAAGTCATAAGAGATTCTCTAAGATAAATATAATTACATATAATTAAGATAATTTCTTACATATACTTAAAAAGGTAGTGAATATACTTAAAAAAATTTGAATATCTCATTTTCATAATGATTTAATATTCAATATTCAAATTAAACTCAAAATAAATAATTTACCATTTAGATAACTAAATTCACATTATTTATACAATTCAGTACTACACCGGTTGTGACTCCCTTAGTCACAAACAACTCAAAAGATAACATAAATGATTTTGTACTGGTCAGACCTCAAACATCGGCATCAGACATCGGCGTCAAATATTGACATCGGATCTTGGTGGTCTGGGTGCATTAATGACAACGTAAGTGACCTCGGAAATAATAATGAGTTATCATCCAGACGTAAGAAGGACCTAAGTCATAGGAGGGTTCATGTGGTGTGTATAGTACGTTCAGGTCTAGCACAAGTAAGTAATCCTTGGAGGCGCTAAAGCCCGTAAGGGTTAGGCTTTCCAAGGATATACTGCATGCATGACACGTGAATACTTAGGGCACCCATAGAACAGATGGTCCCGCAACGCTGGTGCATGAGTTGGTACCCTGGTGGCCATACTGTTAAGATTTTGCATTCTAGAAGAGGAAAGTCATGTGCAGCGACTGCACTAAGATTGTGCAACGCGTCACAGGATGCCTCGCCAATAACCCTAATTCCACTTAAGGAAAGATCCTCGTGGGATAGGAGTTGACCTAGATACAACCTATATAAAGGGTGGTAAGAACCCAAGAAAGGTACTCCTACTTATTGTTTCTTAGCCCAATACTAACTTAATCATCGGAGTGCAATCAACAAGTAGGATCTCCTCTGTTTCAAGCGGAGCCACTCTCTATCACCAAGGAGAGAGCATAAAGCACTAGAGATAGGAGGAGCCACCATCTGCCTTTGAAGTCAACGACGACTGAGTCAACCGGCGAGAACATTTGGCGCCCACGTGGGGCCTGATAAAACTAGGTCCCATTCACAATCATGTTGAAAGCCATCCAACAACATGAGGAATACGAGGCAAGGTGCATCAGCACCAGAAGAAGGAGACAACGTCTCCATGCAACAACTCATGGATAACATTCGCGCTCTCCAACAGGCCGTAGCAGCGTCCAAGGCTGACCAGGGCAGGAATCTGGCTGAGGTTCAAGCCGAACAGGCAGCCAGCCAGAACCGATTCCAGGATGATTTGGCTACGTCGTACGCAAACAACAAGGAATCGCGCAGCGCCAACGAAGAACTGCACAGGGATTTACAACGCATGGGTGAGCGTACGACTGATGAGCGAACCCCTCCTATACCAGTTAGGGCTCGCCCCATGCCGTTTTCCCAGGCGATCGTGGACACTGTGATACCAGCCAACTTCATGGGTCTAAAGATCACCTTCACAGGTGTAGAGGACCTAGAGGCCCACATCACGACTTTCCACACCCAGATGATGATCTCAGGAAGCACCGACGCCATGCACTGTAAGCTATTCATGGGTACATTCTCAGGTACGGTTGAATTGGTTATGACAGTTAGTCAACCAAGTCAAAAACAGTTTTGAAAACCTTCAAATAAGCTAAGTGCAAAACAACCGATTATATCGTGATTTCAACCAGTTGTTTTTCTTTTTGCTTTGAAAAACATTTTTCTCTTTTAAAACAGGTTGATCTAGCTTGTGCATATGACTAAGAATGATCTTTACAAGAATTCTAAATACCCTAGAACTAAGCCCCAACCAAAGCAGCAAAGCATCAACCCTTCAACACAGATTTGGATCATCAAAGCTTCCATATTCTACAAATGTCTCCTGGATCACTGACCTCTGTCGACCTCCCTTCCCTAAGTTAGCTAGCTTAAACAACAGGTATGCTCGGGAGTTCTGCTCTCTAGGTACATGAACAAGATCAAATGTAGAGAAAGCTGATCTCAAGATCTGCACGTACCTGAGGTATGAAGCTAGTTGCAGGTTCTTGGCCTGATACTCACCTGTGATTTGTCCAATGACAAGCAATGAATCACTTTTTACTAGCAAGCTTCAAGCTCCCAACTCTGTGGCTAGCAACATCCTGGCTATCAAGTCCTCGTACATGGCTTGATTGTTGCTTGCTTTACACGCAAACTTGAGAGCTTGCTAAAGCCCGCTCGACCCTTCTAAGATGACCCCAACTCCACTTCCTTGTTGATTGAAGAATTCATCTACCGAAAGGACCCAACGGAAGTCATCTGGATCGGGTTGGGAGTCCTCAGATGAAAGTTCTACCATGAAGTCAGCGTAGACATGGCCCTTAATCGACCCTCGTGGTTCATACTGTATGTCAAGCTCAGATAACTCCACCACCCAATGGACCATACGACCTGTTATATCAGGATTTTGAAGAACCTTGCGAATGGGCATATCGGTCATCACGATCACGATGAAACTTTGAAAGTAGTGGCGAAGTCGCCGAGCTGTAAACACCACAACTAAGGCGGCTTTTTCAATTATTGATACCGAGTTTCCGGTCCCTACACTACCTTACTCATAAAATAAACTTGCTTCTGGACTTTATCTTGATCTTGCAAAATGTTCGAGCTGATTTCTCGATCTATAATCGAAAAATAAAGACAAATACGGGTGTCTGGGATTGGCTTACCTAGAACAGGGGGACTGACCAAGTACTTTTTCAGCTTGGTGAAAGCTTCGTCACATTCACTAGTCCACACAAAATGGTTGTTCTTATTAAGAGATTGGAAATAGTGGTACCCCTTGTCTCCATTGGTAGACAAAATATGAGAGAGGGCGACCATGCGCCCGGTTAGCTGATGTACCTCCTTCACATTTGATGAAGATCAAGTAGAGGAGGCGCCTGAGGCCCAAGCCCAAAAAGCCCAAGCCCAAGTTGGGGCTCAGGCCCAACCTATTAGCTCAACATCCTTCATGCCTCAAAAACTTACTAGGAGCAAGGTACCTTTGGGAGAAGAGCATCAATGGATGTCTCTTTTTGTAATTACTTTTGTGTAGTTTTTAGGAGAACATTAAAGGAAGGTGTAGATATAAAATAAGGGGTGCTAATGCACAAAAACAAGTCACACCTTCCATGTGACATAAAGAGTAGGTGTAGATATAGTTTTAGGAGGTGCCAAAATAAGAAAGCAAGTCACACCTCCCATGTGACTTGATTGGCGCCCAATTTGAATGGTGTATGTTTGAATTTTCCCTCTTCTTTTACAGCCCTTTAAACACTATAAATAGAGGTGCTTCGCTCTTGTAAAAGGATGAATGAATTAGAGTAAAGTTACTATACACAAATTTGTGTGAGTTGTGAGAATTGCTTTCAACTAGCTAGTCTCATCTTGTGAGTGTTTGGGAAGCTCTCAAGTGGCGACATCTTGCACTTATCTTGGATCAATCACCATCCAAATGGCATGTTCTTCCCTTCCATGGCTTCAACCACATAAGTCTTTCTTATTCCATCTCCATTTCTATTTATGAATCATGTTTAGTAATTCCAATCGATAGTTTGTGTTCTTTTGTCTTGTTCTTTCATTTCAATCGGTTAATCTTGTTCATCTTGTGTTTCCTTTTCAATTATGCACTTTGATGAAAACCAAGTAGAAGAGGCATCTGAGGCCCAAGCCCACGAAACCCAAGAGGGGGCCCAAGCTCAACCTATGAGCTCAACATCCTTCTTGCCTCAAAGGATCACTAGGAGCGTGGCTAAAGCTTTGGCTAATGAGCATCATTTGATGACTCTTCTTGTAATTACTCTTGTATAGTTTTAGGGAGGTGTAGATATTAAATAAGGAGTACTAATGTACAAAACAAAGTCACATCTTTCATGTGACTTAAGGAGATGGTGTAGGAGTACATTAGGAGGTGCCAAAATAGAAATATATCACACCTTCCTCATGACTAGTTTAAGTGCCGAATTTAATTTGAATTAGGAGGGAATTCTGAATTTGTTTTACTTTCATTTCAGCCCTCTAAAGCTATAAATAGAGGTTTTTGGTAATTGTAAACACAAGTTGAATTTTGAAGTAAAGAAACTATGCTCAAATTGTGAGTGTTTAGTGTGAGACTTGTTCTCCTCTTCTTTGTCTCATCTTGTGATGCATTGGGAGCATTCAAGTGGCGGCTTACCAATACTTATCTTGGATCATCACCTCCAAGTGGCATGTCCATTCCTAAACCATGCTACAACCACATAAGTTCATCTTCCTTCACTTTGCCTTTTCATTCAATCGGTTGTTCTTCCTTAGAATTCAATTCTGTTTGGTTATTTGTGTTCCTCTTTCAATTTTGTTCGGTTAATTGTGTTCTTCATTAAATTATGTTCAGTAATCTTGTTCCATGGATGTTCACAAGGAGATAACACTCTTATTGAGTTTGGTTCATCATTTTGGAAGGCTTTGTCTCCATTGATGATTCCTTAAGCTTCCACGAGTCCATTTCTATTTTAGCATTCTGTTTTGGTGTTGTTAATTTCGTGGGCTTGGGCTTCAAACGCCTCTTCTACTTGGTTTTCATCATACATGATGTGAGTTGAATCAAGCATAGACACTTTAATACACTTGAACACAACATTATATTTGAAAGAAGACAACAAATCAAAGACAAATGAATGCTAAACAATGAAAACAAAATTAACAACACCAAAACAGAATGCTAAAACATAAATGGACTCAAGGAAGCTTAAGGAATCATCAATTGAGACAAAGCCTTCCAAAATGATGAACCAAACTCAATAAGAGTGTTATCTCCTTGTGAACATCCATGGAACAAGATTACCGAACAGAATTTAATGAAGAACACAATTAACCGAACAGAATTGAAAGAGGAACACAAATAACCAAACATAATTGAATTCTAAGGAAGAATAATCGATTGAATGAAAAGGCAAAGTGAAGGAAGATGAACTTATGTGGTTGTAGCATGGTTTGGGAATGGACACGACACTTGGAGGTGACGATCCAAGATAAGTGTTGGTAAGCCGCCACTTGAATGCTCCCAATGCATCATAAGATGAGACAAAAAAGAGGAGAACAAGTCTCACACTAAACACTCACAATTTGAGCATAGTTTCTTTACTTCGAAATTCAACTTGTGTTTACAATGACCAAGCACCTCTATTTATAGCTTTAGAGGGCTGAAATGAAAGTGAAACAAATTAAGAATTCCCTCCTAATTCAAATTAAATTCGGTGCCTAAACTAGCCATGAGTAAGGTGTGACATATTTTCTATTTCAGCACCTCCTAAAGTACTCCTACACCATCTCCTTAAGTCACATGAAAGATGTGACTTTGTTTTGTACATTAGTACTCCTTATTTAATATCTAAAACTATACAAGAGTAATTACAAGAAGAGTCATCAAATGATGCTCATCTCCCAAAGCTTTAGCCACGCTTCTAGTGATCCTTTGAAGCAAGAAGGATGCTGAGCTCATAGATTGGGCTTGGGCCCCCTCTTAGGCTTGGGCTTCGTGGGCTTGGGCCTCAGACGCCTTTTCTACTTGGTTTTCATCACACTTCTAGCTTGATTCTATTCGATAATTGTGTTTCATTTCTTGTATTTGAATTCGGTTCCATTTTATATTGAGTTTGTGAATTGGTTCTTTGTGGAATGGCACTCAATCATGAGTTTGGTTCATCATTTGGAAGACATTCCATTGATGTTTCCTTAAGTTCCTCCACTTGTACCGAATTTTTTACCTTTGTTTGCAGCTCCTATTTGTCATCATTCTTCACTTTTAATTGTGTTTTTACCTTGGACCTTTGGAAATGAACTTTCACATCTACTTAACACTTGTTAAGTTAATGTCCAGTGGGGATTTTCCTTAGGTGACTCGCCTTAAATTGCTAAGAACCTTGATTCTAATTCTTAAAAAGTGTCACAATATTAATGAATCTAAAATCAACTCACATCAACATTGGTCGAGCTCCTCATCCCTATAATTGTCACGCATTTGTCGGGGTTCGCCTCTATGCCCCTTTCAGTTAGTAGGAAGCAAAGCAAATTCCCTGCTTCTACCCCGAACACACACTTATCTGGATTAAGCTTTAAGTTATACTTCGCTATCATTGTGAATAACTCTTCCAAATCAACAATATATTGATCCTTCCTTTCCGACGTGACGACCATGTCATCTACATACTCCTGCACATTTCACTCGAGCATTGGGGCGAGAATCCGATCCATCAACCTTTGATAGGTTGCCCCAGCATGTTTAAGGCCAAAGGGAATGACCTTGTAGTAGTAACTGGTGACCTTGGCCATAAAGGTTGTCTTATTCTCGTCCTTCGGGTGCATACAAGTCTAGTTATAACCCGAGAACGCATCTAGAAAGCTTAATAACCGACAACCCGAGGCATTCTCAACCAAGGAGTTTATGCTCGGTAATGGGTAAGAATCCTTGGGGCAAGCCTTGTTCAGATCAGTGAAGTTGACACACATCCTCCACTTCCCGTTGACCTTCTTTACCAACACAACATTTGTCAACCACTCAGGGTATTGGATCTCCTTATGTGGCCAACAACCAAAAGCTTCTGAGTCTCCTCTTGGATAACTAAGAGCTTATCTTCATTGAACTTTCTTCTCCTCTGGACCACAGGCTTGACCCTTTCATCCATGGTAAGTCGATGGCATAAAAAGTTTGGGTCTATCCCGGGCATGTTCGCGGATGACCATGCGAAAACATTAATGTTCTCCGATATTACATTGGCTATCTTATCTTCTAACTCTTTGCACAACGAGGTGTTGAGCTTGAACTTCTTCCCTTTTATCTCCCTTTCCTGAACCTCTCCAACAGGTCTAGGTCATCTCTCATTGCGTAAGTTCCCCTTTGAATCTTCAAACTACTCTTGTAGCATTTTCGTGTCGTCTTCTTATCGAACTTTATGGTAATTACCCCTCCTTCAAGGGAAGGCTGCTTCATCTTCATATGGGTTATTGAGGCTACCGCACCCAACTTGTTTAGGGAAGGTCGCCTCAAAAGCAAGTAGTAAGCAAAAGACGTGTTAACAACGATGTATCTAATGGTAATCGTCCTGATCGCGCTCTCATCGAAGAAGGTCATTGTACTTTTACCTGATCTCCCGCGAAGCCAACCAAACACTCATCGTATGGCCTCAACTAGTCAGGGGATAAATATAAACTGGTGAATGTTCCCCAGAACATCACATCAGCCAAGCTCCATCGATCAAGACTTTGTGTACCTTCCTTCCCACAGTGACGAAAGATATCACCATTGGATCATCCTCGTGAGGAACCACGTCCTCCAGGTCAGAACTCGTTAAGAAGAGAGTGGGCTCCAAAGGATGATCAGGTCCAAGGTTATCAGACTCGAAAGTCTACTCAGACTTGTGGGAGCCTTGTAAAATTGACTCGGAAACCAGACTTGTAAGAGTTTACTTCACATAAAAAATTTAACAAAAATAATAATTCATGATACCAATTCCATAATATTGAAATAAAGAAGTTCATACACCAACAAAATAACTAAAACAACACAAACATTATCATTTAAAAGTCTCATTCATCTAATCCTCTAAGGAAATCATCTCCAAGATCTTCATCATCATCTTTTTTTCTGTTCCCTGAAGCATCAGTTCCACGCTTTCATCCAATATCTGTTCTATTTCCAGCCACATTCTTACTTTTAGGTGGTAGTGGTGGAAATGCTGAATTTGAATCAGTTCCAGACATCTTACAATGTGCCAAAAATTTTAAAAATAAACAATCGATTGGGAATTTTTTTTAAAAATTCCAATATATGCCCTAAAATTAAAAAAAAAAGACAAATCTGCCCAAAAAGCTAAAAAAAATCAATCTGTCCTAAATCCAATCACCAAAAAAATCCCAACCCATTTTTAAAAGCCCCAACCTAATTTAACAAACCCTAATCAAAAACCCAATCTATCCTAACCCTAAAAGCCACCGCAGCACGATGCATTGCGGCGGGGATGCATGACGCGATGCGAGGCGACAAGCAGTGCAATGCAGTGTGACGAGATGCTTGGGCGATGGCGACAAGGAAGAAGATGGCACCGTGAGAAGAATGGAGCCAGGTAAGAAAAACCCTAAAAACTAATCTAATCAGAACGAAACACATTGTTTTGGGTCTTTTTTGTGCAACTCGGTGACTTGGCCTTAGACTCGCGAGTTTGACCGAGTCAACTCCGAGTTTACTCAAAAACGAGTTTTCTCCCAAGTTGACTCGGCAACCTGCACCTGACCCTTAAACTCGTAAGGGTTTACGAGTTAACCCTAGAGTTTGATAACCTTGATCAGGTCTCCTTGTATGCAGAGACATCACTGCTTGTGTGTATCGTTTACGTTTGGAGGTCGAGCTTCCTCCTTCGAAAAATCCTCTTGAGATGGTGTTCAACTCTCAATGGACCGGTATCTCATGTGCTTGGTCCTTGATAGCAACCTCTCCCTTTGGCTTTTCCTGGTTAGCCTCGAGATATTCCTTCAAGAACCCTTTCTTGACCAGGCTAGCCAGTTGGTGACCCAAGGCTATGCATCGTTCGACGTTGTGCCCAAATGCTTTATGGAACTCACACCAGGCATCTCTTTGTGATCTTAAGCTTCGATCCGTCTTCTGGGGAAACTTTAGCTTGTCTGCTACCCCTGGCATACTCAGGTGCTCTTTATAGGATACTCGAAATTTGGGTCGAGTTGTTGACTCTTCCCTGGCCTTCATCTTGGGCTCATCTTTCTTGGCTACATACGGTACGTACCTCGAGTCCGTTCTCTTCTCGGCGGAGGTTTCGTTGACCCGCATGGGCCAATCTAGGTTGCTCTCGTTAGGCCTAGGTTGCCTTGAGCGCGAGATGTAATTCTTCCTGAGTACGGTCTCTTTCATCTCAATGTGGGTGATAACTCGTTCAAGAACCTCGGAAAATGTCTCTGCTGAATTTCTGATTAACGAATCACTAAACGGTCCTACCGCTATCCCTTGTTCGAAAGCGGCGATCATCATCTCTTCATCATGTGTTTGAAGTCTTACCATAACCGCCCATAACCTATTTAGATAATCTTTTAGCACCTCTCCCTCCCTTTATTTGATGTTGAAAAGGTCATACAACCTCAGGGGTTTGACCTTGTTGATCGAGAACTGTTCTCTAAACATCCTAGAGAACTGAGGGAAGGAGGTGATTTGAGCATCCGGGATCCTGCTCAACCATTGTAGGGTTGTACCTGTAAAAGTGCCCATGGACATCTTACATTGGATGACATCCGATCCTCCAGAGATGATCATTTGAGCATTGAATTCCGTGAGATGATTTTCAAGGTCCTCTATTCCTGTGAAAAAGGCGATTTTAGGTGTAATATAATGAGGTGGCACGGGCTCATCCATGATTTCCTGCGAGAATGGCTTGGGATTATCTCTCGCTGACAATTTCAAAGATTGTTCCCTGGTGGAACGAGTCATGTTTGTGGAACGTAGTCTCCTGCTTGGTTTTGACTTTTTCTTGGATTCGCTCTTGCTCTCGTTTGTACTCCTCGTTTTCCTTTTGGAGGACCTTCATGGCATCCATGAGTTATTGTAAGGCGGGGGTATCGTTTCCTTCAGATCCCAGTGGTCCTTGCCTTGTGTTTCTCATCACGTCGGAAGGCTCAATCACGAATGTCGATGAGATCAGGTTTTATCGGGCCCCACAGTGGGCGCCAAATGTTCTTGCCGATTGAATGGGCAATCTCCACTTCTGCTTCGTCTCCAATTGTTGCTTCAAGGTGCCACTTCACTAGGACAAAGGGAGCTCTACCTCTTGGTCAGACTCCGACGATCAAGTCAGTGAGAACATTCAAATATCAAATCAGTTTCAGTTTCAAGTATTTAGAAACAACATACCTTTACTAGGGGCCTCAAGCCCCTTTTATAGATATCCCTTCAACGGTTTTCTCCAATCTCAACAGAGCAAGATTTCATCATGAAGAATATAATCTCAATAAAAAACACATAATCATAACATAAAAAACATATTGCTTAAGTGCACCTTTATTTTCGGGTGCTTAACAATAACATGCACCTTTATTCTTGGGTAGTAACTACTTTATTTCCAACAACTTTTATTTATATTTAATTAGCATATATATTATAACCAATCTAAATATTTTTTCTATTTAATTATTTTTTTTGAATGTCTACAAACATTTGAGCCGAATTCATGAGCCACTCATTAAATCTGAACTGGTCCAAAAACTATGTTAACCTAAATACTTAGACCAAGCTCCCGAATAGTCTAGAGAATACAAAAATATTATTTTACATTTACGTTTAGCTTGTATTATTCAGAGTAAATGTTTCTTGTTATTAGTGCATAATATATGCATATTACTTTTTCGATTACGTGTGACATTTTCTATATCTTTTCATATTATAATATTGTTTCCTGATTTCGCTTGTTACACAATAAGTTCCTCACATATTTTAAAAAATTAATCAAAAAAATAATAAAAGTATTATTAAAATTTATATTAAAGTTAAAAAAAATTCTACATAAAAAATAATTTTTATATTTTGTAATTATATGATAGGAACTCACGTACATTTCTATCGAAACAAAAAGTAAAATTATAAAAAATATTTTAATTTTTATTTAAAATCGTAATTAAAATTATACGATAAAAACACTTTCAATTTATATGGGTAGTTTCTTAGATAAAAAAAAGTAAAAAAGGTTGGTTAACAAATATAGAAATGCAAAGAATAAAATAGGTAAAAGAAGTGCACACTAATAAACCGTTACAATATCTAATTTTCATTATTAATGGTTATAAATTGTATTTAATATAAAATATTCATTAATTTAATAACAATAATAATAATTAACGTTTAATAAAAAAAGTTACTGAAATCGAAACCTTACTAATTCAATATTATTTTCTTTTTAATCTAAATAAATAAAACATAGGAAGCAGAGATGAACAAAGTAAGAGCATTTTGACTCTATACATATTTTTCGAAATCAGTTCGTCCGAAATTTACTTTTGAGAGAATAAATTTTATAAAATAAAAATAGTTTAGAATTAGAGTTTGTGGGGGCTGAATTTAAAATAGAATTAAATTACCAAATATCCCTGAAAGACACCCAGCCACATACATATGAAAGAAGGGGTCACTATCTTTAATAATAATAATAATAATAATAATAATTATTATTATTATTATTGTTATTATTAGAATAGTTGAGAGGAGAGGACTTCAATGCCACACCACATTCCTCCTATCACAATGTGGTCTAACCAAAATCACCTACCTCATGAGATGGGGTCCTAATAATATATTTTATTTATTTCCTAGAAGAAACCCTACCATGTAACTATTTTAACATTTCAAGATTGTACTAGCAAAATGTAAATTCACAAAGTAAGTTGTAATGTTCATGATCCCATCAAAATTGAACTCTAAACATTAGATTTAAAAAATATATATTTTTGTGTGTGAATATATTTCAAACATGGAGAGAAAAACACTAAATTATAGAAATAAAAATATTATAAACTTGAGAATATGACAACGTTAAATTCAGAATTGATTGATCCAATAATTAAAAGAAAGAAATAATTAAAAATAAATATTATTCAGAAAGTTGTACTAAATTTCCTCATCTATCCACATACAGTGACACAGTAATTGTCCAAAAGGGAAGAATCCTATTGCTAGTGCTAATCACCAAAACCAGCTCACACACATCACAATTCACAACACTCAACAATCATCACATTAGAAGAAAGAGAAAAAGAGAGAAAAAAATAATAGAAAAAAGTAAAAGAAAAACCCTCACTTGCACTGCATTGCATTGGACTGCACTGCAGCACCTCCTTTTGTTCCCTCCCAACCAACCCCTCATGCCTTGTCGCTGAACCGACCCGACCCGTTGAACTCGCCGGAAACTTTGTCCAAAAGGGTCTCCGGATTTGCCCATGGCCCTCCATATCCGACACTAGAGACCCTCAAGTTTTCGCCTTTTCTCATTTGCCTTTCCGTTTTGGGTCTCAATTTCTGAAATCACTGCAACTGAGAGAGATTTTTTGAGTACTCCTGCCTCGACGACATGTACGTGGTGCCGCCGCCGCAGCGCTCCGATCAGGAGTCAGGATCCGGAGATTTCCGGGTCTATCAAGCTTGGAAGGGTAGCAATGTAAGTTTCACTTCCGATTTTATTTTTGGTTATTTGCTTCAACAAGACTTGGATGCAGTACTTTTAAGTACTTGTGTTGCTGTTTTTCAATCAAAGATTACAATTTCATTTCATCTTGATAATCGTCATAATAAAAGTTTATTAAAGTTCAGTATGAATTAGATTAGATGTGAAACTCCGATTCTGACTTCAGAGCAACATGAAAATCACCTAAGCAACTATATTTAAGTCGTCAGTTTTCACAGTTTTTTTCTTGAGAAAAGGAAATTGCTTGTTGAATTTGTTAATTAGGGCTGTCACAGTTCTGCTGTCAGAAAATTTTCCCTTTTTGCAAGTACTTTTATGCGTCTCAAATTAGGTAGCTTTTCTATTATTTGTGGTTGCTGTGGTCTTTTCTTTGTGTGGATTTAATTTGTACTGGTGTTGGGTTTTTGGGCTAGGAGTGTAATAATTTGGAAGGGGGTTCTAGTTGATATGTGCTGACTTTGAGACTCGTTATTGTAAAGAAAATGGATTGATTTCTGTGGATGGGTGTCAGGTTCTGAAGCAGTGTTATGAAATGACCAGTGATTGTAATGTAACCCAAAAACCACAACATCAACTGGTCTCCTTTGTTTGATTGATGTGTAATGTGTTAGGTTTAAGCTCATTTGTTTCCAGTACAATGTTTGAACCGAGTATTGATTGGACTTTTGTGTTGCTTTTTTAACTGTTACGGTCTTAGTGAAAGTGTGCCAAAGCTTTTATTTGCTCCGGAAAAAAATGGGAATGGATCAAAGATTTTTGCATTTTTAAGAACTGTAGAGAATGTTTACTCACTTACACACACACACACACATATATATATATATATATTTGAAATAAAATATTAAAGCATAACATGGGTACAGGAAATCCTGGGTACAAGCTACTAGGTCTTCTTATTAACTGTACCATATTCAGTGGTTTTTGAACTACAGATGATACGGATCCAATACTAGCTTCCCTAGTTTTAGTTGCTTCTCACAGTTTCCTTCCCTCCTAAAATTATGCTTTGGAGAATCACAAGCACTTCACTTTTAGGATGTGTTTGGAAAGAAAGTCATCGGAGATCTGTTAAATTTTAAGAAAAAAAAATTAATGTAAATAATTTTTAATGTTATTTTAACAAGTCTGTCTGTGTCATAGTATTTGATTTAATATTATAATATTGGATGATTATTATATACTTAAGCAGTAACCAAATAAAATGAATCAAAACATTATACTTTGAACTATTGTGCTCTTTTCTCTCTAATCTTAGGCAAACCCAAAGAATAGGTGTAAGATATAAGAAAATCATTGAGGCAGCAATTTTCTGATGGTCTCTCCAAATTGATCATAAAAAAACCTACTAACCTTTGAGCCTCTACATCATATGATGTACCTTCTTTTGTCCTTTGATCATGAGGTGTGGAATCTTGATGTACTTATTGTTCAACTTTCATTTTATAGCTTGTTTGTTATACTTAATAAAGAATAGAAAAATATTAATTGCATTGAAATTTGAAATATGTTACAGAATCAATTCAGTTATGACTATGAGGGTGCTTATTCATTGCTTTGATCATTTTCTTGCAGAAATTTTTTCTTCAGGGAAGGTTCATATTTGGACCAGATGTGAGATCACTGGCGCTGACAATTTTTCTTATTGTTGCTCCTGTCGCATTTTTCTGTGTCTTTGTTGCCAGAAAACTGATGGATGCTTTTTCTGACCACTGGGGGATATCCATAATGGCTGTTGCTGTTGTGTTCACAGTTTATGTGAGTCTTTTTCTCTCATGTACGATATTTTCTTTCTCTGTCTGTCATTCAACTGTGTTGGTAATCTTCTATGATTAGAATCATAAGAAGCATTCCTCTATATTCAACCTCTCACACTTGATTGAAATGAACTGATTTGGTTAAGTTGTTAATGAAATACAGCATGCTTTTTAACATCTTCACTTCTTCATGTTTTCATTTGGAAAAAATAGTCAAAGCATAGTCATAGTCAAGCAGAACTAATGCATCCTAACAATTAAGGCAATCCCAATTGTAATGAGGAAGTTGGGTCCATGGTTAAGTCAAACGTCATATTGTCCTTCTTTTAGATCAAAGACAATAGTTTAATAAGGGAGGGAATGACATCCTTCCTAATGTTGCAAATAATAATAATTAATCTTTTAAAAGACTTTTGCAAACCCTTTTTTCATGGCTATTAACACTTTGCGAACCCATTCTCAAATCAAAAGCTAGCTATTAAGAGCAAAAAACCAAGCACTAAATACTCTACCAAGCTTCCTATACTAGTCAATGTGGGACTTAGGCACCCCATAATACTCTATTGGATCATGTGTGAACAAATTAATTTATTGTAAGTCTATGGGTTGAGACTTCCCCTTGAATATCTGAATATTCTTGTGCCGTCCAGGATTCCAAAGATCGGACATTAGACGGTCGTACCATCCTAGTCGCCCATAAGGTGATGTCTCCATTAGAGGGTGAAAACGGTCTCTAGACGGTCATGTGATCAGTTCCTAAATGATCACATATTGTTAGTAAGGGATAGGCTTTGGGGTGATCATGTTACTAGGTTGTTAACCAAGAGATTGGCCTCTGAGGACCTCGTCAATCTCGGCTATATTCGCAGCATAATATTGAGATTCTCGCAAAAACTCTCAACTGGCTCCTAAAACATAGGCATTCATTTTCTGTTAGGCGGATTTTTCTGATTGTTTTCAGGGCTCTCTGCAGAACGTGAATTGTCTATAAAAACGGCATCTTTAGAAGAAAAAGGGTGAAGAATTTTTTTTGGCAGGACTAAGAAATTCTGAGAAACTTTCTCATTTATCAGGGAAGAGAATTCTCATTTGACTCTTTACCCGGAACAGTTCCTCTTTAATTAGAGGCACCAAATGAAAGCATATGTAGTGTTGTCATAAAACTTTGCGCTCCTTGCTTCTTCCATAGACACATCCAAAGAAATTCTCCAATCTATGGGCATCAAAGATTGATCGCCCACACAGATATAGAAGCCTACTCCATATGTAATCTGGCCATGACCTGCGTGAATTGCTATTTAAATAAAAGATTTTTGGAGGCAGTTTTTGGTTTCCAAGTTTCTTCATTTTCTCGGGGTACTTTAATGAAAAAGAAATCTTGTGCTCGTACACCTTTTCCTTTTATGTGATTTTTTATTCATGTGTTTTCTTTCTAGCATAGATAAAGGGATTCACTTGGTATAAAAAATAATGGCATTCTATCAAAACAAATATGTTTAATCTGTCATATAGTCTAGTCTTGTGGTGGTGGACTGTACTTGCAGCAATGACTTGATTATATAGTTTAGACTGTGGTTCGCAATGGTAATGCCATAATACTTCTACAACTCTACATGGTTATAAATGACTTGTGTCTGGAAAATTATAACTACAGGATTTAGGGAGCCAATGTGGATAGATCTTGTAGGATTAATGCAGTTGGCTCTGACGGTATTCATTTTATGCAATGCAAGGTAGCATGTGATAGTACAGTTGGGTTATGCTATTTTATCTTTGTTTGATTAATGTTTGGGTGAACCATCTCTAGTATCCAGTGACATATCAAACTTGAACTTCCTGGAGGCTATAATGAAATATAGCATTTGAAGGACTAAAATTAGTTCAGACAGCAGTTTTTGTTAGTTGAAAATTGTATTTCATACATGTGAAGAATTTATTTTGAAAGGTGAATTTTGTTATGCTACACGCCTACACCTAGATGTTAGTTCTTTATGTTCGTGTCTGGCTTATTAGTTGGTTGCCAAAATGATATGCTTTATTTTCAGCTATCAACTTCTTGTTTATTTCTTATTTATTGTTTGGTGCTTATGTCATATGATAGAGGAATATCACCAATTTACCGAAGTTTGCACCCATAATATGTTCTCTCTCTCCAACCCTATGCTGATGCTACAATATTTTCAGGTCTTAGTTCTTCTTTTGTTAACATCTGGTCGAGATCCAGGCATAATTCCACGCAATGCACATCCTCCGGAGCCAGAAGGTTTGGACAGTAATCTAGATGTTAGTGCAGGTCAGACTCCTCAATTGCGGTTGCCTCGCTTTAAGGAGGTTGAGGTCAATGGCATCCCTATTAAGGTCAAGTATTGCGATACTTGCATGCTCTACAGACCTCCTCGATGCTCACACTGCTCCATTTGTAATAATTGTGTGGAACGGTTTGATCATCACTGTCCTTGGGTTGGACAGTGTATTGGACTGGTAAGTTGGATCTTCTGTCTCCCAAGTGTTTCTTTTTTTATTATGCCCAGAATGTTTTGGGGGAAGAAGAGCTTGATCTCGTTATTAATTGTGACAGACTTTTCTGAGTCAGCTTTGAACTTGTTGAAATTGTTCATAATAATTTCATTTTATACAGGGTTTCTCCTGAGAAAACTCGTTTTATAAATTTATTAATTTCAATCTAGCTTTCTTGTAGTTTTGAATTTTAAGTTTAATTTTACTTTCAAGTTTATTAAGTAGCATTGCTTGCATTTGTGTTAATTATTTTTTTTTGTCTTGAGATTACTTTTCAGTCACCATTGCTTTGTCATTCTTGAATATGCATTTTGTATCTTAATTGTTTGCACATTGTTATGCAGCGTAATTATCGGTTCTTCTTCATGTTTGTCTTCTCAACTACGCTACTCTGTATATATGTTTTTGCGTTTTGCTGGGTCTATATTATAAGAATTATGGCGGCAGAAGAGACAACAATTTGGAAGGCAATGATAAAAACTCCAGCCTCCATAGTGTTAATAATTTACACCTTTATATCAATGTGGTTTGTGGGCGGCCTCACCGCCTTCCACTTATATTTGATCAGTACCAATCAGGTAAGCACTGCTCTTTTGAATCCACATGCTTTAGATGTAAGCTAGCTTTTCCGATTATACAGCATGATATTGGCCCTTTTGCTCTTGCAGACTACTTATGAAAACTTCAGATACCGATATGATCGGCGAGCCAATCCATATAACAAAGGAGTGTTGAATAATTTCAAAGAGATATTCTGCATCAGCATTCCCCTGTCAAAGAACAAGTTCAGGGCAACAGTGCCAAAAGAACCAGCATTACCTACTCGATCAGTGGGTGGAAGCTATATGAACCAAAACATGGGGAAAGTTGGGGAGGACATAGAGATGGGAAGAAAAACAGTATGGGAGATGGGTGCTGGAATTGATGATTCTGAAGCTGGATTAAGCAATGATCGTGTGAATGTAAAGGATGGTGAATTGTCTCCTGAAATGAGGACCACAGTTGATGACACAGACCGTGCCGGAATGCATCCTAGGCGATCTAGCTGGGGAAGAAAAAGTGGAAGCTGGGAAATGTCCCCTGAAGTTTTGGCTTTGGCAGCCAGGGTAGGGGAACCAAACCGTGTGGGTGGAAACAGCAGTAGTAGTTTGACACAAGATAATCGTCATGTGTAGTGTAGCCAAATGGCATGGCCCAAGGGACCTAGACCTGGAAGATTTGATTTTACAGTCATGATAGAAGAAAATATTACACTGTTCATGTGGTCAGTCTACATCAAAATCATGTGCAATGTGGGGTTGTTAGTGTTTTTTAGGCATTCTGCTTCTAAGAAGAAATTGTTTGGTGTTCTGAGAGTGAGCTTTGCTTTGCTTTGCTTCAAATTGTATTATGCAATTGATTAGCCTTTCCACCTGTGAAAGTTGCTGCAGCTCTCTATCTGTGGGTGGCTGAAGGCTAGTCACATGAAATATCCTGGAGGAAATCAATGATTGGATCAAGCGGAATTGTTCTTGCTAACTTATCTTGATGCTTCAGTTAAATGTAGTTGTTGTGTTAGGATGAGAAACTTAATGAGACATAAATCTTCACTCTTTCTTACCACTCTAGTGCTATTGCCATTCTACTTTTAACTAGGAAGATTGCGTACCATGTATAATTCCATAATGTTTCTGTTACAAATACAATCCATGGCTTGGAACACACTTTTTATTATTCTTTTCATCCAATTATCTATCAATGGATGTTAAATCATTAAGTTTAAATCTGAATTAGTTGTTGAAAAGGGATTATTTAAATACTAAAACTTAAATCCATTCCGGTTTGTAATGTTCTTCTATTAGATTTAGAGTTAATAGTTAGGATTAGGTAAATGTCAATTTGTGTTAAAATTAAGTAATCAAATTTGATTGAAAAATAGTATAAACAATACTTATGGTGGGAATTTTCAAATTTGACTGAAAAATGGCATAAGTAATAATTGAGGTGTTGAATCTAAGTTTTATCTCACTTACACTATTTTTAATTGATCATACAATAATTGTCTATTTAGTTGTTTCAGAAACTGCTGTTGAACAATTTTGAATTTCTTTAACGGTTGAATGTTATCTTCAAAATGAAAGCAATTAATGTGCATGATAATAAAAAATAAATGCATTCAAAACAATGGAGGAAAGCGAATTTATGAAAATAATTTAATAACGTTGGAAAAGGAAAAGGTAATATATATTGATGTGATAAAGATTGGATGTGATAAGATTAATAAATTATGATTATTGTTCACGATCATTTTGATTATTATGATAAATTTATAATTAAATATTTATTCATAACTAATTATTAAAAATTGAGTAGTAGTTATTTTATATTGATTTTGTAATAATCAATTATGTAATAATTAATTATATAGTTGCAAAATTATTTTCTAAAGTTTCAAATAATTGATTATGTCATTCTAAAATTTATTTTCTCAAATTTCACGCTAAATCTATTATTTAAAGTTTTAATGGATTTGTTCTAGTCGGCTGACTTCGGTCGGTCTTCGAGTTGAGCTATGCTTTAACTGGTCTCCACTTGGACAAAGGGGGTTCTACCTGTTGATCACACTCCGACAATCAAGTCAATGAGAGCATTCAAACTATTAAATTGCTTCAGTCTAAACTATTCAGAAAAACATATCTTTACTCGGGGTCTCAAGCTCTCACTGACTTGATCGTCAGAGTACGATCAATAGGTAGAGCTCCCTCTGTCCCAACAGAGCCACATTCCAGTGCGACGAGAAGACGCTAAACAAAATCTATAAGAGACAGGTTAGGAGAGGAGCTTTCCTCTCAAGTCAACTGTGCGAGAAAGTCAACCGTCGAGAACATTTGGTGCCCACCGTGGGGCCCGTTAAAATCAGATCCCATCCACATTCGTGTTCGAGCTTTCTGAAGAAATGCAAAACACCAGACAGAAACCATTGGGATCCGAAGGAAGTGATGCCCCCACCTTACAGCAACTCATGGCGACCATGAGGGCTCTGCAGGTAACAAATGAGGCATTGCGCAAGACCAACGAGGAATTGCGCAAGACCAACAAGGACTTGCGCAAGACTTTATATCAGCGTGACCGATGTTCTACAAGGAAGCAAGGGTTAAATTTGTCCTTGAGAGATCGTCCCAAGCCATTTTCACAAGCGATCATGGATGAGCTTGTGTCACCGCACTACATCACGCCCAAGATTGTTTTCACAGGGGTGGAGGACCCTGAAAATCATCTCACGACGTTCAATGCCCATATGATTGTTTCCGAAGGAACAAATGTTATTCAGTGCAAGATGTTCATGAGCACATTCACTGGTATAACCCTACAGTGATTCAGTGGGCTTCCTAATGGCTACATCACCTCTTTTGAGCAGTTCTCTAGACTGCTTAGAGAACAATTCTATGCCAACCAGGTCAAGCGTCCAATGTTGTATGACCTATTCAATGTGAGACTGAGGGAGAGGGAGTCGTTGAAGGATTACTTGAACAGATTATGGGCACTTACGGTAAGACTCCAAACCCATGATGAAGATGTGATGGTCACCACTTTCGAACAAGGGATCGCGACATGACTGTTCAACGATTCATTGATTAGAAATCCGATGGAGACATTCTCTGAGATATGACAACGGGTTGTTGCCCATATCAATGTGGATGACGTTGTGGCCACGAAGCACGACAACTCGTTTTCAAGGTAGCCTAAGCCTAAAGAGAGTAGCCAAGATCGACCTTTGAGGGTTAACGAAACCTCGGTCGAAAAGAAAATGAACTCGAGATACGCTCCATACGCAACCAATAGAAATGAGCCCAAGACGAAGGCTAGAGGGGAGTTGGCAGTGATGTCCCTAGAAGTGAGGAGATCTGACTATCCACCAGATCCTGTTTTCTGCTTCACGAGCTCTGACAAGGAAGACGTGGTTCCTCACAAGGATGATCCAGTGGTGATATCTGTTGTCACCATGGGAAGGAAGGTGCACAAAGTTCTCATTGACCAGGGGAGCTCGGCTGATGTGATGTTCTGGTCAACGTTCAAGAGTTTGCAGTTATCTCCTGACCAGCTGAGGTCGCACGATGGGTGCTTGGTTGGCTTCGTGGGAGATCAGGTGGAAGTGCGAAGGTACATCAAGCTAAGAACGAATTTTTCTGATGACACCTCGACTAGGACGATTACTGTAAGGTACATTGTAGTTAATGCATCTTCAGCCTATAATTTGTTGTTGGGGACCCCTTCCTTGAACAGTTTGGGTGCGGTAGCCTCAATGACCCACATGAAGATGAAGCTTCCTTCTCTTGAAGGGGGAGTAATTACCATCAGGTCTGATCAGAAAATGTCACGGAAATGCTATGAGAGTAGCTTGAAAAATAGGTGAGGAACCTACGCAATCAATGTTCAGGCAAGAGAGCCAGAATGGATCGCAAAAGCTGAAGTCGCCAATGAAAGGCGACCTGGACCTGTCAGTGAAGTTTAGGAAAGGGAGATAGAAGGAAAGAAGTTCAAGCTCGTTACCTCGATATGCAAAGACTTGCAAGATAAGATAGCTGAGGTCATATCAAAACACAAGGATGCTTTCGCGTGGTCATCTGCGAACATGCCTTGGATAGACCCAAATTTTTTATGCCATATGCTTACTATGGATGAAAAGGTGAGACCAGTGGTTCAGAGGAGGAGAAAGTTCAACGAGGATAAGCGTCTCATCATTAGAGAAGAGACTCAGAAGCTTTTGAAGGCTGACCACATAAGGGAAATTCAATACCCTGAGTGGTTGGCAAATGTTGTGTTGGTACAGAAGGTCAACGCGAAGTGGAGGATGTGCATCGACTTCATCGACCTAAACAAGGCTTGTCCCAAGGATTCTTATCCCTTCCAAGCATAGACTCCTTGGTGGACAACGCCTCAGGTTGTCGGTTGTTGAGCTTCCTAGACACATTCTCGGGTTATAACCAGATCCTTATGCACCCAAGGGATGAAAGTAAGACTGCCTTTATGGCTGAGTTCGCTAACTATTGTTACAAGATCATGTCCTTTAGCCTTAAGAATGTTGGCGCTACCTACCAAAGGTTGATGGACAGGATACTCGCCCCAATGCTTGGACGAAACGTACATCCATATGTGGACAACATGGTCGTCACATCAGAAGAGAAAGACCAGTATATTGCTGACATAGAGGAGCTATTCACGACAATAGCTAAGTATAATTTGAAGTTGAATCCAGAGAAGTATGTGCTCGGGGTAGAAGTAGGGAAGTTCCTGGGGTGTTTGCTAACTAAAAGGGTTATAGAGGCGAACCCCGACAAATGTGTTGCCATCATAGGAATGAGGAGCCCTGCCAACGGGAAGGAGGTCCAACAGCTAACTGGACGCATGGCAGCCCTTTCTCGTTTCTTGTCGGCTAGTGGAGATAAGGGGTACCCATACTTCTAATGCCTCAAGAAGAACAACCGACTTGTGTGGACTGGTGAGTGTAAAGAAGCCTTCACCAAGTTGAAAGAGTACTTGGCTAGTCACCCTATTCTTGGTAAACCGCTTTCAGGTACCCCCATTCATCTTTATTTTGCGATCATAGATCGGGCGATCAACTCGGTCATTGTGCAAGATCAAGACAAGGTCTAGAAGCCGATCTACTTTGTGAGTAACGTGTTGCAGGGACAAGAGACACGGTACCAGGCCATTGACAAGGCTGTCTTAGTTATGGTATTCATAGCTCGACGACTTCGCCACTACTTTCAGAGCTTCATTGTGATTGTGATGACTAACATGCCCATTCACAAAGTCCTCCAAAATCCCAACATAGCAAGTCGAATGGTCTGCTGGGCAGTTGAATTGTCATAGTTTGATATATAGTATGAGCCTCGAGGGCCAATTAAGGGGCAGGTGTATGCTGACTTCATAGTAGAGCTTTCATCTGAAGGTCAACAGCCTAATCCCAATGACTTCTAGTGGGTCCTTTCGGTAGATGGATCCTCCAATCAACAGGGAAGCGGGATTGGGGTCATTTTAGAAGGGCAAGTGGTTTGTTAATCGAGCAAGCCTTGAGGTTTGCTTTCAAAGCCAACAACAACCAAGTTGAGTATGAGGCCTTGATAGCAGGGACGTTGCTAGCCAAGGAGTTGGGTGCTCAGAGTTTGTTGGTGAAGAGTGACTCGTTGCTTATTACTGGGCAAGTCACGAGTGAGTACCAGGCCAAGGATCCGCAGTTAGCCTCATATCGCAGGTATGCCATGCTTTTGAAAGCAGATTTCTCTACGTTTGAGCTTGTTCATGTCCTTAGAGAGCAGAACTCCCGAGCAGACCTACTGTCCAAACTAGCAAGCTCGGGGAAGGGAGGTCAATAGAGGTCAATCATTCAACAGACCTTGAAGTCACCGAGGACCGCTGAAAGGGGACCTCGGCAGTTCCAGGTTGCCGACTTGGTGATGCAAAAAGGCCCACCCTACCAACTAGAGAACAAGTTATCTCCAAAGTGGACTGACCCATTTCACGTAGTCGAGGTGCTCGGGAATGGAGCGTACAAGCTAAAAACTCTAGAGGGGGGAGCCATTCCTCGAATGTGGAACGCGACCAATCTCAAGTTTTATTTTAGCTAAGATATTTTGATTTAATGCTTTCTTGTTGAACAATGTGATGATAAAGGTGATGCTCTTTTTCCCTTGAAGGGGTTTTTTAACGAGGTCATCTAATGATAAGTTTGTTCTTGAAAGATGATGCATTAGTTTTGTTTATTTGTTTAGAGTTAGCACATGTCGGGTAAGACGACCTGTCTTGATAAGATTGTCCGAGTACGCGTCCTGTGTGTAAATTGATTATCTATTGTTAGGTAAGATGACCTATCTCGGTAAGATTATCCGAGTAGGCGTCCTGTGTGTAAATTGATTACACATTGTCAGGTAAGACAACCTTGTTAGAATTATAGGCTTTAAACAAGAGGGGGGTGAATTGTTTATGAAAGATTTTTGCAAACTTTGAAGGTAGAGTGAAAGAAAATGGAGAATTAATCAATTAGAAAATTGTTTAGCTAATTAGAAAACTGTTTTTAATATGATTGCAGAAAATCAACCTGTTGTTTTTACGAAACAATCGGTTGTTTTTATCAACAGTTTATAAAAACAAAGTTAAAAAAGTTTATAAAAACAAAGTTAAAGCAGTTTATAAAAACAAAGTTAAAGCAGTTTAAAGAGAGTGTAAGGATAAAGAGATTCACACAGAATGTTTATACTGGTTCACTCTTAACCAAGAGCTAGTGAAAGACAATAGAGAATTAATCAATTATAAAACTGTTTAGCTAATTAAAAAACTATTTTTAATATGATTACTGAAAATCAGCCTGTTCTTTTTACGAAACAATCAGTTGTTTTTATCAGCAGTTTATAAAAACAAAGTTAAAGCAGATTAAAGAGTGTAGGGATAGAGAGATTCACACAGAATGTTTATACTAGTTCACTTTTAACCAAGAGCTACATCCAGTCCTCAGAAACCACTGAGAATTCACTATGTAATCAACCCTGGATTACAAGTTACACACACCAAGAGTGATGATCTCGAACCCCTCAAGAACACACACCACTCCTTGGCAAAAACCACACCAAGAATGTTGATCTTGATCCCCTCAAGAACACAACCCTTCTTGGGAACACAAGTACAAAAATACAATTATAAAAAAAGAAGGGAATAGAATACACCTAGGTAAATCACAAGATCAAAGTTCAAAATACAAGACCCAATCTTATGCCACACTTGAGATGATCCAAAAGCCTTTTGAAAACTTGAAAACTATTTTTGATTGATCTCTCTCACTTAGTTAATGCATAGGAGCGTAAAACAACTTTTTTATCTTTCAATCAAATGGTTAAAACAATTAAAACAAAGAATCAAAAGCTGTTGGAATAATTTAAAACAGAAAAAACACTTAACAGAATTTTGTTAAGGTTTTCAGAAAAACAATCGATTGATTTATCGAAACAATCGATTGATTTTTGTTTGACAACAAAGGCAAAGGCAAAGCTTTTCCAAATCATTTTAAAATCCACTAAGTATCAAACAACCTGTTGATTCGAAATTTCAACCTGTTGATTCGAAATTTCAACCTGTTGAAATTTCATTTCCTTTTAGAAAACCTATCTTTTCAAAAGGTTAAAGATTCAAATGAACTTGGATCATCTTAAGGAGTTAATTAAGAAGTTTCAAACAACTACACACACAGCAGCAAGGTCTTCAAGATTTCCACTTGGATTTGGAGACATCAAAGCATCTTGTTCAACAGACCTGTCTCGATAAGATTATCCGAGTAGGCGCTCTGTGTGTAAATTGATTATCCATTGTCAAGTAAAACAACCTGTCTCGGTAAGATTATATAAGTAGGCACCCTATGTGTAAATTGATTACCCATTGTCAGATAAGACGACCTATCTCGGTAAGATTATCTGAGTAGGAGCCTATGTATAAATTGATTATCCATTGTCAGGTAAGACGACCTGTCTCGGTAAGATTATCCGAGTAGGCGCCCTGTATATAAATTGATTATCTATTGTCAGGTAAGACAACCTAACCCGGTGTCAGTATGACCACCCGAGTTCAGACGCTATGCAGTTTGATTTGCTATGACTAATGTTGTTTGGCTCAAGCCAAGGTAAGACGACCTAACTCGGGGTGCAAGCGACCACCCGAATTCAGGCAGTCTGTGGAATGATTAAATAATGGGCAGTGGAATTTTCTGCTTATGTTTACGATGAATCGATCTCCGAGATGAGATTCATTTTGACTTGTCTCCTCGTGATGCTCCGAGATGCTGATCTTTTGGACAAAGGGGGCTCTACTTGTTGATCAGACTCCGACGATCAAGTCAGTGAGAGCATTCAAACTATAAAATTTGTTTCAGCTTAAAGTATTCAGAAAAAGTATCCCTTTACTCGGGGTCTCAAACCCCTTTTATAAACATTCCTTCAACGATTTTCATCAATTAGAATATTGTTTCAACAACAGGAATATAATCTCAACAACAAGAATATAATTTCAACAATAAAACATTCTGGTAACGTGCATCTTTATTTTTGGATGTTATGCCACATTATTCCGAACAATTTTTAAAGATATATACGCTTTAATTAATTTCGCTTATTCCTTTTATTATTTTTACTTTAAGTATCTTCTTTGTGTATACTATTAAACATCTGGGTTGACCTCGTAATGTGTTATTGGACCCATACCTGCCACCGGCTGAACTGGGTATAACTTTATCTAACTGAGGACCGAGGATTCGAGCCTGTTTGGCCAGTACAATAATAATAGTAAACTTATTATAATAATAGTAAACTTATTATAATAATAATAAACTTATTATAATAATAATAATAAAGTTATAAATAAGAAAGTGAATTGGGCTAAATAGAGAACCCATCACTACACCATCAATTTTGTAGGACATAAGTTATCTATCCATCAACCATTTTTTAAATTTATTAAAATATAAAGACTATAATTTAAATAATTATAATTTTTATATTTTTTTACTTAAATAATTATAAACGCTATATAATAATTTAAACCATTAATACTTACAAATAAATTTTTTATTAATAATAATTAAATAGTTTAATATTTTAAAGTAAAAATCTTATCAATTTATCCCATTAAAAACAAAAATTAACTGGGTAAAACTTATATAATTAAATGCATTTTTTAATGTATTTAAACATATTAATATATTTTTCAAAAATAAAATAGTAAATTAACCTATCAATTTATCTTAACTATAGTGTGTCAAAAAAATATATTGACAACTAAATAAAAATTTCCAAAGAAAAAAAAAACATAGGAATAAAAAGATGAATGGTAAAAGATATAATTTTTATTCCTTTCAAATAAAACGCATACACTCTTGTATTTTCATCACTTATTTATTCTATTTTACTCTAACGAAACAACTTTAAATTTTTATTTTTTTTCTCTTCTACACTTATAATTTTAAATCAGAACTAAACAAACAAACAGAAATAAGAAATAGAAAATTTGAAAAATAAAGTTAAATGGCAAACTAGATAAAAAGAGAAACAATATGTGAAATAAAAGCAAGAGAACAGTCATAAGGTGTATGAGTGTACAACCTCTGCATAATTTGTTGGTAAAACATAATTTAAGAAAAGACTAAAAAATAATAACTAAAACTAATAAAAATGCAGGTTGAAATATCGGAATAGGATCTGTGCAGGTCATGAAGCCAAAAGATCCCTTCCTCACTATCGACTCTAGAAGCATGTTGTTTGTGTTTGGCAAAGAACTTAGCAGAACATTCTTTAGTTTGTTCCTCTAACTGCTAGTTATGATACTAGATTTTAAGCTTTTATTTTGTTTTAGCTTCAGTTAGTAGTTTATCACTAAGCCCCACATTGTATAAATATATACATTTAAGTAAGTTGGCAAAAGGAATAAAAGTGTTGTCTATCTGATAAAATTGAAAATAATTGTCCAATTTTATTATATTTTTTTTCCTATTTTATGATTTCATTGGCCTCTGTTTTTATTTTTCCTGCTGAAGTGAGCAAACTGTGCAAATTGCAATACCTGCAAAACCTAAATGGTAATAACAAACCCTGTGCGTCATTTTCACAGACACCTTGCCAACCAAGTACTGGTCTTGGTAATCAAAGACCTTCCATTCGACGCGCACCCACCACAACCATCACCGTCAGGTGCGCCGTGGACAAATGACGCCGTCACGGAGGTTCTCCGCTCCATCTCCCGCTATACCCTCCAATCACCTCGCTCCATCGGTCGCCAGAGCGGCTTCCGCCACCGCACCCCGCTGCGGCAGCGCAACCTCAACCTCGAACACCACAAGCTCCGCAACAACACCCTTGTCTTGGGCCCCGCCGCCCACCAAGACCCCTACAAGGTCCACCTCGGCCCACTAAAGGCCCTCGAGTTCTTCCGCTGGGTGGAAGCCCGCTTCGCCTTTTCCCATTCCGAAGCCACGTGCCGCGAGCTGGCCTGCCTCCTCGCCCGCGCCAGCACAATCAAGCCCCTCTGGAACTTCCTCAAACAGTACCCTCACGTGACCACCGCCACCGTCACGTGCGTCATCAAACTCCTCGGAGAACAAGGCCTCGCCGACGAAGCCTTGCTCACCTTCCACCGAATGAAACAGTTCCGCTGCAAACCCGATACCCACTCCTACAACGCGCTGATCCATGCGCTCTGCTGCGTGGGGAACTTCACGAAGGCGCGTTCCCTTCTCCAGCAAATGGAGCTTCCTGGTTTCCAGTGCCCGCCGGACACCTTCACCTACACGATTCTCATTAGCTCTTACTGCCGCCACGGCAGGCTCACCGGCTGCCGGAAGGCCACGCGCCGGAGGATTTACGAGGCCGGGCGTCTCTTCCGGTCGTTGCTTTTCAAAGGGTTGGTTCCCGATGTTGTGACTTACAATGCCCTAATTGATGGGTGCTGTAAGACGTGGCGCGTGGAGAGGGCTTTGGAGTTGTTGGATGATATGAAGACAAGGGGTGTTGTTCCGAACCATGTTACTTATGGGTCTTTCATAAGGTACTATAGTGTTGTGAATGAGATTGACAAGGCTGTTGAGATGTTGAGGGAAATGCAGAGGTTGGGGTATGGGGTTCCCGGTTCGAGTTCGTATACTCCCATCATTCACGCGCTTTGTGAAGCTGGGAGGGTTGTTGAGGCTTGGGGGTTTCTTGTTGAGTTGGTTGATAGCGGATCCGTGCCCAGAGAGTATACTTATGGGTTGGTTTGTGATGCGCTTCGCGCTGCCGGGGAGTGTGGCTTGTTGTTGGAGGAGGGTGGGGTACACAAGAGAATAAAGGATGGCATATGGAATAGGTATAGGCAAATGATGAAGGTGAAACCTGTTATGGCTCGCAGGGGCTATCCTGAGATGGAGGATCCAGTTTGAGTTTGAATGCACAAATCTAAAGTTGGGTTGAATTTCTATTTGAATTTGGGCATGCTGCTGGTGAAGTCAATCAGGCATGCGGTTATCTTGAAATGATTGTTACTGAGCTAGTGCGGGAATTGATTCTTCAGATGCAGGTATTCCATATGACATTGTACCACTGTTTTGCTTCCAAAACATGTCACCTTCATAAGTGGACACATCATGTATATTTAGTCCAAATAACATGTTAATGATTTCAACATCTTGCATAGATTTAGAATATGAGATATATTTCCTTCAAAAAATGAGTTTCATTTGCACTGGAGTAACACCATGTTTTGACATAGTGATATATATAATTTTTAAGCTTATAGCAGTTCCAACATCACTATTTTTTGGTCGCTGGCCTGCTCATCTGACCAGCTGCACCTAATTGGCAAACCAGATTGTGTTGATGTTGCTAATGCTGAATTTACTTGCTCATTTTCCTCTTATTACCATTAGTCTCTTACAAAATTGTGCTGTCTGTCTTCTTTCATATTACTATATAAGTAACAATGTAACGCATAATTTATCTTTGTCCATCCCTGTCAGTTTTCAACATTATCCAATGGAGTGATTCATACGTAACACTGACAGTAAAAATGATAATGTAATGAAATGGATGGAAACCAAACCATACATAACTAAGATTTAATCTGAAGTGATGCATACAGATTTAATCACAATTGTCTGTTGGCCTAATTTTCAGCGTTGTACTGATTGAAGCTATTTATTAAGTTGATCTCCTGACTACTCCGAAGATTCTTGACATCATAATGCCTTTAGATAATTGGATATAGATGGCTGTATCATCAACATAGATTCTTAGACCCTGCGAGAGGGATTGAAGACTATATTTTCTGTAATGCTGGAAACCTTTCTTCATTTTTGGCATGTTTTAGAAGGATGTATCCTCCTCTTTGCCCTCTATTTTTTCTTTTATCTAAGAAAATTTAGTTTTCAAACTGAGATGTCAGCCAATTATTAATGGTTTTTTTATGGCCTTTCTAGAACCATGACTAATGGCTGGCGTTATGGAGATTATCACAAATTTGAAGCGCTGTAAACTTATGTGCTGAAGTTGCCACGACACAGTTGATACAAGACTGAGCTCAGAAAGAACTCTGAATGAGGAGAGTGACAGTTTGCTGCAATATTTATGATTTTGAGCTTATAATATTTGGCACAACTTGGGGCTAATCATATGTTGCCACTGGGATCATGTGAAGACAATGTTATAATACCCCTGAATATGCCACTAGTGGGAAATTAACGATGAGACCTGATATTTACATTTCTGGGGTAGTGCTCTGGGAGCTAATTACTGGATATAGAGCATACGATGTGATACCCATGGCTCTGAAAACTTTTTGTTGACTGGGTGTTGCTATAATTCTTTCCTTTTTTTTTCACCCAGCAGTAATAATATATTACTTTTTTTTCTTTCTCAGTTGAATAATATACATATTCTAACCTTACCAAATCACACTTGTTGCAATGTATGCGTTTTTTCATCAGTCTTGGAGTGAAATACTATGTTTGCTCTTGTAGTTTGTATTTCTAATTTGTCGTGTGTGCTTGAAAGAGGACTGAAGCAATTTCATATCTGATTAGCTGTTGCTAGTCAATGAATGTCAGGCTCGTTAATATTCTAGAAAGGCATGGCAATAGACTTATAATTAGTGCATATTTACTTTTTCAGGTTGCTACATTATATCCAGGTAATATTATTGCATTGCTTGTTCTGTTTGCAAGGTCTATCTGTATAAACCCTACATAAGTTCTTGCACCTTGATAAATATAGTGAAGATTTTTTTCCAGTTGCAAGACTAGCATGGCTTAGTTTCCTGGTGTCTGCAGGTGGCTCCCAATGTTTAGATAGAGACTAGAAATTTTTCATGATTGGTAGATTAACATGTGCAGGGTACCCAGGATCTGGTTTGGCTGATCAATACTAATACTAAATATATATACTCATTTTTTCAACTCATTTCTACTTTCTTTTCTTTAATCGAGACAAGTTTATTGCCCTCTCTTTCTCTTTCATTTTCTACTCTCGTTTAATCCAAACAAGACATTTGTCTGAGTTGTTTTGAGTTATCTATCATTCCCTCTCATCTGTTATCTACAAGTTTTACTTTAAGATCACCAACAAATACCGTTAATACTTCTAATTTTTATTTTTAATCAACAAAAATATTATTTTAGTTAGTCATTCTCAAACTTATTGTCATGTCTGTTGATGTAACCTGCAGAAGAAATTAATGTTATGATTCTTTAACTATTATGCTTTGAATGTCTTATGCTCTGAAATATGAGTAACGTGATATCTACGTAATAAGATATATAGTTCTACTTTTGGTTAAGGTACCATGAATAGACCCCTTTTACGCAACAAAGTCAGACATTAGAAAAACACATTATTGTATGTCGTGCTAAACTGCAGTAGAATCACATCATACCAAATTCAATAAGATACACTTTAATTAAATTTTAAATCTTTTATAAACTTAAGTACTTTTAACAGAATATCAAATTTTTATATTTTCAACCAAGTTTATTATATTTTTTTTTGTTAACTAGGTGATAATAATATTTTTAATGTAAAATGTAAAATAACTTTAATTGCTTTAATTGAAATTATGTTAAAAAATCGAAGTTATCATACTCTTAGATAATTTTTACATTATTACTTACAAAGACTAAATTGATACGTTTTATCATACTCTTGTTTTATATTAATGATAACATTGTTTTATATTAATAACAAAATTTTACGTGTTTAAACACATTTGAAAATATGAAAAATAATTTAACAAGATAAAATTTGTATTACTTAATTAATAAAAATTTAAACAGAAAAAATTAATTAAAAAATATAAAATTTTAAATATTCAATAAAACAAAAAAAAATTAGTGAAAAATTTAATCCAAAATATTTCAACTTAATAAGAAATTTGAAACTTGATTAAATTTTGTTTTATTATATCATGAGATGATAAGATCATGTTAATGAATAAGAGGCTCTAGAATCTATATTTATTCAAATTTATATTACTTAAGTCTATTTAAATAAATTTATTTCAAAATTTAAATTCATATTTTTGGATTCTAAATTTAATCTTTAGATTTGAATTAAATATAGAATGGATAACCTTTTGGATTTTAAAAAATCGAAATCAAAGTGTGTCTCAATCATTTCAAGTTATGAAATGGTTGAGTCAAACCCAAGTAAGGTAACGACAGGTCGGACTCAAGTCGAATCAAGTAGGCTCAGACAAATATTGAGTCGAGTCAGTCCAAGAGAAGGTCAAGTCGATTAAGACCTAGGTTAAGTCGAGTTAACGTAGGTCTAGATCGAGTCTAGTCGACCCATGCCCAAGTCCAGTTGATTTGAGTTGAACACACATCAAGTTAAGTCGGCCCAGACCCATGTCGAGTCAAGTCGATCTCGGTCGAGTCTAGTCAGAGTCACCCCGAGCTCAAATCCAACTCAGACCTAGGTTGAGCCGAGTCGATCCAGAATCTAAATAAGTTGAGTCAACCCAAGTCCAAGTTGATTCAAGTTGGTCGGGCCCAACTCAAACAAAGTCAGCTCGAGCTTATATAAAGTTGAGTAGGACTTAGCCTAATTCTAGTCGAGTTGACCTAGGCTAGGTCCAACCGAGTTGGTCCATCCTAGGTTAAGCAACGTTGGCCTAACCCAGGTTTAGCTGAGTCGACCTAGTCCAGGTCAAATGTAACATCCTTATTTTTCTCACATTTAATAATATAATATGCATGAATTTTTAACATAAATAATTACATATGTACATATATCATCTATATAGTACTCCAAAATACATCTCTCTTTATAAAGAAAATAATACTTACAAACATCAAACAAAGTAATAAAAACAATATATATATATATATATTCCATCTGCTCACTAGGGAGCTCTCTCACCTACAATCTCATCTGTTCCCTGTAAAATACACGATCATCACAAATAAAGAAAACAAAAACACAACAAACAACAAGGTAATGTAGCTATAAAAATAATTTGCTATATAATTTCAATTTCAATTAACAAACATAAAGTTGTCAAGTCTCGTACATTTTCTCAAAAGCCATCAAGTGTCAATCATAATTCATCATTCACATTACTCGTGTTAGACTTTATATTCAAACACTTGACTCTACTTCCAGAAGATTCATGCATTGACTTAGGCTCAGAGATATGCATCTGTCATACTACTTCACTGTGAATCCACATTATGCACATAAATAATCTCAATATCATATCACCTAGTATGACAAGATTAATTCATATGATCTGAAAGAACAAATTATATTTCAAATCGCAAAAAAAAATCATATGAACCTCCTTATACTCTCAACACCTGATAATCTTCATCTATATGATTCCAATATATCAGGAGAGGCAAGATATCTCCTTCTAGACGAAATCCTAGTCAATGCACATCCTAAACAATCTTAACATAGTATTTTCTTTCCTGAAAATACTATGCCTTAAATAAGATTCATATTCCACATCTCACAATATCCATAAACACACAATTAAATCATAATAAAAAATAGAATTTCAAAACACAAAAATTCATCCATGGATCACATAAATTCATCCCTAGTTTTTTAAGACCATGCCATCTAATGGTGGCAACAAATTGTAATGGACATTGGGCTAAACAAGAGGTCATCCGTGGTCTCTTGGTATGAATTGAAAGCATGTATGCGCGCGCAGTTTGTTCCTCCTCCTTATAGGAAGGAACTCTTGTTGAAGCTCCAACAGCTTCATCAAGGACCTAGGACGCGAATATTTTAAAGATCTAGAAATAACTTTGACTAAGATAAATATGCATGATAGTGAAGAGTCAAAGATCACTAGGTTTGTGAGTGATTTAAGGAAAGAAATTAAAGATGTTGTAGAATTATGAGTACTCTTCTTTAAAGAACTTGGTTCACCTAGCCATCAAGGTGGAATCATCATGATGTCTTCTACAAATCTTCTGGAAAGGATAAAAATAACATTTCTACAACAACTTATGAAAATTCAAAAGCTTATGAAAATTTATTTAATATTTATTAAATAAATTAAAATTTATACTTTAAAATTATATTCATTTAACAATTTAATATAAATTTAAAAATTCATTTTGATTTCCTTGGTGGATTCTATATAAATTATGGTTTACAATTAAATCTAAATGAAAAGTTAAATAAAAAACAAAAACTAAACTAAACGCGTGGGCACGGTTTCATAGTAGTTTTCCACTTGAAACATAAGAAGAAATAAAAATAAGTTATTTTTATAAAATAGTTTGGGTTTTAAATTATAATTTTTGACCAAATAAAATGACAGTTGTTTTGCAAATATAATTAAACACTTATAGGTAGCTTAGTAGAACTTTTCATCTAACTTCACAATTCTATCTTTTCACTTTGTTCAAGGTGCAATGTTGTAATCATCTTCTTCTGATAACATCTGAAAAAAAAGTTTTTAATACAATAACACTAAATGCACACACATATTCAATAGATTGTATAAGTGAAAAATTCTTTATAATTAATTTACATATTTTTGTTTAAACATATAAGGAGATATTATAATTATTTTAAAAAATAATTTGTTTACAATTTAAGAACTTAAGGACATGTTCAGGATTGATAAAGAAAGAAATATTGCAATGAAAGTTGGAAAAATATGAAAATAAATTAATAAAAACATGAAAAATGATAAAAAAAAAATTGTTTAAAACTTTTTCTGCCATGAAGAGATTTGTGAAAAAAAATGATTTGACATTATCTTTTAAAAAAATTAATAAATTATATACCGATTATATATGTAAATTATATTTTAGTATATATATAATATTTATTATTTCTTTATTAATTATTAATATTAATTTTCATATTATAATAAAATAAATAATAAATAAAATATTAATTTTAATTATTAATATGTATTTTTATTAAATTTAATTATTAATTTATTTTAATTTTAATCTATATTTTTAAATTATTTTATATTAAATTATTTTATAACTTTTTTTAAAATTTATTATTTATTAAATTTGTAAACTTACATTTTATATGTTTTAAAAAATTTTAAAAATCTTTCATAATATTATATCAATTACAAATTTCAATAATTTTTTTTTCAGAAAGTTAAAAATCTCATTTTTCTCTCGAATCACTCTAAATCCCCTCTTTCCATTTTCCATTTCTTCTTTCCCAGATCTAAACATAATGAACATGTTAAATTTATCTGTACAAAATCTATCTGTACTTTGTGAGAAAAAGGATAGGAAAAAAATGATTTTATGTATTATACTATGAAAGAAAAAAACACTGAAACAATTTGTTAAAAGATATAACTATATTTTTACAATAACTTTCTGTCCTTATTTACTGTTATAATATAAAAAAATAAAGATGATAAATATTGATAAATTACATAAAATAAAAATCATGTGAGAGATACAAAGAGAAAAAAAATAAGAATAGAAAGATTGAAGAAATAAATAGAAATATGTCAAATCAATAAAAGTGAATATAGGAGTAATGATAAGGCTACGGGAGCAGCTAAGTTAACAGTGTTTACAGTGAAATTCCCTTAGGATGTGTAGGATGTGTTTGGATTAGAGGGTGTGGGGGAGTGGAAAATTGAGGATGAGTGAGAGTGCAAGTATGAAGAAAGTGTGAAGAAAGTTAAGGTTGTTTGGATTGGGGTATGTTAGAGTGGATGTGTGAGGAAAGTTTATTGAAAATTGTGAGTGATGTGATAGTTGTAAGAATATTATAAATTATTTTGAATAGTAAAGTTTGTGAGATTAC
>Ga0123342_1001479_pt1 | contig 39530 bp, 16 predicted proteins | sample Turbeawhitnodule_FD_89960 | JGI IMG/M metagenome (GOLD analysis project Ga0123342, IMG submission 89960) | Root nodule microbial communities of legume samples collected from Mexico - Turtle bean Mexico white nodule | ecosystem: Host-associated > Plants > Roots > Nodule | place: Mexico: Nepantla...
GATGACGGACCTCGACGGCAACATCGTCGACGTCCCCAACCCGGGCGGCCGTGGCCCCGGCTACCGCTACTTCGGCGCGGCGAAGAAGCTTCCCGGCGTCAAGGAGCTTTTCGAGAAGCCCCCGGAGCTCCGCAAGCGGCGCACGCGGTATGATATTTATAAGCGGATTGATGCGAGTTATTATGGTTACCGTGATGAAGAGGATGGTGTGCTGGAGCGGCTGGAGGGCCCGGCGGAGGAGGCGATGCGGCGGGAGGCGGCAGAGGAGTGGAGGAGGTTAGATGAGGTGCGGAGGGAGGCGAGGAAGGGGGTGAAAAGTGGGGAGGTGGCGGAGGTGTCGGCGGTGGCTAGAGAGATGTTGAGGGAGGAGGAGGAGGAGGTGGTGGAGGAGGAGAGGGAGAGGGAGAGAGAGAAAGAGGAGAATAGGGAGAGGAGGGAGTTTATTGTGCACGTGCCGCTGCCGGATGAGAAGGAGATTGAGAGGAGGGTGCTGGAGAAGAAGAAGATGGAGTTGTTGAGTAAGTATGTGAGTGAGGGGCTTATGGAGGAGCAGACTGAGGCCAAGAACATGCTCAATATTCAACGTTAGCGGGGACTGTGCAACATTGTGGTTGGAAACTGTTTTTTGGTTAGGTTTTTTTTATCTTGTGTTTTGAAAATTTTAGTGTGTAATTAGGCTGGTTATAACACCTTTTGCAATTGAATTAGTGCAAAATGTAGAAGAATGAATGTGTTGCTCCTGGGATGCTTTTTCAGAAATTTTATGGCAATTCATGATCAGCACTTGAAACCCAACACACATTCTCCTATGAGTGCACCACTGCCACAAATATGTGGATAAATATTGGTATATAATTAGAAGTATAATAGATCAAATATATTAACAATATAATCACTTTTATATTATCAATTAATTAAAGTAGTGTTGATTTATCTTTTAAAGTTATTATTAAAAATTTAGTTTATTTACATTAAACTTTTTATTGGACTATCATTATTTTATACTATTAGTACATAATTTATTTTCTCTATACTGATACTTAGAAGATGCCAGTCTTGGTTGTGTTGGTAAGTTTTTAAAGGTGCAATAATGACTAATTTTGTATACATTAGCCATTAAGGAGGTGTTTGACTATTTTGATGCTCGTGCTCTTTATTTCAGTTAAAGATTTGATGGAAAGTTTCATAACACAGAGTCAATCAATGTTAAATATATCTTAGCCTCCATCTAAGTTTGATTCTTATTGAATCACATTTGTAGGATACACAACCACCAACTGGATAGTTTAGTATTAAGGTTCCAAGTTAAGGAGCATGCCATGGGTAAAAAAGCCACTTGGATTCCACAGAAAGATTCATGGGACTAGTGTAATTTAAAGGAAACCTCGTGTTTGGGCTCGAATCAATTTCAGACTGTACAACTCATCTTAGAGATTTCGCAACATGTAAATAATCTAGTTTGGAGCTGTAAAATTCTTAAATATACGAATATATGAAGGTTTGAAGAAAGATATGCATAATATTTAGAGGTTTGAAGAAAGATATGCATAATATTTAGAGGCACTAAATAAGAAGCCCGTGATATTTGAAGAGACTAAATAAAATAAAATAAAATAAAACCTTCTCATAATGAAAAACTAACCAGAGACCATTTGACAAACATGTTAGGAGGGATTCGCTTAGGAAAAAAAATTAAAAATGGCGGATTATATACGAAACTCGTGAATTGTTTAGGAACTAATCAGTCAAGTCTATATCTTACAGCCAAATTGTTAACCCAATCCAATCCCAATTCACTAATTAAACGACATGGGTTCCAAAAACTACAAAACTGAAGGGGAAAAAAATGTCCTGCATTGATTGTAGCTCCATAGACACATAATTAAGATCTAACCAGAAAGTTTTTTTCTCTAATGAATATTATAATTCTTCCACTTGGACTGTAAATCCACACTGACATCGCTTTGTCAATAGAGAGGTTTCCCTGTCAAAGCTCTCGAACTCTTTCAGAAACATATGCTCATGATCTTTTACTGGAGTGCTTAATGATGCACCAAGACTAGTATCACACTGGTCCACCTGTTGTTGTTTTACGTTGTGATTCTTGTCATAGCTATCACCAACTGTGGCACTCGACTCATTATTTATACATTGGCCACCAGATGGCATCTCTGAAGACAAACTGTTACTAATATAACGATTATTTAACCTCTGACGAGTTACAATAGAAGAAAGAAGTTGGTACCATCGACTAAGAGCCTGTTTTTCATCCCTTTTCTTTTCTTCAGCTTGTCGCCTTTCTTCTTCCTCTGCATAAGCCTAGGGAAAGTAGTAAAACGAAGTTATTAGCATAAATCATAACTGTTATAAAAAAACCAGAAAAACTCACCAAAATTTATCAACTTAAATCAACAGATATATTGAGAGCAATAAAGCAGATGATATACTAGCTTCACAAGTCAAAAGTTTAGTTTATTTGGAACAATTATATTTATTCAGCAAGAAAGATGAAAATACGGTACCTCTAGCAGTACATCCTTGAACTCGGAACACACAACAATACCATCAAAGACAGGATATGAACGACCGTTTTTAAATTCAAAACCAACCATAGCTGGCGCATAATCAATTTCAAGTCTCTTGGCAACAGAAAAGGCCTTTGGAAACCTTAAGTGTACGGTCCCTGGTGGAAGACATTTCTCAGACCAAACATCTACTTGACCTCGTTCATTCTGGATGTAAAATAGAAAATATAACTGTTATTAATATGAAAACATTAATTATCTCAACAAAAACAAGCAAATATGCTCTTGCACTTTCCAGTGAGTTCATGTGAATGTCTATTAACACTGGTGCAGCAACTAACGCAAGCAATTGTATTCAAGCTCTATCAATTTCATTCTCTTAAATTTAAGCCTAAAAGGTCTTTCTCCCTACTGCTTCCATTCATTTAAAGTAGAAAAAAAATTACTATTTGAAAGACTCCTCCTCCCGGTCACAGAACATGTGGGGATTTTAATATGATTGTGGTTTTTACATTGTCCCCTCAGATTCTACATAAGACGGTAACTAAGAACAAAAAGTCTTCATTAGAACAGTCATACACTAGAACAGTAGGAATGTATAGTTGGGGTGACAAAATCTGCTTGACATGATCTTAAAATGTCAAACCAACAATTGTTTTGCAATGATCCAGTGTGCAAATCATGTGGTAAATAATTGATTACTTTGCAAACAATTTTTCATACACACGTTATCATACAGATCCATGCTCTTTCCAATATTTAAACAACACCCAGAAAGTAAGAGACATTACCCTGGGAACTATCCCATTCACAGCATGAGGCAAATTTAACGGTTCCAGTTGCCACTTCCCATAAAGTTTAATTTTGTCCATAGAGTCACTGCAGCCATAGTCATCAGCTTCAGAATCTTGTACCTTTTGAGGCTTTATGGAACGTTGAAGCTCCTGATGGGAATTTTTTGGGTAAACAATCAATTACATTAATTAAAGTGAAAGAATACAACAGAATCAGGAAAAAACGCTAACATACTCAGCCAGTTGATACCTTCACAGGATGTTCATTGGGTTTAACTTGAAGCCCTTCTCGCAGCCACCTCTCTTTTGTCTTAACTGTTTGCACACAAGTCCTAGGATAAACTGAGTGACCTGAACAAAAGCCCAGTATTGGACCCTTTGGATGAAGTACTTGATACTTCGTAAGCCATTTTTCTATGGCATAAAGTGGATGACTTTTGTAGGCCTGCAAAGCGATAAAAAGTCAAGATATATATCGCCATCTACAATATTAAGCATCATGTTTCCTATTACTTTTGACCTACCTGCTGATTGGTAGGAAGAGGTTCAGTTAATGCTCTAGTTTCCAACTCAATATCCTCAATAGAGCTCCTAGTAGGGACAAAAGAATCCATAGTATTGGATTGCTTGGAAATGCTTTGGCTTTTTCTTAAATTATTCACACCTCCAGTTGCCCCAGACTCCAAGTCTCTCAATGGTGCCAACACAAGATCCCACCATGTTGAATTGACTCGATGTGATGCTATCTTGTACCACTTCATACAATACCTGACATGTCAACATGTAGTAGCATTTTCAGGCCATCATGAGAAGTAACTTTCTGTAGAACTGTCTCAAGCCTTATGAAAAGCTACTTATAAGTAATCATGAACTTGTGTTGAAAAAGGGAAGGGTGGGATTTTGGCCCCCTAATTTCCCATCCTCTTCCCTCTAAATTTTTTACTCTAACAAGGTAAAATTATAAAAATATCTCCCCTCCTAACATATTCAATTAGGCTGTTCCATTTTTCATAATGCTGACAACCTATGTACCCAGACATTTACTATGATAGTTTCAAGTTAATAATTCTTATTCTTATTTACTTTAGAGCTAAGTTTGACTGCTGATGAAGTAATAGTTACTAACAACTCTAATACTTATGCTAGAGATAATGAGGCATCCACTTACATCTTGACACCATGTTTCCTTTCCTACTTTTAGAAACCCATTCAACAGCTCAAGTTATTAAACTTTAATTTAATGCCTCCAATGTCTAAGGGAGAATTTTGGTTTTTCGTATCATTGTGCATGTGACCAAATGAAACATGCATATTTTAGTGAACAGGATTTCCCCATCTATTCCTCTCACTCGAGTGAGAATTAATAAAAAATATAGTATATTATAATCTCGATTACAATAACTGATCCCACATTGCTTGTTCACTGCAAAACTTGTCATCAATTGTCCTTCTGTTAGTATCCAAGAAGTATTCAGTGAGAATTTCTGTTTGATCTCCAACAAACACAAATAATTCATTCTTAATTTCTAAGAATATTTGAAATTTCCAAAAACCAAATAATAAAGCAAGTAATAATATAAAAGCTACAAAAGCTTAACTGTGCCATACTTAACATATATGGAGAAAATGTCAAACCTGCGGGTCACATCTTTGGCCCCTTGCCCAGCAAAGGCAACAACATATCTCAAAGATTTTTTGCATGCAGCTACCATGGCTTCAACCTTGTCCTCTCCATCAATAATCAAATTGACAGCGTCAACATGCACCCACTTTCCTGTCAAATTTTCTTCACTGCAATATACTTCTGCCCAATACAGAGGAGATCCTACTTTCATTGATCCAATTGCTGTAGAAATTACTTGGGAGGAGGTTGATGATTCTTCACCGGTAAGCCTTTTCACTCTTTTGGATGGAGAAGAAAAACAGGAAGAGTCAGGATTTGCACCTGACTTGTCCTGAGATTCAACGGCTGTAGCAGAAAGAGCCATTTCCAACTGCATATCAAATTCAAGATCTCCTTTCCTCTTTGATTTACGAGATTTGTTGGTGAGAGACGATTCCAGGTTACTATCTTGTGTCTCAGAAGCTTTCGAGTTTGCAACACTATCATTTCTTACTTCAACAATAGGAGGATCTCTAGACTGATCCATGTGCTTTGTCACACGACATTTCTTACTTTTCTGTGAATGGACAAGAGAACTTTCACAGACATTCTCTCTCTCACTACAAGATAATGATTCTTGAGGTGATTTAAATTCCACTTTTCGCTTAGATACCATTGGTGTAGAAGTTTTAAATATCCCGCAACTAGATCCACTTGCAACTTGAAACGCTTTAAGAGGGGAAACATCCAAAACGGACACAAACCTGAAATATGCCTTTGATAAGAAATTTAACAGCACATATGCTCAGAAGTCCATGAGTCATAAAAATTGAATAAATTTTGTTACTGCCACCTGTTCATGGCAATAGTATTGATACTCTAACATCTTTTGTTTTAACATATTTCATTCTACCAATTATTTAAAGGCACACTTCTGACTTGCCTATATACTTTGAATCAGAACTTCATTCTATACCATGAAGGTCAAAATAGAGTAATTGCTACGTTATTATTGTTATCTTTCCTTTTCTAGATTCAATACATGCACCGTCACTGTTTGTATATTACCATTCCCAGCCCAAATAATAGAAACCACATCCTGCAGGTGGTTAAAGATATGAAAGCATTTTGGAGTGGATGATTCATGAATCAGGGAATGCATCAGCAGCAGTTGGAAACCAATATAAATATGTAACATCAGGGTGTTTTTCTATCAAATAGAAAATACTAGCTTAATGTTGCACTTAAAGTATTTAATGTACAATTTTTTCCAATCAGCAATATAAAAAGTAATTGAGGAATGATAGAAAGATATTCTGTTATGTGCTGCAATACCTGGCTGTAAGATTTAAAGCTCTTAATAGAGCCACTGATAATGCTGCAATCTGCAATTTAAAAAAAAAAATCCTTGCCCCAGTAAATGTTCTGCCAAGCACTAAGAAATTATATAAAGTATATAAGATAACAGAACCAACCCAGTCTCTCTTAGAAACTTTATTTTACTACTGATTTATGTTAGTGAATTATAAGCAGATGAAGAGAGTCATTAAAAGACCATCAAATCCTTTCTTTCAAGTAATGAAAGAATTAGTAGTAACATATCCTGCACTTTCAAGTTCCAACTTTGGAACTAGAGCATTTGTTTTATGCCTGGGTAATCATACTACAGCGAATGGAAGCTTTATTAAAAGACAAACTCAAAATCTAGTGAAGTATATTAACAAAAATGCTATTAAAAATGGACTGGGCCAAACTTGCTTCCAAAAGTTAGCTCAAGGAAGAAGGATTATCCAGCCTTATAAAAAGTATTGACCATATTCCTAATCAATATGGGATATCTTAGGACACAACCCCTCAAGATTGGACATCTAGAGCCTAAAGTTTGTGGAGCTGAACATCTACAGATAGCCCAACATTGATATTGAAGAGGCTTTGATACCATATTAGAGAACAACTGAGCATAAATCGCTCCAAAAGTACTAGATCGAGAGTGCAGGATTGCCCAAGTCTTATAAATAAGCAGTATTTTAGCCATATTCCTACCAAATGCCAGACATCTTAACAAAGCCATAATAAAAATAGATCTACCTCTTCAGGACTGCCTTCTTGTGATTCTAAAGCTGAGGCCAAACCAAAGCATGGTGAAGCTTCTCTATTCATACAGTTTTTAACATGGAAATTATCGTGGAACTGCATGTGTTTCACACAAGGATCAAACAAGATATAACAAATGATGTAGCATGAATTTATACAAAACTGCACATTAAATGTAACAAAATAGTATGTGTATACTAATGAAACCATACCCATGATATTAAAGGATATAGAGCTTTTGAAGTGAGTTTTTCAACATTTGACAGCTGGAGCAAGTGTGCTGGAAGTAGAGAAAGCAAAGAAGCCTGCCATTATCAAGAAATGCACAACTTGACAAGCAATTTTGGTGAGCAAACAAGTTTTAAATTGTTTCACTTAAAAAATGTTCTCCAAAATAAATTTCCATCAAACATTATAAAATAGAATTAGGAATAAGTAAACTCAATCAAAATTGACGAAGTGGCTTAAGGTATACATATAAATGCAAACATGTTGTAACGAAATCCCTATATTAACAACTGTTTCAAAAAGTATAACAAAAAAAGTAATATCTGATACAATAATTGAGTTATGGATTACCACAAACAAGTGGTGTTAAGGAAGCAAAAGCTTGATGACACAAATGTAGCATATAAAAGAAATGCTAATATAAATTATCCATTCAAAATATTAAAAATTAACAAGAGTCAACCTGAATAAGAGGATCATCACAAGCATTGTCTATTAATCTTCCTCGAGCGAGTAAAGAAAGCAAATGAACCTTGTGTACAAGTTCAGCCAACTCCTGAAGAATTTTACAAATTACTTTTGCAAAGTACCTAAAAGCTATTTTATATTAAAGCCAAGACAAGTTCAATGCTACAGCAATTAACCTTATCCTCCACAGAAGCTCGTCGAACTTGTTTCTGTACGGTTTTATTAGGGGTCAGATTCAATTCAATTGTTACAGGATGATCATCCCTGGCAACTACACCATCTTCCCAATCTGAGTCATCCAGCTCTTCCTTATTATCGAAGTACTCCTGACCTGAACTACTACATTTCTCCCCAGCAGAAGCATTTCCCAAGGAATTTCTACTACAATGTCCAACCTCTGACGTCTTTGATTGAAGCATTGGATCCAAGACTTGGGTTCCATTTTGTTCTGGCTCAAACTCAGCCTATAAGAATATCGGAAGAATAACATGCTGCTTTAGGAATTTAGACACTCATACTTTGATTTAAACATTAAAACACCTAAGAATAAAGTCAAATCAGATAATTAAGTCATCAAAAAAATTGCACAGCACAAATTACGACAAGTAAAAATAACAAATTAGAGGGACCCACTGTCTTCTTTTTCCGGGAAGTGCCAACTTTATTAGCACGGCGCAGAAGCTTTCCAACAGCCTCTCGAGATATTTCGGTCAGTGCTCCTGAAATTCAGTATAAACATTGATCACTCTGAGTAAAATAATTTTGCTCAGTAATAGTTGTTGGACATGATTTTATCAAACCATTATCACTAGGTGATTGAAATTTGTTTCCATCTTCTGAGTTTTGTTGGGCTCCAGTTTGATCTTCTGCAAAATTGAGGGGAAATACTCAAAAGAATATCCTGTTACCACCAATTGGTGTAAAACTAAAAATTTGTACCATTAAGATTAGAGCATCGATTTTCACGATTAGTAGAAAGCTAAGAAAATTACGCCTCTCCTATTAACTTGTTGTTTTAATTCCCCTAAGAAAACGAGTCTGGAGCGCGACTCAAGCATATGAAAATGTGACACTCTATCACATTAGTTCCTAAAAGTGTAATATGCTGTTACATTAGTCGCTGAAACTAAGAAAAATCCAAATAAGTTCCTTAATTTCTAGTTGTTTCATTTCATCTAAATTTTCAAACACTTACTATCATTTTGATCCTTAAACATATATTAATATCATCACTAGTCATTTTTATTTTGAATTTGGACCAATGTGATTGACAGATTGCTTTTTCAGGAACGTTTTTGAAATTTCCTCAGTTTGGAGGACTAGTGTGACAAAGTTATACACTTACAGGTACTGAAATGGAGGTTTACACTCTCAGTTAACACCAAACCAAGTAATTCTAAACTTGAAAAATTAGGAGAAAACCAAGAACAACTACAAAAAAAGTGAAAAACAAAAGAAAACCGAAACAGAGCATACAAACGTTCCAATTGGTACGTGGATTAGAAGTTGGAACGGAAGAATTAGAAAAATGTGTGTACGTGATGAGAAGATCGTTGAATACCTGAAGTTGAGGGTTGCCTCTTCCGCTGAGAAGCGCTTCCTCTGCGTCGCATTCTTCTTCGGAGATGAGAGGGAGAGAAAGCAAATGAACCACGTCGCGCCCAAAACTGTTGAGTCTTTTGTTTTGGGAACTGTGTCACGCTACCTGCGTCTCCACCCTTACTATCCAATGCACGCGACCGCCCTAAACAAAATGACGTAAAAGCCCCTGAAAGAAAAGCCTTTCACCTAAATGTGTATCTTACGTAATTATATTTTATGATAAGTGTATTTTAATATATATAAATTGCATTTTAAATTTATAATTCAACCTTTTCATATATATGTTTCTGTCAATCACGTTGACTCAAAATAATTATTTTAGATTAATATTTAAAATTTTAAGGTGATATGAAATTAACTTTGGAAGAAAAATAACATCAAGGTATTTATATAATTATTATAAATGAATCTTTAGCTACACTTATAACATTAACCATATTTGGAAAATGAGAGTATGAGATGTTCTTCTTAAGTTAATATCATTTAAAAAGAATTATGGATAAGACTTACTAGTTATTTTTTAGCATCAATACTTACTTCAGTTAACTAATATTTTATTTTAGAGAAATCAATATTATCCTTTATTATAATTCAACGTAGACTTTTATAAATAAATAATTCAATGAAATAGGTAAAATTTTGAAGAATATAAAAATGGATAAATTGTATATGAAAAGATAATTTTCTTATACAGAAATTGTTTTCATAAATACGATTTCGATTGTTTTTTTTTTAATTTAATAACAATGAGGGAACTAAGAATAATTTATAGGGACCAACTATAAAAAAAATAAAATTATCCAATAAATATATGTTTAACCTTTTATCTAAATTTATTATGACATAAATTTGAGATTTTCCATAATGTGGTTATATCACGAAATTTATTTATAATTGAATATATACTAAACTTTTTATCTTTCTTTTTTCATGTATACTTTTACATAATCGGTCAAAACTTCATTATCAACATTGTGAAGTGTAAGTTTTGAATATACTATTTCTAAACGTGTATTTTAATTTACAACGGACAACTATCAATTCAAAAAATTATAATAATTAATTTTAGACGTATAAATAATTAAATTAATTATATTTTTTAACATATAAGACATATATACCTATATATACAAAGGAAATTTTCTATTATAACTATTTGTTTTTTTAATTTATTTCTATTTTATCTTTATTAATATTTTATTTTGAATATTTAAATATTTTTTAACTATTTACTAAATAATTAATTGAAAATTACTATTTTATTTTATTTTTAATATTAATATTGATATAATGTCATTTGTAAAAAAACAATTATCAATTTTATCAATTGAGTATTTTGTTAACCGTGGAACAAAATAGTTTACTAAACATGAAACCATTCTTAGCATATGAAACTTTTTTTTTCTTCATATCTACATTATTTTTATCATTTATTTAGTTGTTACTCTTCTTATCATTTGATTTTTTATTTCTTCTTTGTAAAAATATAAATATAATAATAATAAAAAGAAAAAGAAAATGTGGATTATGATTTTTAACATTGTAAGACATATAATATAATTTTGTTTGTCTATATTTTACTTCATGAATTGTTGATTACTTGTGAAAAAAACAAGATTAAAAGAAGGGAATTACTGAAAGTAAAATAGATTTATTTTGATAGAATTAACTCCCACAAAATAACATAAAAGACAATAAAAAGATAATAAAATGATAAAATTCATTAATAACATATTTAAAGTGTAAAAAAGTTTTATTTTTACGATAATTATTTTTAATGAAAGATAAAACCTTATCGGTTAATAATTCAATAGATTTATACCTTATATAAAACATGCAAAAAAAAATTCTTTATTCTATATTTTTATTATAATATCTTACATGTTTTTTATTCTATGTTTCAATATATTAATAATTTTCTTACTTAGTAACTATAAAAAAAAACCACTAATTATTATAACTTTAAACAAAAATAGGATCGTGCCCTCACCCATAACAGAGTTTTATGTATGATTAATCATAGATGAGATTTTAATGTTTCAAAAGTCCATTTTGCTATAAAAAAAACTTGTAAATTTAATAGATAACATAATAGTGTAATAACTATTAAGATTGTTTTTTAGAAGACTTTCATAATGAAGATTGTGTACTTCAGTTTTTTTATGGACTTATATGATAACAATATAAAATTTTATAATACACATCTAAATAGATTGGCTAGATTATACATCCAAGAAGTCAAACTTGTATATTTTATTTACATTCCTAATTCAATCACATCTGGATACAAAAGTACAGGAGAAAGAAATTCTCTAAAACCTATAACATGCTTATCGAAAACAGAATTGGCTGATCATTGATGGCTTGGTGTGTTCACATGACTTGTGGCGTAGCACGATTTTTAACACCATCAGAACATGCAGTCATACTAGTACTGAAAATCAAACCCAGACCAAAGGAATACTTGTGTGGCTATAGGGTTTTCAGAGAAAATTCCTATTCTGAAATCATGTTCATTTCTTAAATTCTACACCACCATCCGAATATACAATGATACCATTATTCAAATTCAACTCAGACCAAGAGAATAATTGTGTTTATTTGCACACATACTCGGAGGACGCCCTAAAAACAATTGTTTTCATCTGTGTAAGACAAGACTCATAGTTTGAATAACATTACATACTTAATTGTAGAAGGTAGTGTAAATTGTGAGCAACAAAGTTTAAATTATGTCTCTCACTCGTTCCCTGATAGATGTTTGTCTAGAAAAGCTTTAGCCAGATTACTGAAACTCACACTAACACCTTCGGCAGCTGCGTACCTTCTAATGATGTCAATAACTTCGGGCTTTAAAATCTCCTCCTTGTTAAATTCGTTACAGATATAATAAAGTGCCCCAAGTGTATAATTTACCTAAAACATCAGTAGATGCATTGTTAATGTACCAAATTGTAAATGTACAGCCCAATATAAGGAACATTACTCCGCAAATGCAAACAAAAAAAAAACATTTATCATAATAAGTAGTTTATAACATATTGTTCTAATAAGTTGAAAAAGTGCATGTTTCAAATAATTAAATTTCATATGAAAAATCAAAAATTATTTTCACGCGTAAAATAAAATACATTTAGTGATGTAGTAAAAAAAACCTGTAAACTTAAGGGAGGAAATTTTGAAAATCTGGATGTTAATGTTTTAGCAATCCCCCTTGACCTACGAGCTACAAGGTCTGCATCTTAGAAGCCAACAAAGCGCAACAATGTAAAAAAAGCAAGCACTTATTCTTACAGTGTTCCTAACTGGACTTGATAAACAGTGAATTATAGGAGGTATCCCACCAAACTTAGTTACAATTGCGGAATTGGCAGGATCTACACAAAAATTGAAATTTTTGTCAATAAGATAAACAATTAGATAAGCAGAAATAATGATATCACTAAAGATGCCGTCACTAGAATTACCAACACAAGAATTGCAAATCCCTCCCATGCCAAATTCTACAAGCTTTTCATTGGGTTCCGTCAAGCAGTCAATGAAAAGTTCCAAAACGTTGAGCTGCAAAATTATGCAAGTGCATTTAGTTAACGTCGTGCAGTTTTATTTTCTGGAAAGCAAACTAAAAGGTCCTACCTGACGCAAGAAGTTGTAGTTGTAAGGATCATAGGCAAAGTTGGCCAAATTTGCCAAAATCTTCTCTCTTGTTTCTTCTGCAGATGTGTTCTGAAACTGAGTCACCAATTCCTGAAACAAACATTATCGAATATCCATCTAAGGTCCAAAAAAATCATCACAAAACAAACAATTTAACGGTACATCATTGCTTGCAAATTAAGTGTTTTCATTGTTATCTTATAGTTGAAAATGAGAGAAGGGAAGAAGAACCTGAAGGAATTCCACTCTGGAAGTTCCATATCTCCCTGTTCGTTCTTTTTGCCTCTGGTCATTGGTAAACATGTATGCTAGACTCCACCTTCCAGTGTCACACCAGTAAAAGTGAGGAGAACATCACAAAAGAAAATTTCATTTATTGGGAAATTCTAGATAAGGAGAAGAGGATATCCCCAATGTCATAAAACTCAACCTAGTGATCATCTAGGTCAAGGTGTTTATTATGCAGTGCAGTGGATTACTAGCATTTATTGTGTTTGGGGGTAAACTCAATGAGGCTAGAACAGATTTTACGGCATTTATAATTTATATGCACAACAATTGTGTATGAGTGTATCAATTTCTTCAAAACAGTAAAATGCAAAGCAAGGAGTTTTTGTGCATACATAAATTAGAAGCTATTTTAAGAAAATATGCAGAGTTTGAGCATGTAAAATACCAGAGAGAGGTTTCAATTCCAACAAAATACCTAAATCTTAACACTTCGCAAAACAGTATAATCAATTGAGTTCGATAGAAAATAAATTAAATGAGAAAGAGGAATTGTATTACTGAGTGATCAATGCTTGCAGCCTTGCAGTGTCAATGCCATTTCCGATAACGAAAAGAAAAATCCAAACTGAGTTTGAACGAAGAATTTGACTGCGCCTTCTCTTCTTTGCAATTTCCGATTTCCGATTTCCGATTTGCGAAGGTAACCCTAATCAAAACCCCTGTTTGGCTATTTATGTTGCTGTAGACAATCTCTACTCTAATAACCCACCAAACCTCTCTGCTTTACACCTCCAGAATTAATTTCAACCCTTGGATGTATCAAACTGATCACATTTTTAAACGTCAATATACTCTCATGAAATCCAAAGGTGTTATTTAAAACAAGCATTCACCAAGTAATCATACAAAACTAAATGTTTTGCGACCTATTTTTCATTTAAAAAATAAAATATACAACATCTTTATCTTAAATTTTAAATACACTTTACATATTTAAATGTTTGTATTATAAATTTTAATTATCTAGAAAAAATATTTATTAATACTATATATTGGAGACTACAATAGTATAGAGGTAAGAAAAAGGTTTATAATGATTAATATATATTTTAAATATGAGATTTTAACTTCAGATTTAATTTGTTAGGTTGAAAATTAGAAATTAGTTTTTTTTAAGTAGTTGGTATAGTCAACAATTTGTTTTCTCATATATGATAATTTTTCCTAATCTTAAATATCTCTCCAACAAATTTTCTTCTGAGTAAGTATTTCCTTTTGAAGTTTGTAAATAACAAGTCTTAAAGGGCAACAAAAATCTTGTTATATATTTTATCACTTTGACATTAGACACTTCAAAAGAGAAGTAAACCCTAAATCCTAAAAAGAAAAAAAAAACTTCTGCTATAAATAATTAATATAGTATATTTCTTTCCAGTGCAATGAAATAAAAAATAATTTAAGGTACTTTCTAAGTGTTTATTGGAACAAAAAATCCTAAAACAAATCTATACTTAATATATTTCAATGGAACACAAACAAAAAGTTTTGATCCGTCTTACTGCCACAATTTTTTCAAGGAAAAAATATTTTACTAAAGGCAGAAACTTTTACTATAAGGCATTTTCTAAGTGTTTATTGGAACAAAAAGGGCTCATACAGTTTTCTTTTACTATGTTATTATTATCATTTCCAAGTAAGTCTAACAACTTGTTCAAATTGAACAAGTGAATGACAAGAATATGTGCACAAGAATTTTCAACATTGTACATCTGAGAAAGCCAATAAAACAATTGCTAAGATATTAAAACTGATTGTCATTTAAACAATCTCATTTACAAATACAATTCAAACCAAGATAAATAGTAGTTTTAAATGTTATTTTCTTATAGGAAAGTGCATTTTACAGCAATAAGAAGTGAAACACGTAGGAAAATCTCCCTCTTGCCTTTTAGGCATAACCCTCTGCTGTTTCTTAACTTGTTGCTCTTAGTGTAGTCCATATAGATGCCATAGACTCCAACAATACTAATGTCCAAGCTCTACTTGATCCAGCAAAATTGCCAACTGATGCAGCAACAGTAAACACCTTTATCATTCATAACAAGTAATAATAGATATTATGCTCATCTTTGACTCATCAACCCTCTCACCAACTGCTTACTGCAAACTTGTTGCTTTATGACTTACAGGTATGTTGGTAACATCAAAGCCAAGAAAGAGACATTGTGCAATCAACAGCTTACTGCAAGATCAATGGGTCGGTGACCAAAGGAGTTTTCTGGAACTTGTTTCGTAGCTGACCACAAGCTGCATTTGCATCCAAACCTCTTGTATGCCGTACACTAACAGTTATTTTAGCGGCCTCCAAAGCACCAGAAAATGCTAGCACCTAACCAATTATGATTTTTAGATTAAACAACCAAAATTACGAAGATGACTCATGCCAAGAACTAAATTGTGTGTTAAAATGAACAAAAGACAAGAAAATTATCATACTGCTCTCTTGGAAGGACGCTTATACTCAGAGTCTTCTATTGGATTGAAAGGTATCAAGTTGACATGATATCCACTGCCTGCTCCATGGAGTAACTCAGCAAGTTCTGCTGCATGGTCTACCGAGTCATTGACTCCAGCTACTCGAACATAAGGCCAAGAATGTATTATAAGGATTACACCAATCTTTTTATAAGAGAAGTAAATAGTATGTATTAGAACTTTCAATACCTAAAAGTGCATATTCAAAGGAAACCCGCCTACTAGTTTGCTGAAAGTATTCTCTGCAGTCTAGCATAAGTGCATCCAGCGGGTAGGATTTTGCACTGGGAACAATTGTCTCCCTAAGTTTCTGATTAGGAGCATGTAGGCTGATACAAAACACAAAAGCAAATTCACATAATAGAATATATATAATACGTGCATAAAAAAGAATCCATTAAAAGGCTACCTGAAATTATACACAAGCACAAAATAATGCTATACTCTGGCCACAAATCCAAAATAACTGACAACAAGTTCTTTTGTTTTTTTTTTTAAAGCAGGTGGGGAAGATATCAGTTTAGCAATCCGGAGCATTCTAGAAAAAAAAGAAAATGATAAAAAGAGAAATGCCATTTTAAAGTTTATATCTTCAACTAACTTAATAGAAAGTGCATTTGCAACATTCTAGTAATGCCTGTGGTTGAGCTGCTGCAAAATTAGTTTCTGGAGAAAATTATGAAATAATGGAATGAAAGATACATACATAGACTGATGAAAGTTCAAATTTTATCCCCAACTTTGAGGATGTTACGAAGTTGCATTGACTAACACCTGATAATATGAAAATTCAAGATGCAGAACGAAAAATTTCTTAACCAAGGACATGAGGTAATTTATATCTGTTTTGTCTCAATGAACCTGACACATCACTTTCACCTATCAGCCAAAAGAAAAGACTGCAGCAAATTATAATCATAAAGGGAGCCAATTACAGTGTCTGGCTGGCAACCTAAAGATCTGAATACTGGTACAAATGCCATTTTGCTACATGACATCTAGCTTAGCATGAAGAGTCAAATTAATGGCAAGTCGATATTTTATTCATATCAAAGGTAATTACCTCACAGCTAAGGTAGATTGAAGTTTTTGAGAAGCAAGTCTCTTTATTGTGTTTGGAACACCCACAGTGGAGATGGTTATCATTCTTTGCCCAATTTGCACATCCTAAAAGAAACACGTTAAAGCATACTTAAAAGAAAAACTTATAATAATACTTTATCACAATACAATGAAATATAGAAAGTGCAACAAGGACAAACATTATGCAGACAGTGTGATTTCTTGACGTTTTGAAGGAGAGAGCAATTTATGTATATAAATTTGCACTTGTATTGAAGATAAATTGCATATGCATTCATATGTGGAGTCTTCATAAAATATATTATTAAATAAATACATGAAAGTTTGATCTCTCAATCTCGTAGAACATTGTTACAACTTACAATTTCAAGTAAGCCTTTCGAAGGAAATAATGCGACATATATTTATTCACCTTATTCAAGCAACGGTGTGCCTCAAGTACTGCTTTCAGATTTAACATTGGTTCACCCATTCCCATGAACACTACATTTGACACCCTATGCTTGAAGACCTCCTCAATGGCCAAGACCTGTTCACATAAGATAACTTAATCCCTGTCTTCCAGAAAACCAAGTGAAGCTTGTTTCAGAACATTAACAACCCTAAACAAAAGCCTCTTATCTTTACTTGATACATTCTTTTTACCTTCTCTTCTCTTGTACAATCTCTTTAAATTAATCACAGAAGCCCTAGGATTCTATCTGACTATCTCATCAACCATGCAGGTAATCTAACATCAAACTGCTTTAACGGACAAACATGGATGGATATGACACAAACCTGTTCAACGATTTCATGTCTCTGAAGATTCCTTGAAAACCCCCCTTTTCCAGTGGCACAAAAAGAGCAGCGTAAAGGGCAACCAACCTAATATCCAAACAACAGATGGCAATAACAATATAATGGAAACATCAGCACTTAATTATCACATAAACAAAAATTAGGTTCCAGATCAACTGTATAAATACCCCCGGAAAGAGGGAAAACACCAGCTAATTATTTAATTATTTAGGAACCAGTGAAACACCTGTGATGAGACACATGCCGTGAGGCGACTCAAACCTGTATCACCCATAACTGGAATGCCAACAGTTTCAATCAATCTATTGTCCTCCAACTTTAACAACAACTGCAAAATCAAATGCCAAGCCAACCCGAAAAAGTGTAAGAAGCCAAGAGAAACCCCATAATCAAATTCCTCAAAGAGCATGTCAATATCCTACTTTTGCAAGTACCAAGTATAATACATCATCAAAAGAAAAAAAAAAAGCTACTGTCAAAACAATTCAGAGCTAGACCACAAAACCAGCATTTCATTATCAAGTGGACATCTTGAAACATAAAATGACCACTAAAACAACAAGAAACCATCAAAATATATAAAAACGAAACCACAACCGCAATTTAAAATGTTTTGTTCAATTATGATTACACTCCTTACCTTAACAGTTCCATCAGCTGCAGTTACAGTTTCGAAAATAGGAGACCGCCCCACCTTCCATCCAGCATCTTCAAGGGTATTCCTAAAACCCTGAGGCACTGCAATGCAAGAAAACCATAACACACCATAATGAAATGTTAAGTCTAAAAAAACATGAAAAGAGACCAAAATATATACAAAAGGGAATGAATAAAAAATAAATACAAAAAATAGTAAAATCAATAAATAAACCCACACTGAGTGAAACCCTTAATTTCTCTAATCTTCCTCTGGTATAAGAAATGATGAAGCTGCTTGCCCCTGTAGGCTTCCTGCAAAAAATGAACCAAAAAATGAGAAATTAAAATTACATTTCATTGTCTTTTACGTTTTGGTCCAATTAAATTGAAAAAAGATGATAAATTTACCTGACCGAAGTTAAGGGCAAGCTGTTGCAGCTCCTTCTCGGACAAACCAAGGAGAGCCTGAGACTGGGAGTCCGTACGTGGGGACAAGGATGCACACACCTTGGACGTTAAATAAGGTTGCACCTGCGTGCGAGATGGAGGTCGCACCGCACGTGCGAGTGGCATGGAGCAATTCTGAATTAGCGCCAGCATTGGATTGGAGTGTAGTTCAATCTTCCTTCTCTTCTTTCAGTCTTTGCTTTGGCATGAGATGAGAGGAAGATAATGAAAACTCGTAAAATGAAGAAGGAAAGAGAAGAACAAAAAAATAGTTTCACTTAAAACCTTATTCAACCTTAAACCCTTACTTTCTGTTTTTTTTTTAAAATAATAATTAAAATTATAATGATAAAACAAACACAAAACAAAAACCTTTTCCAACCATTGTTTTCGAGTATTGTTTAGGAATGATTATTTTTTTATAAAAAACTATTTTCTTGACAAAAAATCTTATAGAGTTACTTTGAATTTTGGACTTATATTTTACCTTGTTTTTTTTTTTTTGTTATTTAAGTTCGTTTTATTTGTTATTGATGCTATAATATGTATTGAAATTATAATAGGTAATGTGTGAGAATGAGAAGAATAAAAAGTTGAATTTTTGTTTGGTATGGGAGGAAAAGAAAAAGAAAAAAAAAGCGTAAGGATAGAAAAGAAGGCCAAAACAAATGAGAAATAGAATAAAATAAATATATTTGGTTAAATAAAGAGGTAAAAGGGAGATTTTTTTTAAATACAATAGAAGTTGATAATTATTTATTTTTATAAATATATATAATCAATTATGCCTTTTTTAGAGTGAATTTTGTATACAAATTAAAGGGAAATAAATTATATTAAATGCGTGATAATTTTTTTTAATATTTTTAGCTTTTTTTTTTCAATTTTTACGAAGAAAATTAAAGGTGTGAGACTTACATTTTGTTTCTTCATTTCTCCTTTTTTTTACTCTTCCCTTAGTCTTTCTCTTTTTCTTCATTGTTACAAATTCCTCCCATGTAAATAATTCATATATGGTAATTACTTTTCATTTTAATTTTTTTATTTATATAAAAAACTAAAAACTTATTATTATTATTATTGAACGTGAATGTCATTAATATTTTTTTTTTCTGTATAACATTTATTCAACAATTAAAAAGCATACATTGATTATATTTTCATGTTTGAATCATTCCCTTTTCTCTCTTCTATTACAGGTTATTGAAATTATTTAAAAAATCTTTTTACAATTTTTTTTTCAATCCAAATGACCTTTAAAACCTAATTAATTTTTTCTAATTACTTTTTCTATAAATAATTTTAAGAAAATTAAAGTGTTCAACAGTAATGAGTATATTTCATCAAACAGAATAACCATTTTACTTTGGAAAAACTTTATATACTTTGTTACAGTAAATTCTAAGTTAGAAGTCACTTTTTGTAGAAAAAATAGTAATATTTTACTGTTTTGTTTCTAGTTTTATGATAATTGAATTATTTAATTTTGTTTTTAAGAAATGGTTGAATAAGCACTCTTGTGCCCATTAAGATGGAATTCAAATTGTTTCTGTTCTCCATAAGGATAGACCCTGTTAAATCAAAATATTATTGATAGTGTTATATAATAATAACTTCAATCTCAATAAACATTAATATAATAATCACATAATTGAAATTATGCAATATAATTGTCCCATTGAGACTACATAATGAAAAAGTACACAATAGAATAAGAATAGTTTCTCTCTTCCATCACAGGAACCATAAGAACTGAAAGTGGAATAGATCAAATATCTACTGCTTATCCAAGCATTTCTAAATTTATGATCTATTATATTATGCATGTTACAGTTAGGAATTAAACTGTAATGTTTTAATGTAAGTTTCTTCTTCCATGTTTCCTTATAAGATTATGTTCAACACTGTAAATTATTTTAATGAATTAATTATGACTCAATAATAATAGATAACTATAAATATTGTGATGATATGATATCATAATTTTATAATACATATTTTAAAATTTGGATGGAATAAACCATTTTGAGAGGAGATATTATGTTTGTTCATATCCTTGAAAGTGCATTGCAGCCATGAATATTCCATATCAATACCATGCTTAAAAAAACACCAATGTGAAAATTTTAATATTATTACTGAATCAACAACTGTACAATAATCAGAAATCTTAAGACAAGTTTAAGTTCATCATGATATACATACATACAATTACCAACTCGAGCAAAATCAGATAACATGAAAACAACATTCACTTTCACTTCTTTGTTGTTTCATGTTGTTTACCTCTATGTAGTCTGTAGCCACTGCTGCTTGAGCTATGACCACTCCTTCTCACAGTTTGATAATGATAGCTTCCCACCCCTGCAACAGCTTTATCACCAGAATCCTGAAGTTCCTCCAATGTTCTCACCACTTCATCCATTTTTGGTCTAAATCTTGGTTCCACAGAGAGACATTGAATGGCAAGGTTGGATACTTTCATAGCAGTGCGCATAGAGTATTGGCCTTCAATGCGAGCATCCATGACTTGGAAGATCCTACGTTTGTTGCTGAGGTATGGTTTGGCCCATTCAATTAGATTTTGCTCCCCACTTGGCCTGTTGCTGTCAAGAGCACGTTTGCCAGACATAATTTCAAGCAGAACAACCCCAAAACTGTATACATCACTCTTCTTTGTCAAGTGACCTTCACAAAAAGACAAGACCAAGGACTCAGCTTTGATTCTAATTAAACACTTAAGAGACTTCAAATGCATTGTTTGATTATGCATGGTGTTCTAGTGATGACATAGGATCTGTTTGAATATATTTTATAGAATAAGAAAAGCTGAAATTAATTCTTTTATAAACTACAAAAAATAGTTTTTCAAGAAAATAGTATAAGAAAACTTTTACAAGTTAATTTATGCATTAACTAATTTTAGTTTTTTGAAATTTATTTCATTATTTCTTCTAATTTTTCTCCCTCCAAGTGTTTATAGAAAAGATTATTTAAGCAAACTTTCACGGAGATTTGACATCAATGAGTCATACCAAACTCATATAAGAGATTATGATACCACTTTCAATTCAAAACCTTAAGACAATATGTTTGTGGATCTTTTTCCTTCTATTGTTTCAACTTTCTAATTTCTACTCGATGTGAAACTCAAACTCAAACTTCAATTTCTAACATGTAGCATGGAGACTTCAAAATAATAACCCTGTTCATCTCATATGGGAGACGTAATCATAAGATACTTTGAATATGATAATTCTGTTCATGGAATACTCATGTTAGATATGTATTTTTTGGACACTTAGACACTTAGAATACTTCTAACTGTATTTGGAAAACAAGAAAGAGACAAGAGCGGGGAGTCAATTCTGATACTTCAAAATAATAATTTTGTTCATAGTACACTCATGTCATACACTTTATGGATACTCAGAAGTTAGATTACTTGTAACTGCATTTTGAATGCTTAAAAAATGACTAGTACTGGGATACAACTTTGATACTTCAAAACACTTTGAATACTTCGAAATAAGAATTGAGGTCATGGCATAGTCATGTGGGATGGTATTCGTCAGACAATTTTTGTGGACACTCAGAAGTCAGAAAACTTCTACCTGCAGTTTGAGTACTTCAAAATGACAAGAAGTGGACTCAACCCTAATACTTCAAAGCACTTTGAATACTTCAAAATAATAATCATGTTAATGTCATAGTTAATTGTGAGACAATTTATGGAAATTTTTACAGCTTCTAACTGCTTTTTATAATATTTTTACTTGTTTTAAACTTCTGTAGGAACACAGATGAGATTATCATTAGATGTAAGCTCATCTTTCAATCAATTCTATCTTTTGAGTTAAGATTTGTGCTTTATTTCAATTAATACTATTAGCATACCTTGTATACTGGTCGCATTGTGCACTATGTTTTTAAAAATTCTTGTGTTCATATCACATCATATCCACGTGACCTTGTGCCATACCTTATTTGTTCATGCCTTTTAGGCACAGAAGTCTGTGTTTATGAAAGTGAATGGATTGTACAGTGTATCTTTGGGAGATCTCTGAATTTCAGTTAGCATAGCAAAATGCCATAGCCAATTTCACCCTGCTAGTTTGTGAACAAGTTAATTGCTTTTAGGACATGACTTGCACTAAAAAATTTGATGGTATATCATTTTCTAATCAGTCAACTGATGATAGATGTTACCAAAAATTCAAAGAGCCTAGAGGCATAGAATAGAACCTCTAGGCCCAAATTCTAGTCCAGTAGTAAATTGCAAGATGTGATTGGGAGATCAAATGTGCGGCAGTGGGAAAATTTTGTTTGCTAATGAAGGGGAAAAAAGAAGTTAAAAAGCTCCACCATCGTTTGGAAAAGAACAAATAAAGGTTTCTTCTTTCTTGTAATCTATTACATGATTGGTGCACAATAATTTAGAAGACAGGATTATATTATATGTAAAGAAGTTTGTATGACCAATTAAAGTGCTCATAAGCTGACCAACCTGTGGCAATATATTCAGGAGCAGCATAGCCATATGTGCCCATTACCCTTGTAGAGACATGGCTTTTATCACCTGCTGGTCCATCCTTTGCCAAGCCAAAATCAGAAAGTTTTGCGTTGTAATTCTGTCATCAACAAAAACGAATGTTGGAAAAGAGAGTATTATGATTAGTAAAATATAAGTTCAATGAGATTTGCTTACTGAATCAAGCAGGATATTTGAAGCTTTGAAGTCTCGATATATCACTTTTGCTTCATCGCTATGAAGATATGCAAGACCCTTAGCAGCATCAAGAGCAACCTTCATTCGGATGTTCCAAGAAAGTGGTTGAAAATAAGAAGCTCCTGTCCCAAAAAATAGTACATTGTTGAGAGATTGAGGTGTTTAAGGACTAAACAATGTCACACAAAGGAGAGAAATCAATAACTTACTCCTAAATAAATGGTTATCCAAACTTCCCTTGGTCAAAAACTCATACACCAAAAGCCTTTGGTCATCCTCTAAGCAGTAACCAATCAGTTTCACAAGATTAGGATGATGCAGCTGCCCCAGGTAGTTGATTTCTGTCTATAGCACAAGGCTAATTAATTGCAAACCAAGAAAATCATCTAAAATATTAATGTTTGCTACATGTATCCAAAGGAGGAATTCCATCAAACTAATTTGGTATTTCCCAGAGCATTAAAACTGTATCTTAAATTCTGAGGCTTCAAGCAAAGTTCCAAATTACAAATAAGCCCTACTAAGTGACACTCACCAACCATTCACTGTGTCCCTGCAGACCTTCTTGGTTTAGCCTCTTCACAGCAATGACCAATCCAGTCCCTGGTCTAACTGGTGCAAGTGACTGCTCATCAATCCACCCCTTAAAAACACAACCAAACCCACCTTCACCCACCACACTATCCGGACGAAAGTTTCTTGTAGCAGTTTTTAGCTCACCAAAGGTGAAGCTCTTCATATTTGAAGACTTCAAGATCTCACCCTCTGTCCGTGGAGTTGGAGGCACGGAGGGAGTGGAGATCTTGCCACTTAAGCCATCCTCTTCTGTGTTACCATCCTTTGAGCTCAAACCTGCCCATGTCAAAACAAAAACAGGGTCCATTTTTCAGACCATAAATAAACATTCAAATCTAATAACAAACAAACATGGAGAAGACAACAATTTTCCTACCAATTATACACTGCACTGTTTGGTTAGAGCATTAAAACATCCAACACTTCAGAAGCTACATAAACTTATTTCACTAAGCACGACAAGGGTTGAAGATTTTAAACTCTAATTCTCGCCCTAGATTTCATCTTAACAACTGAAACAAAGCAAGTTAAATCGAAGACAGTGGGAAAATCCTGACAAGAGGATTTGCTCATCCAATGCTCCAAAATTAAAAAAATCAAAAATTCATTTTTTTTACTATTTCCACAATCCTTTGTAAGAAACCAACTATACGGTTCCAGTTACTGTTTATTTTCATCTACTCTTGCAGCCTTCACCAAATCCTACATGACAGCAAAACTACCCAGCAAGCACAAAAAACCAATTAAAGCAAGTCTCCCCTTGTGTTGTGATTTGTGAATCATACTTCAAAAACAGACAAAAATGTCCGAAAATTGTTTTCCTCTTCCACACATGAAGCTGCCAAAACTATCATCCACGTTTCAAAGTGCCCACAAACCATATTTTATCAAAAAGAACAGCAAAAATACAAAGACAACAGTTAGTTAAGTCAATCAAACTCTAAAGGAATCCAAACAAGCTGATCAACCCAAAAAGTTGAAGCAAAGGGGGAGGCGGAGAAGGCTAAAAGCAACACATGCAAGAATGTTGATTACCGTTGCGTGGAGGGCTCTCTGCTTTGATCTTGGCACTCAAGCAGCACCCCATGAAGAGAGAACTGGTGAAGAACACAGAAGCTAGAGAGAGAGAGAGAGAGGGTAGTAAATAAGTAACAAGTTGAAGTTCTGGAAAGTGGTGCAGATGAAAGATGATGATGGTGAAGCAAAATGAAAAGATGAGAGAGCCCGTGAAAAGGAGAAAAACAAGAATGCAAGTGTGAAAGGAACGCTATTTCCACATGAAGGTTAGCTGTCAACCGCGGATTTAACCGCCCTATTCAATGCAATGGCTTCCAGTTCCTAAGGATTGTGGGTGTGTGAATGTGAACGCCTTAGGAGTGATCTTGGAAACTTCATGCTTTTGACTTTTGACCATTTGGAGGGACAAAACAAAAACCACAACTGGGTTGACCTGATGCTGCACTTTCCTTACATTAGATTATACCAGTGGAACATGATGTCATCACAAATATTATCAATACATTTTTTTTTCTTTAAATAAGAGATTAGATAGAACCACTTTAATAAGTCACAAAATCACGAGCATCCATGACAGAATTCAAGATCATTAAAACAACTTCTATCAGTTAATTTAACCTTATAAACTGTAAAATTATTTTATCCATTTTTTAATGTTTCTTACTTAATAAGTTCTGTACTTTTAGTAAATTTTTAATTCATAAAAAACATGTCATAAACTGATAAAGGGTGTGCTGTTGTTATTGCTCTTCTTGTCCCTTGTCATATATGAATTTATTGATTCCATGGTTTGCCTTTTTTATTTTCGGCCTTGGTGGGACCCATAGCTCCAACCTTATCTTTGCATGGTCTCAACCGTTAGATTAATATAATATATATACAAGAGAGAGAGAGAGACAGACAGAGAGGCAGAGAGATGGTTGTGAAAGTTCAAAGCTTTTTATAACCCAAAAGACCATTCAATGTCTGGTGGATGCTATTGTTGACTAATATCACTCATAAGAATAAGTTGGAAACACACAATTGATGGTGTGAAAACATTTGATTTTTTTAAGGTAATATGGATATGATTCAAGAGCATCACAACTTTTTATGCTGAAAATGCAAATTTTCAGGCAAAAAGGTTAGAGTTAGATATATGTTCGGGGTTTGGACAGAGAAAAAAAGAGGTTTTTTTGACTAAAACTATTGTAAACTTACCATAGCATTTGTCTTTTCCTGAATTTAAATATTGAATCTTTTTCCTTATATAACTCAGCAATAACCCATTAATGTGTATGGTGTTTGTTTTCTCTCTTATTTTGACCAAACAAATGAAAGAGTTGGAAGGTGGAGAAGGAAGTGAATGTTGGTAGTTTAGTATTATGATATTGACAAAAGTTGGTGTAGATGATCAAGGGTTGACATTGAGCATATTAAGAAACCATATTTGGTGATGGCATTTGGCATGGAGTGAGAGGACCTTATGCTGGAGCCAATCATGATAAAACATTAAAAAGTGCCAAAAATCTTACTATATTTTCCACTTGCTTGGACAGTAAGGAGTGAGGACCAAACTCTGAATTTTCAATTAATGTGGTCATAGATGGCAATCCCTGGTCTACCATAGTAGTAGCAAGTAGCAGTGATGTGTGTAGGCATGAAGTGATTCAGACTCACTGCCCACACTTCCATGCCACACTACACCACACCATTGACTTTCATATCAATCTACTTATATCTGTGCAAGACACATTACTTTATTCATTTTTGTGTAAGCACTTGTTACCAAAAGTTTTTTTTTCCTTAAGGTGGAACAAATCACACTCTAAGAAATTAACTGAGAAACAAATTTTAATTTTCAATGTGAACTATGATATTAATTGATATAATCAAGTTTTTTATGATAAAGTAAGACATTTTATGAACTTAATTTAAATAAATTGTAAGGGTAGGAAAACATACATGTATTGAATAAGATATTACCCTTTCTCTGTATTTAATAATTTGACATTAACTTCATTGATTGTTAATATGACTAAATTTATTGAACGAAATGTGAACACAGGAATAAACAATGGTGTACGCAAATGTTACATTATATTTTAACGTTAAAATTAAAGTCACGTTCTAAAACAATCAAACAAAACACTAGTATAATAAAATATTTTGAGTAAGTTTCAATTATTGATTGGAATTGAATAATTTGACGTGTAAAAATAATAATTTTCTTCTTACATTTAATTAAAAACGTTAAAACCTAACAAGTTGGCTACCCTTGGTTGTCATGTAGATGCTAAAAATGAGAACAAAATCCCAAGTGTTAATAAAAAAGAAGAGAGATAGAAGAAAAATAGAAAAAGATCAAGGAATTAAAAATAAAATAGTGCAATTCAGGTCATATACGTAGTACAATTTCATCTGCTTCTGATTATCTCATTGTCTCAAACAAGTCATAATAAATCCACAAGTTTCTTAATCTATGAAAGCTAGAAAAATACCAAATTTGAGCAGCTCTGTAAATAATAAATATCAACCTCCATCAAAGTTATTGAAAGTCTATCACAGCAAAGAGAAAAGTTACTGAATTTCTACTTCAGATCCAACATCTGACTTTTAACTCAATTTGAAATTTTGAATGCTGTAAAGTGATTTTCCTAGAGTTTGTCTGCAAATGTGAAGCTTAGGTATGCCTTACTGTACAATCTATGAGAAGGGTAGAGCTTGAGAGTAAGTTGGCCAAAAGGCAATGCAAAGTGGCATGAGAATGATGACATGATCCACATTTTTAACCTACTAGAGCTTCATCATCCAACATCTCCACTACAGGAGCATACTGCAAAGTGAACCAACAAGGTCCATGAACAAACAAACATATACAGACCAAAAAGCAACAGTCACAAAGCAAAGAAACTCCAATAGATTCATATACAGACCTCATCATTCTCCTCAAAATATATCCCATCACCAGCACTGCCCTGCTGAAACTCCCACCCTAGACTGCTCTCCAACAGCTCCTTAAATTTCCTTGTCTGCAAGAACAGGGAGATTGCAATTTCCTCTTCACAAATAATCAAATACATAGTACCTAGCAAGCAGCAAATGCTGCAAGTCCGCAACCAATTTTATAGCAGACAAAATAAAGCAAAAGCATAGACAGTCATTATAGACTTGGCATTATACTCTACAGTCCAAACCCTGTCGCATGATAATCTCAAATTAGAACATGCATGTGTTTAAGGTGATTAGAATTGTTACTCCCTAAATATTGACAAGAGATTGTTCATAGAGGCAATTATACATATCACATCAACAAGTTTTCAGCCTAAAAATTCATATAAATAATATGGAGGACCAACATATCCAGGAAACTTTTTTTCTTCGAAAATTTCAAAATCTATCCATCAAATATTGTATTCCTGCATATTTCAAGCACGTGCAGCGCGTGCCACTTGAAGTCACTTTATTCTAATACTTTTTTTACCCTTCACTTTTTCTTTTTCTTCTTTTAAAACATCAATGCTTTATTATGTGGCAGGTTAGGGTAGGGAGGGTGGAATATCAATAATATCACATTGTATGAAAACATGAGTTCCATGCTCGTACCCATTTTAAAAGATCTCCATCAATAACCGACCCATCTAGCAATGATGAAAAGAAGTCCTGCAATTCCAAAACAATCAAAAGGAATAAGTTGCAATTGAGCTCAGGAAAGCATGTAAAATCAATTTTCTGTAATGGTAAAGTAATATTCAATTAGTATTAGCAGAAAGAGACAATACTTTGGGCAACTAGTCCACAAGAATCAAAGGCCTCCTCAAAATAAAACCTGCCTTGTAAGGAGGATAGCTGAATCATAGAACAAGAATGGGGAATTTTCTTCTAGTGCCATTTACCCTGACCAAGGCTCCCTTGAAAATTTTTTAGAAGTTAGAGTTCTCACAAAAACATCTGTATATTTTATCATTCTGACATCTTGTGGTAGCCTTACAAAATATGTCTGTTTGTTCTAAGAATGCGTTAATTGTGTTATTCTGGAAACAGGGATGCTGATGCCAGTAGGAAGGATGGATATGCTTAAATCTGGAGAATTTGATTTTCAGTTAGGAAAGGAAACTGCATTCTGAAAAACCTACATTATTCTTACAAAAATTATGAGGTTGTTTTTCTGATTTACACCTTGGAATGAGTTGCTTATGTAACAGTTTTGGGTATAAGGGCACTAACTACTAAAAAGACAAAAGGATGATCAGAAAGTGGAGGCAATATCAACTAGAGGAAAAAAATGTGCAATCTAAGATGCTAACCATTATACATCAAATATCTGAAATGAACTTCTAACATCTACATTGAAGATTGACTAGTGTTTTTTTATGCTAAAATGACGAGTTTTAGAATTTCAGGATCTTAAAATCCATAACTGACCAGAATATGTGCCAATCCAGCTACTTAGAATTAATAAAGGTAGGTCAGAGTAAAAAATTAATTTTTCATATGACTATTGAGTAATCATCAGTGAACATACCTTGCAAACATGGTGCAAAAAGCTATCAGCAGAAATCAAAGAATCATCCAACAGTGTGGATCCTGTATCCATGTGATCATTTTGTAGTCCGTATTTTAGTTGATTATGGATGACTTTTATGAACTGCAAGAATCCGCAATGTAATAGAAATGAGTTCGGCAAGAGAAGATGATCGGAAAACGAGAAAGCAGGCAAGGTACATGAATTTTAGACCAACTTTAAAGTATTAACGAAGACATCTCAAATATACCAGAAATTTAAAAAACCATGGATTCCTGATAAAAAAGAAATCCAATCAAATTGATGTACATAATGATAAAGACAGGATCCTAAATAAAAAGTTATATATTACAAATAGTCAAAGAAGAACCCTAAACTAGAAATTATAAACTATCTCAAACAACTAACACATTAAACTTATGGACTATAATATAATTCATATTATTTGCTGCCTCAATTGAATTACTTTGTAGATTTTTTTTTGTTCTGATAAGTACAGTCCACCCATTTAAATATCACCAGACCTGCCAAACACTTCTCCCTTATTTCTAGGACTACATATAGTCTGCTAAACGGAACTTTATTTTAGTTCCCCTGCTTTCACACCCCAAACCACAAAAGTGTGAAGGTGAAAATTCTGATTTCCAAACATTGAAATGAGTTTGACAAATAATACAAGATTCAAGATCGTGACTCATTTTTTTAATGAACAATCAGTAGTTTGCAGTTCCAAGACTACATTCAGAAGTCAGAACAGCTAAAACTAAGGATGAATTTAACAGCATTCCAAGGATTAATGCTACTGTTTTGTGCTAAAGGTAACAAAAATAAGAAAAGTATATTAAAAAGTTCACCTTTGTGAATAGTTGAGTTCGTGTGCGGAAAGGCTGCAAAAGAGCATACAAAGTCATGCAAACATAATAACAAATTATATATCTATGAAATCATACAACTTCAAATTGATTTGTACCTATGCAATCCAACACTACATATCTTACCAAAACCAACAAGGGTGGTCTTCTATCCATATCCAATTAGTTTATCCTATTTAATGTGGGACTCCTAACACATAACCGACGCTCTACCACCATAAAATGTCCTAAGAAAGAAGCAAAAAGTGTTCATGGGAAAAATATTGCAGAAATCTCCATAAAAAAGAATAGAAAATGATGTCTCTTGTTATGTTACTTTCTGGCTAGAAGCACAAATCTCAAAAGATGAGGAACCCTCTGGCAAATGATGCAAAGGAAAAATGGTAAAGCCCATAGAATCCAAGTTAGAATAAAGAACTTAACAAACTGACCCACCAAGTTGAAAGACCAAACAAGCATCCAAGAAAACATAAATACTCATTGAATATAGAGTAACAGACATTAAGCAGATGTCATTGAGCCACTTCACTTAAGGCGTAAGCTGTTAATAAAATAATCAAGAACCCAATAACGAGTTTATTAACTCAAAAGATGAATGTTAGAGGTTCACACACACACATATATCACTTGTACTAAGTCAATTGAACAGCAGATTAATGAAAATCATAATGGTTAACAACTTAACTATTGTGTTTAATTAAATATAGACATCTCATACAGTTTGAAAGTTTGATTAAACAGCTTTGATATATTCAACATCAGCAATTCAATATGTTTATTTTTTGAGGTGGAAAAGCAGATTGTTAGAGATGTAATATAAAACCATTCCCCTGCTTTCACCCAACAGCTAAACATGTTATCCACCCTTCAAGCCCAAAGGGCTTCACGTAACGGTGTATGTTAGAGATGCAATATAAAACCACTTGCATGCCTTCACCTAACTGCTTGAAATCTTTGGGATAGTTGGTTTACGGATCATGACACAGACAAGTATCTGAATAAGACAGAAACTCCACAGTCCAGGCAGAGAGTATATGCATGCATTATTCAGTCTGGTTGAAAAGTAATGCTTACTGCTTCAGTGCAGCCAAACAAAAGGCTAACTAATGACTTCCATTGGAGAAATGCTTCTAGCGATTGGCCCATCTGCACCATTGCAAAATGTCACATTGGATAGAACAAAAGTCAACAAAATATATAAAGAAAATACGTTTCATCCACAATACCAAAAAGACAACAAATGCAAACTGCAGTTCTCCAAGAAGCATGTCTTCAGAACCTCCATAATCTTTTGCCAGTAAAGTTTCTAACAATTGTGTCTGAGAAGGTACACAAAAAAAGTGCACAAATCAGCAAACAATAATATGTAAAAATTTCAGGGTAAGAGAATTGATTATAGTAAGCCTTTTATAACAATTACTTTTCAGGGACCAAACATTCAGCAGTGTGTGTATACCAACCTTGTCAAGATTTAAAGAAGTAAGTTCCTGCCCACTAATACCCTTGCATTTAACAACACGTGGAATTGAGGTATAATAACATCCTTTCCTATGAGACTTGCCAACAGATGATGCAGAATTACCAACCTCCAGCTGCTTCTCTGGTGCTTCTTCCAATGGGATTTTAGTAGTGTTTCTAACAATCTCATTTTCACATTCAACAGTAATTTCACCTCCAATTGGTTCTGATTCATAAAATCAATATTAACAATATAATACAAGATCAAATTATCAATGAAGTGTTTAATACACAGAACACATCAGTCATGTAAATGGCATACCAAGCCGTTCAATGACACTCTTTGTGATAAAATTAGATAATTGTTTCCAATCTTCATAACGGCTAAGATTGTAAGGCCCAAGTTGTCTGTCAAATTCCAAATTTTTAACAGCTTGACTGTATCTTTCTTCCTAAATGATAAACAGATAAAACAGAATAAATATGTGCCATAAAATGAAGAGCATGGAATAAAAAGAAATGAAAGCAGAAAAATTGTTTCCTTGGTAAGTTGTGGCTGATATATAAACACAAACACAAATTAGCACTAATTTGACAGAGTTTTAGGGGATACTCCACATTTTCTACAAAATGCACAAACCCTGTGAAGGAAATTCACTAAAATTATAGTTTTCCAAATATTTTTCTCACGATAAGCCAATTTGACTAACAGGATGTAAACTACATCAATCATGACATTTTGCTGCATTACAGACATGTTATGTTAATTATATCTATGTTAAAATTTTAACCAAACACATACCTCTTCCTCATAAACTTTGACTAACCTTTCCTCTCGTTGATCCCATTTACGAACAATTACCTGCATGGTCATGACACCAAAAACCACATAATCACCATCACATTTTTCTTATATTTTTTGGAAATACATAGTAACCACAAACAGGGTTAAACAGATGAGCATTGATAAATAGATTAAGTATTTCTCCTTGATTCTCAGTGATACTGTTCTAATGCCTTTTTTATAGGAGTGTCTTTGTTAGATTTACAGAGAAATTAACCTGTTGTGTTGCATGTTTCTCGTTCTTAATCTTTTATTCACCTTTCTTCAAGGTCTTGATTGCTTTGGATAATTCCCAGCTCCCACATTTATAACTCTATCTTCATTTTTAGATATCAGTTTACTTATAATGAAGATGGTTAAAGTGCACTTACACCCCAAAATTATTGAAAGACAGAACGATGTACAAGTAAGAAAATAATTCCTCACCAAGAAGGCAATAACTGTATGTAATAGTTTTAACTTCACCATCATTCAGCAAGGAAATAGAGTCACAGTTAAACTTCTAGCTCAATTAACAGGAAATGTTTACGTCACTTTACCTTCTTCATAAAACTAGTATTGGTATTATTCAAAACTAATTCATTTCTCAATTTTTTAAGCTTTGACGTATCATGGACATTTTCCAATAGGCCAGTACAAAAATAATGAACTAATGTCCTGGAGAATCTATCAAAAAACCATAGCAAAAATCAATGTCATCAAAAAGAAAAAAAAAAATATTTAAAAGCTAAGCATACAGATTACACCCCGTCTCAACTGTGATTCCATTGTCAAATAATAAGTACGAACAGTAATTACATCATTAAGATATGGGGCCAATCGTGATTTTTAACTATAAAAAATATTCGACCAAAGCTCTGTCGAACCAAGATTAATGTAAATTTCATTCAACTATTTTAGAAACCGAATTTTTTCTTTTCATACCTCTGAAGGGCCAGCATCAATGAAGAATCCAACAATTGGTGAGAACACTTTTCCATCTCTGCATGAATCCCCCAAAAGAAAAATTCAATGCACCAAATAATTTGAAAAATCATGAATTTAAAACTATCATTTCTAGCAACTGACAGAAACAGTGACGTCTTATGCTCAAAACATTATATGGTCAGCAAACATGATAATAGAGAGACCATATGAAAGAGATAAATCATTTCAAATACTATGGTCCAAGGTTATTTCCCAAAAAATACACTTTGCCACAGTATATAAGATTGAAAGGACACTAATACTCACAGAAAAGACAAGAACACCCACCACTCTTATCTTTGCCTTTTAATCTACTAATAGGCTCCCCAATATATCCACAGGGGAAACATAGGATTTCGCAGGAATAAAAAGAACTAAACAAAAGAGTGATGTGAGTTAAAAACTAGGCCTGGATAACTGGGCAAGATGATCAAACCTGCTTGATGAACTATAGTACACAAAGTGAGTGCCAGGAGGGATCATCTTAATACCCTTAAAAGCAGGTCCCACAGAGAACATCTACGAAACGAAAAACAGAAGAAAAATAATGTCAGATTATCAGTGTGAAACAAATATCAAATAAAGGTTGGACTTTTATTTTAGCTTTCCACCCCACGAATTTCAAATTTTATTTTCAGATGCCATGATGACAGCATTGAAATAAAAAGACAACAACTTGGTAATCCAGAAAATAATGAAAGAATATAAGTACCTGAGTATCGATGGCGACCATAGTGTACTGAGGAACATCGAGGAAGAGAAGAGTGACACCGTGCTTGACAAGCTCTAACGCTTTTTCAGAATCCATAGATTGGAGGGAAATTAACAAGTTACAGTATCAATTTCGAGATGTTGGGGTTCTGTGGTAATGGCAGTAGAAGCAGAGAGTGCTGTGCTGCAACAAAGAATAGCTGAGAAATGAGAACTATGTTCTAGAGGCGATTGATAAGAAATTAAAATATAAAATAAGCTAAATTACCTTTATAATAAATTTGCTTCAATTTAATTATTCCCATGTTATAAGTACAACCTTTGTTATGCAACGTTTAAAGCAAACTCCAACAATGTCTCTTTGGATGACAATGTTCTAAAGAATAATCTACGCATATAGAAAAGTTTAATATTTTATAATAAACCATCTTGTTTCTTAAGAAATTTTAAAAAAATATGGAGATTTCAAAATAATTGTAGGTATCATATGAAAAGTAATAATTTGAGTTTTTTTTTATATTTTTCATATTTTCTTTTTATCTTATTTAGTTTGAGATATTGTTAACTTATTTTTAATTTTAAAAAGATGTCAAAATTTTAAAAACTCATAAAAATAATGTAATTATTTAAAATAATAAAATTTTAGATCTTATTTTAAAAAATATTAATAATTTGAAATATTGTTATATTTAATCTTTTTTATCTTTTCTTACATTTAAAAATCAAGTCGAAAGGTAAAACTGAAAAGAATGACAAAAGGTTAAATGTAGAAAATATGTATATAAATAAATAATATTATAAATAATTACTATAGCAAAATCCATAAAAATAAGACCCAAATTAATAGGTGTATATTTAAAAAGATATTAAGTACAAAAAGAAAATTCCAAATAGGTTATGGGCCCAGTAGGAAAATACTATGAATAGAACATCAATCTAAGAGATAAGTAGAGTGAATTTTATCTGATCATCATATCAAACTGATTCTAACTTTGACATCGGAGCACTTTGCAGGTACACACACCCAACTGTAAGAGAAGACCGAGAGAAGAAGCCGAAATATCTAGTTGATCCAGTTCAACATAGAAACCTTGTCAGCTATAGGAGCAACCAGAGGTAGAAGCCCAGTCCGAGAGCCCAGTTCGAGAAATCAACCACAAAAGTGAAGAGGACTTGAGAAGTCAACACATTCTACTTGAAAAGAAATAGTTTCTAGGCCCTTTGTAGGAACATCATCAATTTATCGTTGAAACATCGTCAACTTAATTAGATTATGAGATTTCTAAATATAAAAAATAATCAAATTAGACAAATGATAAAAAAACAAAAATTAAAAAATGACATTTTAAATAGATATTAATTAAATAAATAAACACAATTCAAATTAGTTTTTAAGATTAAAATAAACAACACATATTTTTTTTTATATATTTTCATCTTGAAATCTATTCTAATTCTTATCCACCAATCAAGTTCTAATAACATGAACATTACATCATGTCATTCCATATATATATATATATACTAGTTTTTTAACTAATCACACAAATATATTCTCCCAACTTTATGCATTATTTTAAATCCTTTATAGCTTACATATAAAGTATATCCAAAGGATGGATTTAGTTTTGTTCAATATAAACTTAGACCTAATGTCATTGAGGATGTATACATAAATTGGTTAACTAAGTTTAAAACTCTTACAATATATAATGGATAGAGTCATTTTTAATAGAAAATAAAGAAATTAGATTGTAGAAGAAAGTTTAGAGTTTTATTTTGTGTTGGATTCTCTTATGTTATTTATATCATTTTCTTAATTTGTTTTACTAGTAGTAGTCTTGCTAATTTTTTCTTCTCCTTTATCTATTTGTCTTTGTGAACATAATAAATGAAAACTCTAATTGGATGATGACTTTTTTTTTACAACAAGTGTACCAATAATTTGTCTCTAAAATATCAAATCCACACGGAACCATTATTTAAAATGCTAACAATAACATTCACTAAGTATGAGAATATGTACAATAATTTGATTTGAAAGATATTGACATAAGTTTGCATAAAAATTAAATAAAAGCAAATGCTAACAATAACATTCACTAAGTATGAGAATATGTACAATAATTTGATTTGAAAGATATTGACATAAGTTTGCATAAAAATTAAATAAAAGCAAAGTAAATTATTTGGATGAGTCAATTGGGAATATTGGAAATGGGTTAATCCTTCTTACTCGTCTGTAGTCTCAATGAATAAAAACATATAACATTTTATCTTGATTGACATTGATGCACGTATAAAAATCATTCAATATGAATCCTCGCATACAAAATTATTAAGAGAGTCTCCTAAATATCGATTCCTCGCATATTTATAAAACAATTAGCATTTCAAATTTATTCCTAGCATTCAAATATGTTAAGCAATATCATTTAGGAAAGATGCTTAGAAATATTTTTCAGTCAAATCTAAAGATCAAAATCATGAATAATTTCAAGCTTTGAGAATAAAATGATAATATCAACCATCAATAAGACCTGAATATTATAGATAAATATCACCTCAATACATAAGAGTTTGAATAGATTACTCATAATCTCAAAGGAAAGAATTAGTCACTCATATTGACCATTACAAGCAGGGAAAGCAAGAAAAGAAGATACAAGGTGTTTCTTCTTGATGGTTGCCTCTTCTAGGTTTTCTATCTCTTAATATCCTCCCAATGATGCCTAGGGTTATGCATCACGCCTTCTATTCAACCTAATTAGGCTTGGACTAAGTGACATATTACTTAAGCGAGTTTTACGAGAAAAAGTCCAACGTCACTAGAATGAACTCCTCAGGTGAGTTCCTCTTGAATGATCTTGCTTAGTCGAGTTTGGGCAAATTTTCAATGTTTTAACTTTGTCTTTTCATATTGTTTTTAACTTGTTCATTCTCCTTTAACCATTTTATCTTTATTTTTCCTTAGAATCCTGAAATTAATATAAATTTGGGAATAAATCATTCACATTCATCTTATAATCCAAAATATATGTAAAAATGTTCAAATTCCTAAATTAGAGGTTGAATTATGATTATTTTATCAATTAAAGTCCATAAGTGTATATCTTTTTGTATGAAATATTACTAAATTATGACACTTATCAGATAACAAGCAAATTCTGAAGAAAAAAAAAGGTTGAATAGAACTTAAATTGTGTCACAATAACACTAAAATCATCTAACAAAATATCGTTTAAAGAGTAAGAGGGATAAGTGCATTTATACTAGTTCATCTTATTTTTAGTATAATCAATCATTGAGTACACAAGTCACTCCTACCAACACGAGTATATAAGTCACTTTTGCTATATGTATTGTTATCTCATGGTAAAAGGGAATATAATTGTTCTGAAAAGTTTGTTATAAGATCTATTAATCATTAATAGATGAATTCAATAAAATTACCAAGAATCTTAACAAAAACATAGGAATATCTTTTTGTGGTACTTAAAATTAATTTAAGAGATTTTTAAGGATTACATAATATTAGTTAAGATTTATAAGATAAGAGATAACGATATATCTCTTTGTGGTACTTGAGATCAGTTAATAAGATTTAGAAGATAATTGATAATTGACTAGGACTTATAAATATATCGATCATGATGAACAAGAGAACCCAATTTGTATGCTTTGGTTTGAAAATATTTAAACTTTGAATCATAACACTTTCATTTCTTATTCTCCCTTTGAGACTAAGAAGTTCAAATATTTTTTTCTACCATTTCTAACTACAAGTAGTAAAGGTTCATAAGGACTAATTTTTGTAAGGAGAATTTATAATAACACTTTCTCACAAGGATGTTTACTTCACAAAATATGAACAAAAATAAGTTTCTCACTCTCACCTATACAAACATTAAAATAGAAAGGATATAAGCTATCAAAGTTTTTCATGGATAAGAATAGACATGTCTATAGACATGTATCTTTATCTAATAATATATATAGTTACTAAAAATATGACCATTGTATAACAATCTACACATTGATGACTTTGTTGTAATTATAATATTGCATATCTTGAATCTAGTGATGAGAAATTACTTAATTTAACTTTAATCTCTTTGTGTTTATATAAGGAAGACTTTGATTCGTTTTCCATCTTAATGTAAAGTTGTATGATATTTATAGTATAAAGATAGTCATTTATGGCTGATAAAAAAAATAAAAATAAAGATATTCATTACAAACATTTATTAAAATATGAAAAGTTTCTGCATCCCTTGATATATTTGAATTAACTTATTAAAACAAACAATGATTATCATTAACGATTGATTTTATAAATAGAAATAAGTCTTTTTTTTAATCAGCAATAAAGAATAATATAAATGGAAATACTTGGGGTACTCCAACCCACGTACAATACGCATAATTTTTAGTCAAAATTTGTACATATACAACTTACTATAATACAAAAAATAAGGCAACAACATAACTCATGTCAAGGATATAAGGTATGACATCTCCACAAAGGTATGTTGGTTTCTTGTTCCTCCCCAACATCTAGGGTTGAATCACACTCAGCAAGATGTGCTCTCATCCAAAATAGAACCCACCATAAACGAGGAGGAAAATCATTAACCATCAATACTATTAGTGGACTTTAAGCCTAACTCAACCCCATAAAACAGGCTCATAGGGTTGAGGTTTGCACCCACTTATATACAATGAAAGACTCTAATCTCTAGTCGATGTGGGATCTCCAACACACCCCCCTCACGCCGAGACTGCCAACTCGTGTGTGGGACTATATATTATGGGTGGTCCGATAGCGACCCGATAGCAGGTGGCACGATAGGCCCAACAAATACTCGCTAGGATAGACTCGAAATGGCTCTGATACCATATTACAGTAAATGAAGATGAATATTCCTTGTCTGATGTGATGTTTTAATGTAGCGTACGTAATCGCACGTAATCGTAATGAAGAAAGAGAGGTTTTGATGAACCCTAATTGTAGAGAAAAATAATAAAAGAAACTTTTATTCACTTGTATATTAGAGAGTAAAATACATGGTGTATATATAAGAAAAAGATTAAGACCTAGCTGAAACAGAAAAGGAAAGTTGGGTCAAACAAACAAAGCCCAATA